>ERZ773043.713-NODE-713-length-19357-cov-8.854834_pt1 | contig 19357 bp, 22 predicted proteins | sample MGYA00580636_ERZ773043 | MGnify/ENA primary metagenome ERZ773043 (study PRJEB29015, sample SAMEA2737992) | human oral metagenome | biome: human oral; feature: human-associated habitat; material: dental | place: China | collected 2065 ...
CGATCGCAGGCTGGTGGTCGACCGTTCCTCAAGTCGCGCGTATGCTTTGTGGACCACTATCCAAGGAAGAGCATGCCAGGCGGCGGGCAGCTGTTGTCCAAGCCGCCCGCCGCCTGGCTGCACCGGGAGCGGAGGGACCTGCAAAGCGATAGTCAGGCCACTTGCGCCGAGTACTACGGGTATTGACAGTTAGCTAGTCTTGAGGGGTTATAACAGAGCCCTGCTTTGCAGTTGCCGCATTGATGCTGACCGTCCCAACTGATACCACAGGTATATTGCGCCGAGCGTGATCATGATAATACCCATCAGTACCGCTAGAGGATTGGTAAATGCCATGATATCCTGCTGTGATTGACTCTGTATGAGTGCATTGTATCCTATCTCGACACCCGCGAGCAGTGGATAGAGTAGTGTAACACCTAACCCAAACCCTTCTTCGTGGTAACGCTGCCCCGAGCGACGGGTGTAAGCATTGATCAGTGCGACCGCCTCAATAATGAGGACAATCCCGAGTATCCAGAATAAGCCTACAACGACATATTCTATCCAAATCAAGAATGCAAACGGCCCAATGGCAGAGACTGCTACTGCCCAGCCAAGATAGATGAGCCACCCAGCAGTACCAAGGAGACCGAGTGCTCCACCAACCATCGCACAGCGAACCAGTGGTGAGCAGGACGGTGAGGGTGAAGACGATTCTTTAGTGGTTTGTGTGCGTGATGATGTCGTGTGAGCTGCCATTGCTGCGGGTCCTCCTATGTGTAATAACTATAGCATAGCATTAATCATGCCGCCTGTCGAGACTCATAAAGCGTAGCCGCTCGATGATTCTGCGCTGCCCCAGTGGAGGATGCTTGAGCTGGATCGCTTGCACTGGGGTGGTTTGTGTTTGAGCCGTCATAGTATTATCCTCGCTATATATGTGCAATAATTGCTAATGTGGTACGTCTAAAAACCTAGAAGTCTTTTTCGCGCAGCTTTGCTGTGTATTAGTGCTGAGTATCCCATCGAATACCACATGCATACAGCACTTAGGGTGGTTACCATAATACCGAAGAGACACAAATGTGGACTTGACGAAAACACATGAACTTGCTGCGCAGACAGAACATTATAGATTGCCTCGCCCGCCATCAGCAACGGAAAGAACAGTATCAAGGCAAGCCAAAATCCTTCTTCGCGATAACGCTGGTTGCCATGGCTAGTGTATGTACGAATGATTGCAACTCCTTCGATAATAAGCGCAACACTAAGCCACCAGAAAAGAGTTATTAAGCTAATATGTAACAAAAAATATGGTGTGAAGAGAAAAACTGCGAACATCCAGCCAAGATAGATGAGCCACCCAGCAGTACCAAGGAGACCGAGTGCTCCACCAACCATCGCACAGCGAACCAGTGGTGAGCAGGACGGTGAGGGTGAAGACGATTCTTTAGTGGTTTGTGTGCGTGATGATGTCGTGTGAGCTGCCATCGCTGTAGTTCTCCTATGCTTATAATCTATAGCATAGCATCAATCATGATGCCTGTCGAGGCTCATGAAGCGCAGCCGCTCGGGGTGGAAGTAGAGTTGAATCTTGCCCACTGGGCCATTGCGGTGCTTGGCAATGATGAGGTCGGTGATGTTTTGGAACTCGGGGTTATCTGGTTCGTAGTAGCCAGGCCGGTAAATAAAGGAGACAATATCGGCATCTTGCTCAATCGAGCCCGACTCGCGTAGGTCGGCCAATTGTGGCACCGGCGGCGTGCGCGACTCCACCGAGCGGCTCAGCTGGCTCAGCGCGATGACTGGCACATTGAGCTCACGAGCAATCAGCTTGAGCCCGCGCGATATCTCGCTCACCTCTTGGACGCGGTTGCCATTGTGGTTACCGTTGGCCTGCATCAGCTGCAAGTAGTCAACGATCACTAGCCCAAGCTGCTGGTCGTGCATGGCGCGCCGTGCCTTGGTACGCATCTCGAGGACGCTGAGGCCTGGCGTGTCATCGATGAAGATTGGCGCTTCGGCCATCTCACCCATTGCCTCGGAGAGCTTAGCCCAGTCATCATCACTGAGATTACCGGTGCGGATATTCCAGCTATCTACACCGCTGGCATCAGCGAGCATGCGGTCGGTGAGCTGCTCCTTACTCATCTCGAGTGAGAAGAATAGGACGGGTTTTTTCTCGATCGTCGCGACGTTATACGCGAGGTTTGTCACCAGCGTCGTCTTACCCATGGCGGGGCGAGCTGCAATAATAATAAGATCGGAGCGCTGCAAGCCAGCCGTCATGGTGTCGAGGTCGCGGTAGCCTGTGCGGATGCCGCGCAGCTGTCCTTTGTTGCGGTGCAGCTCCTCAATGCGGTCGAAGCTATCGGTGAGAATACTCTCCAGGCTCACGAGGTCTTGTTTGAGTGATTGGTCAGACACACTAAAGAGCTCTGCCTCGGCCTTTTCGAGCAGCTCTTGGGTGGTGGTATTTTCGTCGAAGCCAAGCTGGCTAATATCGGCACTGGCTTTAATGAGCCGTCGCCGCACTGCTTTTTGGGCGACGATCTCGGCATAGCTACTGGCGTGGGCAGCAGTAGGGACGTAGTTGGTAAGCTCGGTCAGATAGGCCGATCCGCCTACCTCGGCAAGCTGATCTTTTTTTTGTAATTCATCAGTTAGGGTAAGGAGGTCGACTGGCTTGTGTCGCTCGTAGAGGCGCATCATCGCCCCAAAGATCGTCGCGTGGCGTTTGTCATAAAAGTCTTCTGCGCCGACATGCTCGCTAGCATCGGCCAAAACTTCTTCGTCGATAAGTACCGCACCAAGTAAACTCATCTCAGCATCGAGGCTTTGCGGTGGTACTTTGCCTTTTGGTTGGGGTGATTGGTCAGCCATTGATAGTAATTTCTTCTCCTCCCCCCATCATAGCAAGAATGGCGGCTTTTTGGCGATCTTTGGGCGGCTTGCTGGTAGCTACTACCGTGATCTCTGCAGTAATGCCAAGGAGGTGCAGTGCTGCGCTGAGTGTGGGGAGGGCGCGATCGATCTGCATTTTGGCGAATTTTTTGCCAGCGTAGATCGTTAGTGTCTGGCCGTCAAACGCGTGGCCTGCCTTGGCAAGGTATGTGCGCGCCCCGACTGCTCCAACAGCATCGAGAAACTGCTCCCATGGGAAGTCGACTGGGTCTGGACTTACGGTTGGTGTTTCATCGTTTGCTGCAGAAACGCTTGGTTGCTTGACTGGTGTGTGATCAGTAGCGGAAGCACTTGGAGTGGGAGGCTGTTCGGCCGATGCTGCAGCATTTGTTTTCTGACGAGGAGGATCTGAGGGAGGTGTTTGCGATGATGGTGTAGCCGGTGAGTGTGTATATGGCGCAACTGGCTCACTCACGGTGCTGGGTGATGGTTGATGATGGCGCGCTGCAACTGGTAGTGTGGCTCGGCTTGCCAGAGCGGTGAGCAATGCAATGCGCGGCCAACCGGCTCGCGGTACAGCCAGTAGTTTATCAAGCAATGGCAACAGTGCTACATCCTCTACAACGCGCTGGCGCGCGATACCAAGCAGCTGCTCGGCAAGAAGTTCGGCCGGTGTGCCAGCTGCCTCAGCCTCATCGATCAGCTGGGCAGCCTGGCCAATATCTGCCGCAGCATAGGCCGCCAATAACCCTTCTACTAACTCATCCTGCGCAAGGCCCAGCACTTCTGCGACCATCGCGCGGTCGATTGTCTCATCACTTAGTGAGCGCAGTTGGTCGAGCAAACTAATACTGTCGCGGAAGCTCCCCTTCCCCTGCTCAGCAATTAGCTCCAGCGCATCGGGTGTAATGGCAATCTTCTCTTGCTCAGCAATAAATGCCAAATGCTTGGCTGCATCACGCGGGCTAATTGCTCGGAAATTGAAGCGCTGTACTCGGCTGAGGATCGTCGCGGGGAGCTTGTCGGCGTCGGTAGTCGCAAGAATGAAGACGACGTGCTCGGGCGGCTCCTCTAGCGTCTTGAGCAAGGCATTAAAGGCCGACTTGCTGAGCATATGAACTTCATCGATAATGTAGATCTTTTTTGGGCTGCTGGTGGGTGCAATCTGCACCTTATCGCGCAAATCGCGGATATCCTCCACCGAGTTATTGCTTGCTGCGTCGATCTCGATGATGTCAAGATGGGTCGACTCGTCGGTATATGGCAGACCGTTGATCTCATGCGCTAAGATGCGGGCAATCGATGTCTTACCCACCCCACGTGGCCCCGTCAGGAGATAGGCATGGGCAATGCGTCCACTCGCAATTGCTCGCTGCAAAATCCGCGTGATATGCGACTGCCCCACAATCTCATCAAGCGACCGACTCCGATACGTCCGATATAGTGCTCTGCTCATTTGCTATATTATACCGCAGAATGGGTGGAGATGCGATCGAACTTCTATACATGCAATTGTACAAAAACGCTATAGAGTGGTAGTATGTGGTCTGTAATTACTAACCAAGGCGTATAGTAAATGATTGATATGAACAATCTCAACCAACAACTACAACTCGGCCGCGAAGAACTCGCCGCAAACGAAAAAGCAATCCTCTCACTACAGCGCCGTATTGCGATCTGGCGAGCAATGATTGATGAGAGCGATGCTGACCTCTCATATCAAATTCGTATCCGGCTCAATACGATGTGTGTCCGCCACGTACAAGATGTTTGGTATCGCGCTTTCCCTGATGATTCTGGAGTCGAAGATCTTCTCACACTCGCACAGAATGTTGCAGATGGACAGGCTGATCCAGCAGAAGCAGAGGAACGTGCACGCAGCTACTTTGAAGAGCTCCTTTTCGATGTGGAACTCGACAGCATCACCGAGCCAGCAACCTTTGTGGCCGACGCCGCAGCTAGTGCGGTGATGTCAGCCTGCCATCGAGATCTGTACTACGAAGTCGATATGGATAGTAACCTTGAGGATGACGATCTACTGCCAGATTCGCTCGATTTGAGCTATGCCTGCTCGGCTGCTGCCGCCCGCGGGCTGAATTGGCAAGCCGCCAAAGACGTTGATGTTAACGCTCGTCGTGCATTTTGGACATGGTATCTTGATGAGGTAATTCCTGCAGCGATGAATGGCAACTCACAAAAGTAACGCACCATCAAAAGCAGTCAACTTATTTAGACTATACGCTTAGTAAACAAAAGTATAAAAACTACCAAAGCAATAACCGCTACATATAGTAGCGGTTATTACTTTTTTTATGATGCTCTGTATATAGAGGTGTAATATAACTTGAAGGTATACCCAAGCAGTTATACCGCTATAACGGTGCTTCTACCGCTGCCCATGTTGCGTCTGGCTTGTCCTCGGGGATGATGACAGTGACCTGATGGCCAATCTCAATCCGGAAAAATGTCACACTTGCCAGCAGGATCCGGTATTCCCTCCCCTGTGCTTCCACGTAGTACGCGCCATCGTGTTGGGTGAGTGTACCGATAATCTGCTTGCGCTCCACTCGCTTGATTTGTTTGTAGATAAAGCCGCCATCGTCGGCAATTGTCAGCTTGAGCTTGTCGCCCTCAACAAGCTTAGACTTACTGGCGTAATTGGCTGGCACGGGATAATTCTTGCCATCAGCATCGACCATCACTTGCCCGTCAAAGATTCCCTCGACTATCTTACCTGAAACTTCTTCGCGACTATTGCTTGGTACGACAACTTCGCCATCGTCACCAATAATACTCATCAATAATTCCTTTGCAGCGGCCAGGTTTGTCTCTGCCTCTTGAATCAGCGATCGTAATCGCTTCACCTGTTTCTCTGGTAATTCAGACATATTTTCTCGCAATTCCTTGTCTGTTTTCTTAGTTATCAACCCATTATATAGCGATGGGGTGGGGCCTTGTCAAGGCGCTTGGTGGTTATCCACAGCAATAACAGGGGTAGCCAATAGTTCGTTGTAAAAATGGTACGATGCTTAGAGCACTACGCACATGGAGTGACGCACAGCAATCCGGAGCAGTGAGCTCAACAGATTGCTGTGCGTAGGCACCTTCCTTTCGTTATCGGCTACTAATCTCTGACGGGAAACCGCGGAGCTTATCATAGCTGCAGACGGTTTTCTTGAGCAACTGGTCGATGTGAACGTTGCAGAATATTGCTACATGAGAGAGAGTAATTCCCAGTAGTCCAACGATCGACCAGCAGATCGTCCCAGCGATACTAATATGCAAGTTATAGCACACAGTAGCGATGAGACCTACCATCTCGATTATGTAGCCAGAAAAGACTGCCTGGCAGAGGCGTATAATCGCTCTGTTTTTATCTAGCACCTTCCATCGCAATTCTCTACTAGCAATGACTAGCAGAAAATACCACGGCAATGGACCGACAACTACTAGAATGACGGTAGCGATAGTCATGACGCTCATGATATTCTCCCTTCCTCGGAGGTGCAAACCCTCTGCGGTCGCAAAAGGTTAATATATATATCAATACACAGAGAACTTGTCAAATTTTCGTAAATTTAGCTACCTCGCACTACGTTTTCAGTTCTAACTCTTTCGTACTGATTCCATTCTGAACCCTAACCAAAAACACACCCAAGCGGGTGTGCTGATGGTATCAATACGGTCGGTAGGGTGATTACGCCAGTTCGACGGTAGCGCCAGCCTCTTCCAAGGTCTTCTTGGCAGCTTCAGCGTCGTCTTTGCTGACCTTTTCCTTGATTGGGCTTGGTGCGTTGTCGACCAAAGCTTTTGCCTCACCCAGGCCAAGGCCAGTGAGTTCCTTAACAGCCTTGATGACAGCAACCTTTTGGCCACCAACTTCTTTGAGGGTGACGGTGAATTCGGTCTGCTCGTCTTCAGCAGCACCAGCGTCGGCGGCTGGGCCAGCGACAGCAACTGCAGCAGCGGCTGGCTCAATGCCGTATTCGTCCTTGAGGACATTTTTGAGTTCGTTGACTTCCAGAACGGTCAAAGCAACCAGTTCTTCGGCCAGTTTTTTCACATCTGCCATGATGGATTCCTTTCGATAATGTGCGGTAGAATTATCGCACGAATTATTGTCTGCCTAGTGCAAACGTTAGTACAATGCTGCGCTTGGTTACGCAGCTGCTTTGGCGTCTTCGATGCCATCGAGCAACGCATGAAGGTTGCCCGAAAGTGCGTTGGTAGTGTCGTGTACTGGCGAGAGCAGCTGTGCCACCACTTCGGCCACCAGCTGATTCTTGCTTGGCAAGCCAGCCAGTGCAGTGACATCGGCTGTGTTGAGAGCCTCACCTTCGCCACTAAAGCCGGCAACCAACTGAACTGTTGGATGTGTCTTAGCAAACTCGTGCAACACCTTCGCTGCCATCACCTCGTCATCTGGCGAGATTGCATACAGCAATTGCCCAGCCAGGGCCGAAGTGTCGGTATCTTTGTAGGTGTCATGCTGCGCAAAGGCAACACGCACGAGACGGTTCTTCACCACCTTAATGACAACACCAGCTTCGCGAGCTTCGCGGCGCAACGCCTGCAGATCTGCCACACTTGTCCCTTGGTAGGTCGCAACGGCAGTACCCTTTGCTTGTGCGAGAAGCTCGCTCATTTCAGCCACCAAAGCTTGTTTTTTATCTTTGGAAATTGCCATAAGATAAAATCCTTTCTTTGGAGTTGTAATACCTATACACACCGAGAAGGAGTGCAGTATTACTGGTTTGTTGTTGTATCCGACCGTATTGTTAATGTCCGACATATGCCGCAAAAAATCGCCTCTGCACGATTGCAAAGACGAGTCTCAAGTTTCGTACTAAACGCTAGCGCAAGAGGCTCAGGCGTATCCGAAATTCCCTCGGTAGCATACTTATCGGCTGCTTTGTCGTGCATAACAGCCCGCTACGGTCTTTGGCAATGTCTGAGAAAGATTATAGCAGATGGTGGTAGGTGGATGCAAGATGTGGAGGTGGCTTTAAGTAAGTAGGCTTTGCTACAGAACTGAAGAATTGGCATTAAGAAGACCATTAATCGTCCTGTTTATTTTCTTAATGCGGCGGTAGCTTGCTTTGTTGACTGTTCTCTTGCCAAAGTTTTTCTTCCGCCCATTGAGCGCACTCATACTTGCGAGCTGTTTTTTAGTTGGTTCAAGCCGATAGCCAAGCTGTTTACTTAGCTTATACAGGATATGCGCAGCTTCGCCATATCGTGCCGACTGTCGATCCTTCTCAGTGAGAACTTGGATCTCAAATGGTAAAATGCCCGATTTATGGTCCTCATATAGACCTGTTATCTTCGAGACATGGAAACCTTTTTCATTTTCTTCTTTAAACTCTATATATTGCTCGGGATCAATGTTGAAATAGCGTTCTTTAAACTTTGTTTTGATATAATTGATAAATTCTGTGCGCCCCTCAACTTTGAGTATCTCGTCTCGGCTTGGCGCAGCATGTGGCGTGACAGAGTAACCGTTTTCACTGTAACCTTCATCGCCCTGAGCGGGCAGCTGGTTATCTTGAATAAGTTCATCCTGTGAGCGATTAAGGACATTGCTATTATCCACCATTTTAAAGAATATGTCCATTAGATTTGCTCGGTCTCTTGCGATTAATGTCATACCAAGAAGATCAAAAAGTATCTCAAGCGAGTTATCTTCCTTTTTATAGTCGAGAAGAGACACTTCCCTTGGCGTAATGTTGAACCCCTCATAGAGCTCAGCCAGATGCGTATGCATAAGCTTGAGCAAGGAATCTGCTACCTTTTTGTTGTATATATGCGACATCTCATCTCGAATATATTCTCGAGTGATATTCCAATCTTCGTTCTTTTCCTTATCTGTCTGATCGGTTCTCTTCTTGCTGTATGCTTCTAGAGAACTAACAGCAAGAGTAGATTCTTGAATCTTTTGGCGTTCTTCTTCCTGTTGTCTCTCTGCTTTTTCTGCCTGCTCTACAAGCCCGCGTGCTAGAGAGCCAACTGACTTCAAGCGAAACACCAATCGCAGCAGATCAGCAATAATATCACCATTGCCTATCACAATATCATGACCAGACTCTCCACCAAGTACCAGTTCCACACTATAGCCAGCGCCATTATCAATATCGCCAATTACGGACTCGAGTACTCTGTAGACGATAGTACCGTAGTTTTGATTGCGCTCTTCGGCTGTGATGGTCTCTTCAGGACTAGCAGCACTCAATACACCAAGCTCTGATAGTATCTGCTTGGCGAGGTCTACAAAGTGTCCTCTGCCGGTATTGCGCAGCTGGAGGCACGCCACCTTGCTCCGCAATGCCATTGCTACCCCGTCAAAGCCAATAATCTCACACAGTGGTGCAAGCAATGCCTCGCTCTTGTATGCTAGCTCATAGGCTTCCGATGTATCATAGCGAGTGTTGTTAAGTTTATTGAGTGTGTTGACAGACTCCATAAAGATAGTCGATAGCCCAACATTATGACCTGTCCGCAAAAGGTCATCGATATCAAGCATATTCATTGGTTGTTGCCAAAGTTGTTTCATCATTATTTCGGCCTGCATACGATCATGCATTGCGGCTTCGAACAGCTGGTCTTGTTGACCCTCTTCAGTCAGGTACTGATTTTCTGTGCCGCCATATGCAGATTGGCTGCTTGCTATGCCTTTGGATTTTCTAAGTCTGCTTACCCTTCTGATAGCACTATAGAGTGATTCTTTGCTCTGAGCAGTTGGATTTGTCTCAACCTTTTGCGTATTCATGAATTTTTGCCACGAGCTCGATAGTCGTGTTGTGTCCATCATGATTGATACGATCTGATTAAACTTTTCTCTTGCTGCTTTTTTATCGTTGCTGCCAGCGTGATCTTGCTCTATTCTTTGACGGAGAGCAGCAAGATTATTGATGTCAAGAAGCTCATCGCGGTTGCCCGCCGCACAGAGCAAATATGCAGTATAAGCACTGTGGTTGCTATATTTTGCAAATAGCTCCCCAGCAAAGTCTCGCATAAGGCTCAGGCCCGACACGATTTGCTTTGTTTCAGATTCTGGTATGTCAGTGAGATTGAGCGCTTTTTCGTATATATCATATCGATCTTTATCAAAGCACACATTTGTCTCGTGTGCTGCAGTGCTATTTGTTGGTCTGGCGGCTCTACGCTCTCTCGTTAGATTCGACACAGTGCATATAACTGTAGCAAAATTATCAAAAAATCACAAGAGTTGACCTCTGAAGCGTGTGTGTCTCTGTATTATAAAAAATAGGTAACTATACAATTCCAGAAGTGCTCTGTGCTATACAGGCATAATGGTCTCACGCAGGATAAAAGCTATATACTAAAGTCTTTGCTATGTAAAAATAGCCCCATAGAGTATTTTTCACTGAAGTTTTGCATTAATGATCGAGAGGATCTCACGTTGTATCTCATGAGGCGACTTATGTGCGCCGCTATCGTTCATACACTGAATTATAGGCACCTGGTAATCTTTAGCGAGGACACCATAGCCAGCATGGACGCGCTGCTGGAAATCATTACCTTGTGACTCGAACGTGTCTGGCGTCGTGAGTGGGCCTCGCTGCTGGATGCGATGCATACGCTCCTGTTCGTTATTAAGCATAAGAATAATGAGATGATCCGGCGCAAGGTAGCGCTGACTGGTAAATAAAGCAGTAACGTGCCGAATATGTTCTTGGCTCAAACCTTCGCCATACCCCTGATATGCGAGTGTTGAAAAATAATTGCGCGACGCAAGGACGGTCTCGCCGCGCTCCAGTGCTGGTTGGATGATCTGTTGCCATAGTTCGCGTCGGGCAGTGCTGAGCAGCGCAAGGTTGATCTCTGGGTCGCGACGGAGATCGCCGTTTTTGATAACAGTGCGGAGATAGTGAGCAATTGGCGTGGTTTGGGCTGGGTCATCGCTGCTTGGCTCCTCGACAACCGTCACTGAATGGCCTTGGGCTCGATAGTGCTTCGCGAGGAGATCGATCTGGGTGGATTTGCCCGTGCCATCGATCCCTTCAATAACAATGTAGCTCCCTCGCTGCTTTGGCATTAGCGCATTATCCTGAAGTAAGGTTTGCGAAGATATATCATCACGTTCTTTTGCTTGTCATCAATCTTGATGAGATGGGTGTGCTGATGGCCAATTGACTTACTTAGTGCGCTTGGTGCTCGTCCATAGAATGAATAGCCCTTCGCCTCATACTCTGTTATTGCAGCAAGGCAACCCTGCTGCTCTTCAGGTAGAAGTTCGTGAAATGCCGCAACGTGTCGTCGTGGGATAACCATTAGCTGATCAATGACGCCATAATTATCCCAATTATCATATGGATAGCGGTTCTTGATAACAAGACAGTGTTGACGCGTCTCAACGACCTGTGCGCCACCGTCGCGAATGAGTGTACAAAAAGCACAACCTTTGCCGTGCTCTCGTTGGCTGTCGTCGCTATATCGCTTGGCAGTTGCACGGTCACGAAAAAACGATGCGCTAAGCATTAGTATAGCCCCTCCGCCAAGCCCTCAACGGGGACTGGCATCGCAATTGGCGAAGCATAGGCTCGCGGCAGGAGCATGCGTGGGTGCCAGGCTGCCTTGATGGCAGCGAGGTCGTTACTTGTGGTTGTTTGGTAGTTCCCTGACGCATGAGCGTACTCTGTCTCTACTGGTCCAGTCGCACTAAAGACAATCTGGGCAATGCGATACCCAACTGGCAAAACAATATGCTCGCGCTCATTGAGATTATGAATCTCCATCGTCCAGCGATTGATGTAGCCAGGGTCACCCCAACCTGCGCAGTAGCAAGCCGAGATACCAATCCGTCCTGTTGTGCTGCGAGCTTGCATGCTGGTCGTGCCAGGCGGCAAGATGCCAATGAATTCATGAGTGTGTGATAGGATGCGCTCATTTGGCCGCAAGACGATCACTGGATGGTCGTCTGGGATGTTGGCAAGCGCCGTGAGCTGAGCAATCGGCTGGCTCGCAATATGGTTGCGCACACTGTGCCACGGTTTCGCAATTTTGTATTCACCAAAGTAGCGCTCGACATCTGCTTGGTCGAATGGATTAAATAGCTCGTCGTCTTGCTCGTTACCGCCAGCGTGATAAAAATAGTAACCGAGTGTCACATCGACACTACTGCCATTGATGTGGGTTGGCGCAGGGTCACAGATGATATGTCCAGCGCGGAGGGCTGCCTTGATTTCGCTATCACTATAGATACTGGTTGGCATTACTGGGTCCATATGTCTCATTATACGGCTTTTGCTGGCCGACACAAGCAATATGCTATGATATGAATATGACGCTATATAAAAAATCGTTATCCATAGTTGTTGCGTATGATCGTCAGCGTGGTATTGGTATAGATGGTGCCCTGCCCTGGGGGCGAAGTCTTCCGGCTGATCTTGCACACTTCAAACAACTAACGACTGGTGGCAGTATTATCATGGGGCGCACAACATTTGAATCAATTGGCTCCAGGCCATTACCTCAACGTGAAAATATTGTCATATCACGTACTCCAACGCAGGTACACGGCGTGCTAACGGCGGTATCACTTGAAGCAGCGGTAGCCTTGAGTCGATACCAACCTTGGATTATTGGTGGCGGGCGATTGTATCGTTATGCATTGCCGTATGTCACAACCATTTACGCAACAGAGGTTGATGCGACGTTTCCTCGTGCTGATGTATTCTTTCCCTGTTTGGCCCGCGAACAGTGGCGCGAAGTGCATCGGGTACACCACCCTGCCGACAGTGCTAATGCATATGCCTTTGATTTTGTAGAATACAGTCGAATAAACGATTGACAAATAGGTATATAGGGTATTTTGCGTCCAATGTAAGAGTTCTCTATTATACGGCAATCGGTGCCTTGATTGCAGGATGAGAATGATAGTCGTCGAGTCGGATATCGTCGAAGGTAAAGTCGTCAATGCGGGTAATTGCTGGATTGAGCCACAGTGTTGGTAGCGGAAGCGGCTGCCGAGTAAGTTGTTCTTCAACTTGATCAAGATGATTGAGGTATAAGTGGGTATCTGCCATTGTATGAATAAACTCACCTGGCTGGGTCTGTGTCACATGAGCAACCATGCTGAGGAGAAGCGCGTACGAGGCGATATTGAACGGCACCCCGAGAAAAGCATCAGCAGAACGCTGGTAGAGATGAAGGTCGAGAATGTCTTTTTCGCCAGTTGGCGTTGGGCGCACATTGAATTGAAAGAGCGTGTGACAAGGTGGTAGCCCGCCAATCGCGACAATATCATCTATCTCAGCCGCGTTCCAGGCACTGACAATGTTTCTTCGTGATGATGGTTGATGAATAATTGTATCAATTGCCTGCTGAATCTGATCGACCTCTCCGCCCTTGCCATCTGGCCATTTCCGCCATTGAACACCATAGACCGGACCAAGATTACCCCAGCGCATTGCAAAATCGTGATCGGTCGCGATACGCTGAATAAATTCACGCAGCTGCGTTTGCCATGCTGAAGAATTTGCTTCGGGTAGTGGTATATTATTGTGCAGACAATATGCTTTGAAAGGCCATTCGTCCCAAATATGGACATTGTGCTGCGCCAAATATTCAATATTCCCACTCCCCTGAAGAAACCACAAGAGTTCATGTACAACGCTACGAAAATACAGTTTCTTTGTTGTGACAGCCGGAAAACCTTGAGATAGGTTATAACGAACTTGCCGACCAAAGACACTCCGTGTACCAACCCCAGTCCGATCATCCTTTGTTGCCCCGTTATCACGAATATCGCGAAGAAGATCTAGATATTGCTTCATATCACCTCCTGTCTATAATTAGTGCAAAATACCCCTCGCCCTATATATCAATCTTTCGCAAAACGGATTCAGACGGTATAATGCCCTTTGTAATATAGTCTGCAAAGATCTGCCCAGCTTGTTCTCCCGTAAATACCTCTTCCGGATGAATGCGTATCGTAAATGGTTCGCCATCGCGCTGCCAGGTGAGTGGAATGAATCGCTCTTTATCGGCCACTGGTTTTCGGGCAATCACATAGTGGATATATGGATACTGAGCTGTATGATTATCTGGATCTGGCACACGCACTTCTATAGTCATGCCGGTATTCGACCCAGCACATTGCATGTAGTAGCCATCAGCCAAGCTATCCTTTGGCACATTCTTTGGATGATCAATACCATCTGGCAAGGCCCACACGCAGATACTAAAGCAGCGGTTGCCATCGAGGACAGTTGGGTCAGCAATAGCCTGGCTCACCTTTTGTGCAACCTGCTCTGGTGTCTGTGGCTGCAAAAATCGCTCAAGATAACCAACACTACCAACGAGTGAGTAGATATATTTTTTCATATAGCACCTCCGTTACTATGGTGATGAATGAAATAGTATGAGAGTATCACCACTCATTCCATCATATCATGTATAGGTAGGCACATAAATAATACTGCCAGCTTCCCCGACTGGCAGTATTATATAGCGAGTGCAATACTCTTCTCTTAACTAATCGAGTTTGTGCTCAACCTTGATGCCAGGTCCCATCGTCGTTGCAGCTGCGATGGATTTGACATATACACCCTTGAGCGAGCTTGGCTTTTGAGCTTGCAAGCTGGCGAAGAAGGCATTGGCGTTAGCGCGGAGCTTCTCTGTACCAAAGCTTACCTTGCCGATACTGAGGTGAATCGCGGCTTGCTTGTCTACGCGGTACTCCACCTTACCAGCTTTTGCCTCAGTGACGGCAGTTGCAATGTCAGTAGTTACAGTGCCGCTCTTTGGGTTAGGCATTAGACCCTTTGGCCCAAGCAGACGGGCGTACTTACCAAGCTTTGGCATGTACTGCGGGGTGGCGATCAAAACGTCAAAGTCTAACGTACCTTTGTCGAGTAGCTTGATGATAGCCTCTTCGCCAGCAATGTCTGCCCCTGCTTTGGTAGCAGTTGCAATCTCAGCTTCTGGTGCAAAGACGGCAACGCGAACAGTCTTGCCTGTGCCGTGTGGCAAGACAACTGTCGAGCGGATATTTTGATCGGCCTGGCGTGGATCAACACCAAGGCGGACGTGCAACTCAACACTCGCATCAAACTTAGCAGGGTTGGTCTCGGTTGCCAGCTGGAGTGCTTCGTCTAGCGAGTACACCTTATCTTTTTTAACCTTCTCAGTTAGTTTTCGATAGGCCTTGCCGCGGCGCTCAATCAGTGGGCGAACCTTTGGCGCGGGCCCTTTCTTGATAGCTGCATCGACATCACCCTGAGGGGTTGTATCGCCAGCCTCTTTGCGGGCTTCTTTCTCAGCCTTCGCTTCAGCCTCGTCGAGGGCCTTTTGGCTACGCTTACCAGCCTTTGCAACAGTAGCTTCGCGCTGGGCAATGACATCCTTGTCGTTTGCTGCAGCGATGGCCGCCTCAATCTCTGCAATGGTATTTTTTTCTGAAACATCGAGTTTCAGCTCTGCTGCTTTTTCAAGCAGATCGGCTTTTTTTGCCATAGTATCCTTTCTGTGGTGCAAGCGGCTTGGGTGCCTCCCACGATTACTCATTAACCTTTCTAGTATAGCATATATGGGCCCTGCAGCATGAGATAATAAGCTTGTACAATGCGAAAAAACAGAGTAGTTATTTTGAACACGCATCACCAATTGTGCTATAATGAGAGACGTTGTCGGGGTGTGGCGCAGCTGGTAGCGCGTACGGCTGGGGGCCGTGAGGTCGCAAGTTCAAGTCTTGTCACCCCGACCATTGAGTCAACACTCAAACCCACGTCATGGAAGCCCCATGACGTGGGTTTTTGCTTGTTTTTGCTGGGTTTTGGGGCAGGAAGGCCATCATCTGGCAGACCGTGCAAGCCTGGCCCTTCTGGCCCCGAGGCGACGATGTCACTTGGTTGGCTCAATGTGACTTCGTCGTCTCGAGGAGATGCAGGAGTGTCGCTGGCCATAGTCTTCGATTCGCCTGTCCCACTATCCATCGCATCAAGGTCATCATCCATCTCCTCCACAGCACCCGCCGCATTGCCATCCACCCGCTGTAGTCCGTCGCCTGTCGTCGTCACATCTCTCACCCCCAGCACCCCATCAAACGGTGGCTGGTAGCGCACCATCGCAGTGAGCAGCCCAGTCTCGTCGTCTGGTGTGATGTACACCTTGTCGAAGAGCACTTGGTTGAGCATGCGTCGGATGTGCTCAGGAGCTTGCCGGTAGGCGGTGGCCATGTGCTGGGCAATATCTAACGCTTGCCCGACCAAGGCCTGCCGCTCTGTCATCTCACCCTCCAGTCCCGTCATCTGCCGCTCCACACCGCGCAGCTCACGGCTTATCCGGCTTTGCTCACGCTTGAGGACGTCAAGCGGAATGGCGTCGGCGTAGTGAGCTTGGAGGAGCTTGTCTCGCTCTCGTTCGAGCCATCGCTGCACGGTCTTCGCTTCCGTCAGCCGCTGAGTCGACTCCGTTACCAGCATGGCGAGCTGCCGCCGCAGGGCAGTTTCGAGGACAGCTCGCTGCCCAGGCCGCAACGCCACTCGGTCATAGAGCCGGACGATCTCATCCTCAATCTGCTCCGCCAGCGTTGCCCGAAACGAGCACTGCGGCTGCTTCTTAGAGTGTCGCCCCAAGCAGACGAAGTACTCGTACACCACACCGCGGGGCTTCACATTCGTCACGATGAGACGGGAACCACAGATGCCGCAGTAGATCGTCGACTTCAGGTAGTGGGCGTGCTTGACCGTCCGCTCACCGTTGACGCGGGTGGCCAGCAGCGTCTGCACCGACTCGTACGTCGCTCGATCCACCAAGGGCTCATGGCTCCCGGCATAGTGCACCCCTTGATAGACCACCTCGCCGACGTAGAAGGGATTGTGTAGCACCTTGCTGAGTAGCTGCACCGTCACTGGCTTCTCCGGCAGTGAGGCGGTCGGCACGGTGGTCAGGCCACCACTCTTGCATTACCTTCGCTGTCATAAGCGTCACATAGTTTTGCTCGGTTCGCGCCAAAAGGTAGCGGTGTCGCGGATGTCATGACGATTGTGCATCACGCCAGTTACTGGATCGACGTATGGGTCATTGGCTAGCTCGTACGCCATACCCGTTAACGTGCTTGCCGACCTTCCTCGTTGAGGCTAGCCTGCGCCTGCGCTACCAACTCATTAGCCGAGACGTCTCCTCGCGCAAAGGCCTCAAGTAAGCGCTTGGTAGCATTCGTAACTGCCACACCTTCAAGCTCGTGTGAGCCGATAATTGCCCGAATTAACTGCTGGCGTTGCGTTATTTCTGCTGCTGTCATATCTATTAATCAGTATAGCAATATTGCAGAATATTGCCAGGCAATACCGAACCTATATTCCAAGCATGCAGCCTTTACACTCCCCGTCCGTCATGCTTAAATAGAAGTATGACTGAAAAAGACTTCCAACGCATACAAGAATTATTAACCACGAGTCTCAACGCCACAGAGGCGCGGAATGCTGAGCGTTTCGACAAGATCGACAAGCGCTTAGATGGTGTGGAGAGACGGCTCGACAAGCTGGAACACGAGATAAAAGATGTACGCAGCAGAATGGAAGAGAGTTTCGACGCCATTGGTGCTCAGTTCAATGAGATTGACAACCGGTTTGCAGAACTGGATGAGAAGATCGACCGCAACCATCAGGAAGTGACCAAGCGGATCGACACACTCAGCAAAAATATTGAAGCGCAAGGCGAAGAAGCCCTCCGCGCTCAGGGAGCACTCAAGCTGCTCACCACCCAGCACGAGCAGCTTACGGGCCGGGTGGCGATTATCGAGAGCCGGTTGCAGGCGGCGTAGCGGCACAGGCACCTCGATCACTCCGTTGGACGCTGGTTCGCCGGCGTCTATTGCTTTGTCTGCCGCTGCGTCAGCGACGTAGGTGCCGCCTACTTTGCTGGAGGGTAGGTGTTCTAGAACCCAACCTTGGACGTGCCCGGTAGCCCACAAGAATGCTCTGGCTGCCCCCTGGTAGCAGGGCGTGACCTGCATAGCGAGGTGCATCGCGTTTACCCACAATCAGATCACGATTCAGCCACAAACAGCCCGCCAGGACGGGAGACGGCTAACTGGCTCAGCGTCTGGTGATTCAATCATTGTAGCTACGTCAAAGGCCCGTACAGCAACAGTAACTACTGGTACAAAGTGGATGGGTACGGCTCAGGCTGGATAGCTGATTCTATGCTCTCTACGGGAAGCGACCTACCAGTGACCGACGCGTGTTCAGAGGACAATCAAAATTCGACGCCAGCTGTTCCAAATCAGTCACCGACTTCCATGGCCAGAGTGCTCAACGACCCTGAGGTAGAGTATGTAAACGGGAGAATAGGTCCCACCACCAAACACAACACACTCAAGGTTTATCCCGCGAATAGTGGGTTCGCTTTAGAATGTTGGACTAAAGGTGAATCTGTGAACGGCCCCGATGGAAAAGCTTCAGAAAGATGGTATTACACCTCAGACAAAACCTGGGTGTCTGCTGCATACTTGTCAATTGATACGGCTGGTTCGACAATTCCTGACTGTAACTCACCGAAAGGAAATAGCCCAACTGCAGGAGTTAGAGTTAAACACCCACGCACTTGGCCAAAAACGTGGGATGTTCGGTACGATGGAAACGATTCCACCGTCGCAGATTTCCTTTACCAGCACTATCACAAAAATGACTCACTTCCTGGTGTTGATGCAAGGATAGACTGGTCATACTTTAGTAATCGCTCATGGTTCAAGGGGCAGGCATACAAGATCCGTGTCGGCGACTATAGACAAGCTACACGAGAAGTACGCTGCCATTGCAGGCAAAGCGCAAGAATTCAATGTCTACTCGGAGGGCTGCTACGAGTAAATCACTTTACACATGACGTTAGATGATCGATCATAATCGTACAAATCCCCCTACCCCTGCAACATCTCATAAGGAGTTCGCAGGTTTATTCCTAAGTGGATTCTATCATAGTTATAGTAATCTATGAATCGGTTACGTTTACGGCTAATGAAACGAATGTCTTTGTTGCAGTTGTAGGCGCCAATGCATTCTTTGCGCACGGTTCTGTTAAACCGTTCTATGTGGGCATCATCGTGAGGGTGGCGGACTTCTAGTGTGCCTCGTTTTAATGCTGCTATGATGCAATCTGTCTTGAAAGTACCTTTGGAACTCTGCGCCGTTATCGCTTTGCACCATTCGAAACGGAATTCCCGTGTATGCTTGCGCTTCAAAGATTGTTGCTGCGGCATCCTTTTGAGCGAGCCGGGCCGAGGCTTCTGCATACGCCATTCTAGAGTATAGGTCGATTACGGTGTCGATGTATATTTTGGAGCGATCAAGCGGATTGACGTAATGTACGGTATCGATCTGAACCAGTTCGCCTGGAGCGGTTGGCAGCGGTCTCTTTTCGTTCCAGCGGTATTTTCTCTTTTTCGTCTTTTCATCTAGCGCATTCGGATGCGTATGCGGAGCAGAACTGCGCGTTTTAATATCCCACT
>ERZ773043.714-NODE-714-length-19346-cov-11.145249_pt1 | contig 19346 bp, 15 predicted proteins | sample MGYA00580636_ERZ773043 | MGnify/ENA primary metagenome ERZ773043 (study PRJEB29015, sample SAMEA2737992) | human oral metagenome | biome: human oral; feature: human-associated habitat; material: dental | place: China | collected 2065 ...
CCCTGGAAGAGCGCATCCGCGCCAGCAAGCGCAGCCTGCTGCGCTTCGTGCTGGACGCCCATGCCCAGGGCAAGCGCATTGCCGCCTACGGCGCGCCGGCCAAGGCCGCCACGCTGCTCAACTATGCCGGTGTGCGTTCCGATTACATCGAGTACACGGTCGACCGCAACCCGCACAAGCAGAACCACTTCCTGCCCGGTACGCAGATCCCCATCTACGGCCCCGAGCACATTCTGGAAACGAAGCCCGACTACCTCGTCATCCTCGCCTGGAACCTGAAGGACGAGGTGATGAAGCAGATGAGCGCCATCCGCGAATGGGGCGGCCGCTTCGTCATCCTGGTGCCCGAAGTCCAGATCTTCGAATGATCATGTCCGCCACCCGTTCAGGTTCCGAACCCTCCGCGGCCCTGCTGACCGCGGCCTCGCTTGCCAGCCAGGCCGCGGGGCAGGGCACCGCCATGCACGCCTTCTGCACCCAGCTCTACCCGATGCTGCGCAGCATCACCGGGCAGGGCGTGCGCGACACGCTGGCCGCCATTGGACATCACATTCCGCTCACGGTCACCGAAGTCCCCACCGGCACGAAGATCTTCGACTGGGAGGTGCCGCAGGAATGGGTGGTGCGGGCCGCGTGGATCAAGGGGCCGGACGGCCGCAAGGTGGTGGACATTGCCGACCACAACCTGCATCTGGTCAACTACAGCGCCCCTTTTCGGGGGACGCTGACGCTGGACGAGCTGCGGCCGCACCTCTTCTCGCTGCCCGACCGGCCGGACTGGATTCCCTATCGCACGCAATACTTCAAGCGTGACTGGGGTTTCTGCCTGACCGACCGGCAGCTGCAGGCGCTCGAACCGGGCAGCTACGAGGTCTGTGTCGATACCGATCTCGTGCAGGGGTCGATGACCTTCGGCGAATGCATCCTGCCCGGTGACAGCACCGAGGAGGTGCTCGTCTCCACCCACGTCTGCCACCCCTCGCTGGCCAACGACAACCTGTCGGGCATTGCCACCGCCACCTGGCTGGCGAAGACGCTGGCTGCACTGCCCCGTCGTCGCTACACCTACCGTTTCATCTTCATCCCGGCCACCATCGGCGCCATCTGCTGGCTGTCGCAGCGGCAGGATGTGACGCAGCGTGTGGCCCATGGGGTGGTGATTTCGGGTGTGGGCGATGGCGGCCAGTACCACTACAAGCGCAGCCGCCGGGGCAATGCCGACATCGACCGGATCATGGCGCTGATGCTGGCCGAAAGCGGCGAGGCGCACGAACAGATCCCGTTCTTCCCCTACGGCTACGACGAACGCCAGTTCTGCTCGCCCGGCTTCAACCTGCCCATGGGCTGCTTCTCGCGTTCCACCTACGGCAGCTACCCGCAGTACCACACCTCGGCCGACAACCTCGATTTCATCCGCCCCGAACATCTGGAGCGCTCGCTGCAGCTGCTGCTGACGGCGTTCGGCATGGTCGAGCGCAACGGTACCTACCTGAACCTCAGCCCCTTCGGTGAGCCGCAACTGGGTCGCCGGGGCCTGTACTCGCTCATCGGCGGGCACAACGAGGGCCAGAAACTGCAGCTGGCGCTGCTGTGGGTGCTCAACCAGTCAGATGGCACGAACAGCCTGCTCGACATCACCGAAAAGGCAGACCTGCCCTTCGGGCTGATTCATCAGGCTGCCGAGGCGCTGCTGAACTGCGGGCTGCTGGGAGAGGGGCGCACACCGGTGTAGACACCTGTCTTCCTGCTTCTGGCGCCGTCTTTTTCGCTTTCAGGTTTTCCCTGTCGCATCACGTCACCTGCCCCCGCCGTTCCGGGGGCAGCCATTCAGGATAGTCCATCTCATGAGTTCCTCTGCCAAGCCTGCCGCGCCCGCCATGGTCGAGCGCACCTGCTTCGACAAGTCCAAAGCGCTGCGTCCGAAGGTGCACAGCGTCATCCCGGGCGGTGCCCATACCTACGCCAAGGGCGATGACCAGTACCCCGAGCTGTCGCCCGGCTTCATCGAGCGCGGCAAGGGCTGCCACATCTGGGACGTGGACGGCAACGAGTTCATCGAATACGGCATGGGCCTGCGCGCCGTCACGCTGGGCCACGCGTATCCGTCCATCATCGAGGCGGCCCACAGACAGATGCTGCTGGGCAACAACTTCAACCGCCCGGCCACCATCGAACTGCAGGCCGCCGAAATGCTGCAGTCGCTGATCCCCAGCGCCGAGATGGTCAAGTTTGCCAAGGACGGCTCCACCATCCTGACCGCTGCGCTCAAGCTGGCCCGCGCCCACACTGGCCGCAAGCTGGTGGCCATCTGCAGCAACAGTCCCTTCTTCTCGTACAACGACTGGTTCATCGGTACCACCGCCATGGATGGCGGCGTCAACCGCGCCGAAGTGGACCTGACCGTCAAGTTCAACTACAACGACATCGACAGCCTGAAGCAGCTGTTTGCCCAGTACCCGGACCAGATTGCCATGGTGCTGCTGGAGCCGGCCCGCACCGAAGAGCCGAAAGAGGGCTTCCTGCAGCAGGTCATCGACCTGTCGCACCAGCACGGCGCCCTGGTCACGCTGGACGAGACCATCAGCGGCTTTCGCTTCCACAAGGGCGGCGCCCAGACGCTGTACGGTGTCACTCCCGACATGTCCTGCTTCGGCAAGGCCATGGCCAACGGGTTCTCGCTGTCTGCCCTTACCGGCAAGCGCGAAGTGATGGAACTGGGTGGTCTGTTTCACAACCGCGAGCGCGTCTTCCTGCTGTCCACCACGCATGGCGCCGAAGGTCCGAGCCTGGCCGCCGGCATCGAGACCATGCGCATCTACCGCGACGAGCCGGTCATCGAGCACCTGTACCGCGTGGGCGACCGCCTGCGCGCCGGCTTCCAGCAGGTCACCGCCGATCTGGGCGTGAGCGAATACCTGGGCATTGCCGGCCGTGGCTGCAACCTGCTCTATTCCACGCACGACCACGAGCACAAACCCTCGCAGCCGTTCCGCACCCTGTTCATGCAGGAGCTGATCCGCTGGGGCGTGCTGGCCCCCAGCTTCATCGTCAGCTACGCACACAGCGATGCCGACATCGACCACACTATCGAAGCCGTGGCCCGCGCGGCGAAGGTCTACAAAAAGGCCCTCGAAGCCGGCAGCACCGATGGTCTGCTGGTGGGTGCGCCCACCAAGGTGGTCTACCGCCGGTACAACTGATCCCCGCTGCGGTCCCTCCCTGCCGTGCCTGTTGTGCACCGGCGGGGCAGGGCGCCCCGGTTCAATCGGCAACGCCCGCCTGCATTGCTGCCCGGTGGGCGCAACTGTCTGGTGGGTGTTGCCGCCTGATGAAGCCACTGTCGGAACGTGCCGTGTAGCGGGGGACAGTGGCTGTGCCATCCGGTGCAGCCGTGGAGGCGCTCAACTGTTTGTCATGCAAAAGGGCCGGTTCCTGAAGAATACCGGCCCTTTTGCATGAAATATTCCGCCCGTCAGGGCGGACACATGGCTACCTTACCAGCGCTTCCAGGGGGCCTTGCCCGACGCCCACAGCTCTTCCAGCACGTGCTTGTCGCGCAGCGTGTCCATCGGCTGCCAGAAACCGGTGTGACGCCAGGCTTCCAGCTGGCCATCGGCCGACAGCGAGCGCATCGGCTCCTGCTCGAACACCGTGTCGTCACCCTCGATGCGGTCCAGTACCTTGCGGTCCAGTACGAAGTAGCCGCCGTTGATCCAGGCGCCATCGCCCTGCGGTTTTTCCATGAACGACTCGATGCGCGTCTGGTCGGCCGGCAGGCTGAAGGCACCGAAGCGACCCGGGGGCTGCACGGCCGTCACCGTGGCTTCGCGACCATGCTGTTTGTGGAAGGCAATGGCTGCCGTGATGTCCACGTCGCTCACGCCATCTCCGTAGGTGCACAGGAAGGTGTCACCCTTGATGTACTTCGACGCACGCTTGATGCGGCCACCCGTCATCGAATCCTGCCCCGTCTCGACCAGCGTGACATTCCAGGGCTCCGACTCGTTGCGGTGGATCTGCATCTCGTTGGTGCCCAGGTTGAAGGTCACATCGGCGTGCGAGATGGCGTACTCGTGGAAGTACTGCTTGATCACGTGGCTCTTGTAGCCACAGCAGATCACGAAGTCGTTGATGCCATGCGAGGCATAGATCTTCATGATGTGCCACAGAATGGGTTGCCCGCCGATCTCGACCATCGGCTTGGGACGCACCGCGCTTTCTTCGCTGATGCGGGTGCCGAAGCCGCCCGCAAGAATGACCGCTTGCATGGTGAGAATGGTCCTCAGTGTCAAAATGCAGCGGGCATATTCGCGTGACGAACAGAAATCGTCAACCAAAAATGACACACGGACGATACGGCCTGCCGTCAGGTCCGGAGCAATATGCATTTGCTCACAACGCGACACGATATTTTGGTGTTGTATTTTTGCCGCATGCCTGCCTGGCGCGGGTAATCGTTCGGGGCCGGCACGCCGCTCGACGGATGGTGAAGCCCGTCTGGCGCCCAGGTCTGTTCGGTGCAGACGCTCTCTGGGTGGCGGTGTCCGTCTGGTCCCGGTGTTCGTCTGGTTCCTGCGTCCGTGGTGTCCGGTCTGGTCCCGGCGTCTGTTCAGTTTCAGTGCCGGTTTCGGTGCAGGCGCCGCCGGCCGGTTTCGATGCTTCAGACCAGCAGCGCCGTGGCAAACTCGCGGGCGCTGAAGCCCTGCAGGTCTTCCACCCCTTCGCCCACGCCAATGAAGTACACCGGCAGCGGATTGTCGCGACGTGTATGGGCCAGTGCGGCAATCGCGCCGCCCTTCGCCGTGCCGTCCAGCTTGGTCACGATCAGCCCGGTCAGCTGCACGGCCTCGTCGAACGCCTGCACCTGTGCCAGCATGTTCTGGCCGGTATTGCCGTCCAGCACCAGCAGCACTTCGTGCGGCGCGTCGTCCATGGCCTTGCCCATCACGCGGCGGATCTTCTTCAGCTCGTCCATCAGATGGCGCTGCGTGGGCAGCCGGCCGGCCGTATCCACCATCACCACATCGATGCCACGTGCCTGACCGGCCTTGATCGCGTCGAAGGCCACCGCCGCCGGATCGCCGCCCTCGTTGGCAATCACGTGCACCTGGTTGCGCTCGCCCCAGCGGGCTAGCTGCTCGCGCGCGGCCGCCCGGAACGTGTCGCCCGCTGCCAGCAGCACCGATTGCTCGATCTGGTGCAGGTGCCGGGCCAGCTTGCCGATGGAGGTGGTCTTGCCGGCGCCATTGACGCCGGCAATCATCATGACCAGCGGACTGGCCCGGTCCACGTCGATGGGTTTTTCCAGCGGGGCCAGCAGATCGGTGAGTATGTCGATCAGCGCCGTCTTCAGTGTGGCAGCATCCTGGATGCGGTCGCGTTTGACCCGCTCGCGCAGCTGCCCAAGCAGCCATTCCGTCGTGCCATAGCCCGTGTCACTGGCCAGCAGCGCCGTTTCCAGATCTTCATACAGCGATTCGTCGATTTTGCTGCGACTGAAAATGCTGCCCAGCTGTGAACGGGTACGCGCCAGCCCGCCGCGCAGCCGCTCGAACCATCCTGCCCGTGCCGGGCGGACGGCCTCCGGAAGGGCCTGGGTGGGCGGGACGATCTCGCTGTCGCCGTAGGTAGTGGGGCCGGCGGCTGGTGTCTGGGTAACTGCTGCCTGGCTGGCTGGTGTCTGGGTAGTGGGTGTCTGAGCAGTGGGTGTCGCCTGGGACGCGGACGCCGGCGCAGTCGGGCTGGCTGCCTGTGTGGTTGCGCTATGTTCTGCAGGGGTACGCGCTTCTGCTGCGCGTTCGGCAGCGGCTTCTCGGGCTTTCTGTTCGGCCACGGCCTGCTGGGCTGCGGTTTCCGCGGCGCGGCGTTCTGCGTCGGCCGCCTCCCGAGTACGGAGCGCCTCGGCCGCAGCCTGTCGTGCCTGGGCTTCCCGGGCGGCTACCGCTGCCGCCTCATCGGCCCTTGCAGCATGTCCGGCGTGGGCTGCAGCTTCGGCCTGCCGGTTCGCCTCGGCCTGCGCGGCCAGATCGCGCTCGACCTGCAGGGCAGCCTGCTCGACCATCGCGCGCCGGGCAGCCTCGTCGTCAGCAGGTGCTGCAGGTGCCGGGGATGCTGTTGCTGTCGTGGAGATGGCGGCCGCTGGGGATGCAGCAGCTGTTGTGGATTCGGCGGCCGCCGTGGATGTGGCCGCTGCAGCTTCGGCTGGGGACATGCCAGTCGGGGCAGGCGCCTCGGGGCCTGGGGCTGCTGCCGCTTCGGTAGCGGGTGTAGTGGCGGGTGTGGCGGCAGGCGTAGCTGCGGCTGCCTGCTGTGCTGCCTCGTCGGCCTGCATGACCAGGGCCTGCTGCACCAGCGTGGCCGTACCGTTGGCCACGGCCTGCCGGGCTTCGGCCAGCGCCTGCTGCTCGGCCTCGGTACGCTCTGCTGCAGCGGCAAACTCCGCCGCGGCTTCGGCGGCTTTCTGATCCTGATTCTTGCGGCGGAAAAAACCAAACATGTCGTGGGTTCCGGAAAGGCATCGGTTCCCCCGATTCTAGAGCGTGTCATGGAATCATTCGTTCCCTCGCTGGCCCCGGTCGTGTGCTGACAAGGCGCACCACGCAGACAAGGCTCGCCCCGCTGTGTGTTGACAGGTGCCGTGCGCAGGTCCCGGAATCAGACCCCGGAAGCGGGCCTCGGAAGCGAGCCCCGGAAATGAACCCCGGAAGCAGAACCGGGGAGCAGGTTCCAGGGAACAGCGAACCCATGACACGCTCTAGAATCAACCCATGACCTCCCGCATCCGCATCATCGGTGGCCAGTGGAAGCGCCGCCTGCTGCCCGTACCCGACGCCCCTGGCCTGCGGCCCACACCCGACCGGGTCCGCGAGACCCTGTTCAACTGGCTGGGGCAGGATCTCACCGGCTGGCGCTGCATCGACCTCTTTGCCGGCAGCGGCGCTCTTGGCTTCGAGGCCGCCTCCCGGGGGGCCGCCCGCGTGGACATGGTCGAACAGAACCCCGCCATCGCCCGCGGCCTGCAGAGCAGCATCCAGCAGCTGGGCGCGCAGGGCGTCATTCGGCTGCACCGGGCCGATGCCAGCCGCTGGCTGGCCAAGCAGCAATCCCCGGGCAGCTCTCCTACCGCGGGAGCCGATCTCATCCTGCTGGACCCCCCGTTTCGTGCCGGCTGGATGGAACGCGTCCTGCCCGCCGCACTGGCCCATCTGGCTCCCCAGGGCTTCATCTATGCCGAGGCCGACTTTCCGCTCACGCCCAAATGGCTGGTCCAGCAGCAGTGCGGCCGTCTGGCCATTCTGCGCAGCGGCAAGGCCGGGCAGGTCCACTACCACCTGTTGCAGGACACGGGCAACGGCGGTGCATCCGTACGGGCGGTGGACGATCAGGTCGCGGACGCAGATCGGGTCGAGGGTTCGGATCAGGTCGAGGGTTTGGGCCAAGCCGAGGGGTCGGACCGGGCCAAGGGTTCGGACCGGGCCAAGGGGTCGGATCAGGTCGCGGACGCAGGCACGGGGCAAGGTGCAGTGAGGGTTTAGAGGAAGGTATGGAGGCAGGCACGGAGGAGGATATGGAGGCAGGTGCAGGGGAGGGTATACACTCGGGCTTTCCCGGGCGAGGACGGACCGTTCCTTGACACGCTCTGGCCGCAAGGCCCCGGAAGGCTGATAATGGCGGCCAGCCATATTCTTTTCTCATCGGCACCCCACATGACCCTTGTCGTCTATCCCGGCACCTTCGACCCGCTGACCCTTGGCCACCAGGACGTGGTCCAGCGCGTTGCCGCCCATCACGAGGCCGTCATCGTTGCCGTGTCCGACAGCCGCAAGAGCACCCTGTTCACCCTGGCCGAACGGCTCGACATGGCCAAGGCCATCCTGACCGGCCTGGCCAACGTGCGCGTCATGCATTTCACCGGGCTGGTCACCGAATTTGCCCGCCAGCAGGGGGCCGGACTCATCGTGCGCGGCCTGCGCGACGCCAGCGACTTCGACTACGAACGGCGCATGGCCAGCCTCAACCGCACACTGCTGCCGGCCATCGATACCCACTTCGTCATTCCGGACGACCGCTACCAGTCCATCACCGGCACGCTGGTGCGCGAAATTGCCCTGCTGGGCGGCGATGTCAGCCCCTTCGTCAGCCCCGTCGTGCTGGCCGCCCTGCAGCAGAAATACCGCGAGCGCCGCTCACCCGCAGCGCCTGCCCCCTGACACCCGACCGGAGACACCGAGTCCATAACACGATTTGAATCCCGGGCCGAATCTGGAAAACAGCGTCGCACCGAAACCAGCGCCATGCTGAACCCCGCGACGCATGCAGTACCCAGTACGACACCGGACCCCGTGCCCCATCCGGCACCCAACGCAAGCCAGAATCCAGCACCGAATCATCCAGCATCCCAAGGAGCGCCACTCCATGGCCCTGATCATCACCGACGAATGCATCAACTGCGACTGCTGTGAACCCGAGTGCCCCAACGAGGCCATCTCGCAGGGGCCCGAGTACTACATCATCGACCCCAACCGCTGCACCGAATGCGTGGGGCACTTCGATGAACCCCAGTGCGCGCAGATCTGCCCCGTGGAATGCATTCCCATCAATTTCGAGCTGAACGAATCCCGCGAACAGCTCATGGAAAAATTCCTGCGCCTGCAGGCCGAGAAAACCCCTTCGGCTGCCTGAGTCAGCGGTTGATCAGCGTACTCTTGCCGAACAGGCTTTCCACCAGGTCCACCACCAGCTCGGCCGTCTGGTTGCGGATGTCCAGCGCCGGATTCACCTCCACCACATCCAGCGAGGTCATCCGGCCCGTGTCGGCAATCATCTCCATGCACAGCTGTGCCTCGCGGTAGGTGGCGCCGCCGCGCACGCGTGTGCCCGTACCCGGAGCGATTTCCGGGTCCAGAAAGTCCGCATCGAAACTCACGTGCAGGTGCGTGTCGTCATCCAGACCGTCCAGCACCCGGTGCATGGCCTCGCGCATGCCCAGCTCGTCGATGGCCCGCATGTCGAAGGCCTGGATGCCCATCTGGCGGATCATCCGCTTTTCATGCTCATCCACCGAGCGGATGCCCACGTAACGCATGCTTTCGGGTTTGATGGCCGGTGTCTCGCCCGACATGGAAATCAGCTCGTGCGGCCCGAAGCCCAGCAGGTTGGCCACCGGAATGCCGTGGATATTGCCACTGGGCGAAGTGTCCGGCGTATTGATGTCGGAGTGGGCGTCCAGCCACAGCACCCGCAGCTTCTTGCCCTGCGCTCGCGCATGGCGCGCCACCGCGCTGATCGAACCGGCTGCCAGATGGTGGTCGCCCCCCAGCATGATGGGCATGCGGCCTGCCTGAAACTGTGCCCACACGGCGTCGTGCACGGCCTGCGTCCAGAAAATGGCCTCCGGCAGATTGCGCAGACCCGCCGCCTGCGGATCACGCGGGCCACGCGGATTGACCGGGCCAGAGAGATTGCCCGTGTCCAGCACGTCCAGCCCCAGGGCAGCCAGCGCCGGCCCCAGCTGGGCAACCCGCAGGGCATCCGGCCCCATGGCCGAGCCCAGGAGGCTTGCGCCTGCGTCGGAGGGGGCGCCGATGAGGGAGACTTTGAGGGGTGGGGTGGGGGAGGGGGTCATGGGAATCTCTGGATCATGAGGATGGGCGCCGTAGCCGAAACCACAGCTGGTACGGTGCACCGGCGGTCTGGTGAAAATATCATGAATGTGAAGAGATGGGGGTACCGCCGGGCTGGGGCCGTGTGTAGTCAAAGGGCTACGACTGGTGAAAATCAGGTGTCATTTGTGCAGACTGGGCTGATCATACGAACCCGGCATGAGTTGCTCAGGAGGTATGGTCATGGCGGATGGCGGTCGCGGAGGGTTTCTTGCACATTCTTCACAGGATCCCGACAGGGTGGGGCATCAGACCATGCTGGAACACGCGACCAATGTGGCGGATCTGGCCCGGGACAATGCCCGACACTTTGGCGGGGGCGAGATGGCCGCGGCGGCAGGCTACCTGCATGACCTGGGCAAGTACACCGATGCATTTCAGCAACGGCTCTTTGGTGGCAAGAAAGTGGATCATGCCACCCGGGGCGCCATGGTGGCGCGCGACAGATATGGTCCGCTTGGCTGGCTGCTTGCCTATGGCATTGCTGGTCACCATGCGGGGCTGGCGAACGGGAGCATTCAGGAAGACGCAGAACGTACACCACTTGGGCAGCGTTTGAAGGGGGAGGGGCTACCACCCCTGGATGGGGCATGGGAGCAGGAAATCATGCCCCTGCTTGCCAATGCACAGGCATTCGGGCCTTTTATCGGAAAGCTGACGGTGGACCCGACGTGCCCAGCCTTCAGTCAGGCCTTTCTGGTCCGGATGCTTTTCTCCGCGCTGGTGGATGCCGACTACATCGATACCGAACGCTACTACGATCAGTTCGAGTTGCCGGAGGTTCGGAAGGCAGCCAGCCGCCAGCGCCCCATGCCAGGACTGGATGTGCTGCGCACACAGCTCGATCGGTACCTCGGCAGTTTCGCGGGTGATAGTGAAGTCAACCTGCTTCGGGCGAGGATTCTTGAGCACGCACGGGCACAGGCTCCGCTTGCCCCGGGGGTGTTTTCCCTGAACGTCCCAACCGGGGGCGGCAAGACGCTGACCTCTTTGGCCTTTGCGCTCGACCATGCCATTGCGCATGGCCAAAGACGGGTGATCTTCGTCATCCCTTTCACAAGCATTGTCGAGCAGAATGCAGCGGTCTTTCGCCGGGCGATGGGACCGTATGGTGAGGAAGCGGTACTGGAACATCACAGCGCATTCATTCTTCCATCGCTGAAAGGAGCTGATGCAGACAGGTTCCAGGCGCAGGAAAAGCTTCGTCTGGCCATGGAGAACTGGGATGCTCCCATCATCGTGACGACAGCGGTCCAGTTTTTCGAGAGTCTCTTTGCATCGAAGCCCGGCCAGTGCCGGAAGCTGCACAACATTGCCAACAGTGTAGTCATTCTGGATGAAGCACAGACGATTCCCCTCAAGGTTCTGCGCCCTGCTGTTGCAGCCCTGAATGAACTGTCCAGAAACTACCGAAGCAGCATTGTGCTGTGTACGGCCACCCAGCCTGCTCTCGAGGCACCGGAATTCAAGGGGGGATTCACAAATGTGCGTCCTCTGGTGGCAGATGCGGAGGCGCTTGCCCGCCAGCTGGAGCGGGTCAGGGTGCGTCACATCGGCATGCTGGATGACGAGGAGATTGCCGCACAGATGCTGGAACGGGATCAGGTGTTGTGCATCGTCAACAACCGTCGTCATGCCCGGGCCATTTATGAAAGCGTCAGCCGTGCCGGAGGTGCCGTTCATCTGAGTACGCTGATGTGTGCCCGGCACCGGAGCCGGGTGCTGGAGGGTGTGCGGGAGCGCCTCAAGGCAGGGGAGCCGTGCCGGGTGGTTTCCACCAGCCTCATCGAGGCCGGCGTCGATGTGTCATTTCCGCGGGTACTGCGTGCCGAAGCTGGCCTGGACTCGATTGCCCAGGCTGCAGGGCGATGCAATCGCAACAAGGAGTGGAAGGTTGCCGACAGCGAGGTGAGGGTGTTCGCCACAAGCAACCCCGACTGGCAACCGCCAGTCGAGCTGCGCCAGTTTGCCCAGGTCGCCCAGGAGATACTCAGGCACCATGGCGATGACCCGCTGGGTCCAGCGGCCATCAGGGCGTACTTCGAGCACCTGTACTGGCAACAGGGCGACAACGCACTGGATGGCCATGCCATTCTGGCACTGCTGGGAGGAAGCCGGCCGGAGTCGCTGCCCATGGAAAGTATGAACAGGCGCTTTCACATGATCGAATCCGTCCAGAAAACGGTCATGATTCCGTGGGATGAGGATGCCGAGCAGGCGATCCGCGCCCTGTCCTACGTGGACCGGGTGGGAGGGATCGCCCGAAGGCTTCAGCCTTATACCGTCCAGATTCCTGAACGGGCGTTCAGGGAATTGCTCAAGTCAGGAGCCGTTCAGCCGGTGTCGCCAGAAAAGTTCGGAGACCAGTTCATGGTTCTGATGAACCCGGATCTGTACAGCGATGCCTGCGGATTGTCATGGGACGATCCGAACTTCATGGAAGCGGCAAGCACGGTGATCTGATGTGTCGTATTTGCGACAGAAAGTCGTTTCAATCTGGGGAGGCCAGAAAACAGGCAGTTCTTGAGCCTTCGGCTTGACCGCAGATTCCCTGGAACCGACCGTCTGTCGGCAGATATGCGACGAGCACAGGAACAAATTGCAAAAACGGCCTCCCATTTCCATAATGGTTGCCAATCGAATCAGACCTCTTGACCGAAAGGAAGGAGAACAGATGGGGTACGGTGTCCGTCTGCACATATGGGGAGATCGAGCCTGCTTCACCCGGCCCGAGATGAAGGGAGAGCGGGTCAGCTATGACGTGATCACGCCATCGGCTGCACGGGGAATCCTCGAGGCCATTCACTGGAAGCCCGCCATCCGCTGGCAGGTGGACAGAATCCATGTCCTGAAGCCGATCCGCTTCGAAACCTTCCGGCGTAATGAAGTGGGCAGCAAGATTCCTGTCAACAACGTCAGTGCTGCACAAAAGAGGGGGTCAGCAGAGGGGCTGGCTAACTACGTGGAAGAAGACCGCCAGCAGCGCGCCATGACACTGTTGCGCGACGTTGCATACATCATCGAAGCGCACTTCGACATGACGGATCGTGCAGGCCCCGGGGACAATGAGGGCAAGCATCTGGACATCTTTCGTCGTCGTGCAGAAAGTGGCCAATGCTTCCATATGCCATGTCTGGGGGTACGTGAGTTTCCGGCCAGCTTCAGATTGCTGGGCGATGAAGAGCCCTTGCCTGCATCCCTGCTTTCCGGGAACGACAGAAACCGGGATCTGGGCTGGATGCTGCATGACATAGACTTTCGGCATCACAGTACGCCGCGTTTCTTCCGCGCTGAAATGCGGGATGGTGTGGTTCATGTTCCCGCATGGAACAGTGAGGAGGTCAAGTCATGATTCTTCAGGCCCTGGCCAACTACTATGAACGGCTCTCCATGCGCGAGGACAGTGGTCTGGCTCCGCGCGGATTCAGTCCTGAACAGGTCAGTTATGAAATCGTTCTGGACACCGGCGGCCGCATTGTCCAGGTATCGGACATCCAGGATACATCAGGGAAGAAACCACGCCCCAGGGTTCTCATGGTTCCCCAGGGGGCCAAACGTACCGTAGGCGTCAAGTCCAATTTCTTCTGGGACAAGACCAGTTACGTACTTGGTGTCAGCAACACCAGCAAGCGTTCGGACAAGGAACATCAGGCATTCAGGGACCTTCATCTGGAGGCTCTTGCCGATGCGAGCGATGAAGGACTCGTTGCACTTCGCAAGTTCATCGAGAACTGGCAGCCCAGTACGTTTGATCAGGGTATGTTCACGGAGGAGATGAAGGACAAGAACTTTGTCTTCCGTCTCGATGGTCGTCGGGAGCGCCTTCATGAAAGTCCCGCGGCGAAGGCATTGGTAATGAAGCGTCTCGACGCGGAGCCATCTCAGGACGAGGGGGAGGGTGGCAGCGAAGATGGTCAGATGATGATGTGCCTGGTCAGTGGAAAGATGGCCAGAAGCTCCCGTCTTCACCCGAGTTTGAAGGGGGTGGATGGCGCCCAGTCATCCGGGGCATCGCTGGTCTCGTTCAACCAGAACTCATTCACGTCATATGGCAAGGAGCAGGGAGACAACGCACCTGTTTCGGATGAAATGGCGTTCGCCTATACCACAGCGCTCAATCATCTTCTGCGTCGCGATGCCCAAAACCGTCAACGACTGAAAGTGGGTGATACCACGGTGGTTTTCTGGGCTGAAGTGGATGGTGATGCAGAGAGTGCATCGGCATGTGAACTCAGTTTTGCGGCCTTTCTGTCTCCCCGGGCTGACGATGCATCAGAAAGTGACAAGGTACGTGCCATTCTGGAGTCCATCCGGCGCGGGCGCGCACCGAGTGAAGTAGACCCCAGACTTGATCCTGCCGCGCGCATGTATGTGCTGGGTCTTGCACCGAATGCGTCGCGGCTTTCTGTACGGTTCTGGCTGACGGACACCTTTGGTTCTCTGCTTCGAAATCTTGCACAGCATAGGGAAGACATGCGTGTCATGCCTGAGCGGGAAGGGTACGTATTTCCGTCGCCGTGGGGCCTGGCTCTGGCTACTGCACCCAATCGTGAGGGGGCGATGCCCAAGATGGATGATGCCTTCAACAATCTGGTGGGCGAAATGCTGCGCGCCATCATGGGAGGTGGTGCATATCCCAGAAGTCTGCTGGCCAATGCCGTGATGCGCATGCGCTCGGACGGCACGATATCTGCAAACCGGGTGGCGATCTGCAAGGGCGTCATGGTCCGGGAGAAACGCTTGTTGAACCGTAATTCATCGGAGGATATTCCCGTGAGTCTAGACAGAAACTCGACAGAGCCAGGATACCTCCTGGGCAGACTGTTTGCAGTTCTCGAGGATGCGCAGGGGGCTGCAATGGGCGGATCGGTCAATGCAACGATCCGTGATCGCTACTATGGCGCCGCATCGGCAACTCCCGCCAGCATCTTCCCTGTACTGTTGAGAAACAGCAGCAATCATCTTTCAAAGATCCGCAAGGACAGCAAGGGCAGGGCAGTCAACATCGAGAAGTCGATACAGGAAATCATGGACAAGATGCCTGATCACTTCCCGAAGAGCCTGAACATCGAAGGTCAGGGACGCTTTGCCATCGGTTATTACCACCAGCACAGTGAACGTTTCAAAGGGGCGGGCGGCAATAATGCCCAAGGGCACGAGATCGACGCAAGCCGGAATCATGATGAAGGAGAGCAGGAATGAGCATCGCCAACCGCTATGAGTTTGTTTATCTGTTTGATGTAACGAATGGCAATCCAAACGGAGACCCCGATGCAGGAAACCTGCCCCGGCTGGATCCGGAAACGAACCAGGGGCTGATCAGTGACGTATGCCTGAAAAGGAAAATCCGTAACTTCGTGCATCTGGCCAGAGAAGACGCGCCGGGCTACAACATCTACATGCAGGAAAAGGCAGTGCTGAACAACCAGCACCGGAAAGCATGGGATGCCCTGGAGTTCAAACCGGAGAAAGGGGAGGACTTCAAAAAGCTTCCAAAGGACGAGCAGAAGGCCCGTCAGCTGACTGGCTGGATGTGCAAAAACTTCTATGATGTGCGCACCTTTGGTGCAGTGATGACCACCGGGGTGAACGCCGGTCAGGTGCGCGGACCTGTGCAGGTGGCTTTTGCCAACTCCATAGAACCTGTTCTGCCACTGGAAATTTCCATTACACGCATGGCGGTTACCACCGAGAAGGAAGCCGAGGCACAGAGTGGTGACAATCGTACCATGGGACGAAAACACATCATTCCATACGGTCTTTACCGTGCGCATGGTTTCGTCTCGGCAAAGCTGGCAGAGAAGACAGGCTTTGGTGAAGAGGATCTGCAGCTTTTGTGGGAGTCGCTGATCAACATGTTTGAACATGATCGATCGGCGTCGCGGGGAGAGATGGCTGCCCGGAAACTGATCGTGTTCAGGCACGACACGGCCCTGGGCAATGCGCCAGCCCATGTGCTGTTCGATGCCGTTCAGGTCAAGCGGCGGGATTCAAGTGACTCACGGCCACCGGCACGCAGTTTTGCCGATTACGAGGTGACGATTGGGCGGATCCCCTCCGGCGTAACAGTGGAAGAGAAACTTTGATGTGACGGAGGCGGGTAATGACTGAGGACGACATGATTCCCATCTCCGCACTTCAGCATTACCTGTACTGTCCCAGGCAATGGGCACTCATTCATATCGAGCAGATGTGGACAGAGAGCGCAGATACGGCACAGGGGCGTCTGCTGCACAAGAAGGCGGACGCCCCGGGCATCGAGCAGCGTAACGGCGTCCGTGTGGAACGTGCCCTGAGACTGCACCATGATGATCTTGGCCTGATTGGTGTGGCAGATGTCGTGGAGTTTCATGCACAGGCTGATGGCGCGTCGGTCATTTTGCCGGTTGAGTACAAAAAGGGAAAACCCAAGAGAATCCGTGCAGATGAGGTTCAGCTGTGCGCACAGACGCTGTGTCTGGAGTTCATGACCGGATCTCAAATATCTGAAGGAGCGCTGTTCTACGGCGAGGTCCGTCGTCGCCACATCGTGAACATGGATGGTGAACTTCGCCGGTTGACGCTGCGGCTCATCGAAGAAGTGCGGGAAACAATGCGTTCTGGACGAACCCCCGCAGCAGATTATGATTCAAAACGATGCGACAGGTGTTCGCTGATCGATGACTGTCAGGTTCGTTGCCTGTCACGGAAAGTATCTGTGGCTGCCTGGATCGACAAACAGCTGTAGTTGCAAGGTGCAGGGCCAACCCAAAGGAGACAACAGTGCGCCCCTACCTCAATACCATCTACGTCAGCAAGGAGGGAGCATGGCTGCGCAAGGATGGAGAGAACCTGGTCGTCAGTCTTGAAAGGGAAGTGCTTGCACGATTTCCCCTTCACATGATAGAGGGCATCGTTTGCATAGGCCGTGTGTCTCTCACTACCCCTCTGATGGGACATTGTGTCAGGGAGGGAAAGTGCATCACTCATCTGGACGAGAATGGGCGATTTCTGGCTCGAATAGAGGGGCCTGTTTCCGGGAATGTACTGCTCAGGAGAGAGCAGTACCGACGCACGGACGATCCGCATCGTTGTGCCTGCATTGCGCGGAACCTGCTGATCGGGAAGGTGAACAACCAGCGTGCCGTACTGGCCAGGGCATTGCGGGATCATGCTGCATCCATGGAGGAGTGTAGCCGGGTGGCAGTTGAACAAGCAGTGCAGTCTCTCAAACGTATCATCGAACGTATCAGGGTGTGTGCAGACCTTGATTTTCTGCGCGGTATGGAAGGGGAGGCCGCGCAGCTTTATTTTGGTGTGTTCGATTGCCTGATTCGATCAGACAGCCCAGCGATGAGATTTACCGGCCGGTCCAGGCGCCCTCCGCTTGATCGGGTGAATGCATTGCTTTCATTCCTGTATGTTCTGCTTACGCACGATTGCCGTAGTGCACTGGAGACGATTGGCCTGGACCCTGCTGTTGGATTTCTTCATCGAGACCGGCCGGGGCGGGCGAGCATGGCTCTTGATCTGATGGAGGAGTTTCGTCCTGTTCTGGCTGACAGACTGGTTCTGTCGTTGATCAACCGGAAACAGGTGGTCGAGAGCGATTTTCTGATTGCAGACAATGGCGCTGTGCTGTTGAAGGATAACTGTCGAAAGGCGGTTCTCACCGCGTGGCAGGAAAGAAAACGCGAAGAGCTTCAGCATGCCTTCATTGGTGAGAACGCTCCGCTAGGGCTGTTCCCTGTGCTTCAGGCGCAGCTGCTGGCCAGGCATCTGCGAGGGGATCTGGACGGGTATCCCCCGTTTATCTGGAGGTAGATTCATGCTGATTCTTGTCAGTTACGATGTAAGTACCCAAGGGGCAGCGGGAGCCCGACGCTTGAGACGGATATCGAAAGCGTGTCAGAATTACGGGCAGCGTGTGCAGTACTCCGTGTTCGAGATCGAGGTAAGCACCGCTCAGTGGATACCCCTCAAGGATCAGTTGCAGGGGTTGATTGACCCTTCGGTTGACAGCCTTCGTTTCTATTACCTGGGCCAGAACTGGCAACACAAGGTCGAGCATATCGGTGCAAAGCCGTCCGTCGACTTCCATGGTCCGCTGATCGTCTAGGGCCATCTGGCCCATCCCGCATTCCGCCGGTCTGCCTGTTTGCGGCGAACCCCAAGCGCTCATGCGTTGCCTGATGGGTTCGCGCACCTCTAACTTATTGATTGATAAGGTATTTGTGCCGGGTTTCACTCTGGAAGCCTGTCACTACTGACAGCAGGCATTGGGTTCGCGCAACGCCACTGGAACCGTTCGACGAATCAATGAGTTATGATGCGACAGTCGCGCCCTCCGCGGGCGCGTGGATTGAAACGGGCATCAGGCGCTGCAAATCCTGCATCATCCCGTCGCGCCCTCCGCGGGCGCGTGGATTGAAACCCGGTGCCGCGTCCGCGGCACCTGCACCAGGCGCGTCGCGCCCTCCGCGGGCGCGTGGATTGAAACTTTGTGAGGCCCCCGGACACTGCCAGATCACCCGGTCGCGCCCTCCGCGGGCGCGTGGATTGAAACCCGCTCAACACGCCGGTAATGATTGCCGGCAGCCGTCGCGCCCTCCGCGGGCGCGTGGATTGAAACTTTGCGATGATGCCGGCCACGCACGCGCTGGGGGGGTCGCGCCCTCCGCGGGCGCGTGGATTGAAACTTGGTGTCAGCCGTGCGCTGGTGCGTAAATCCAGGGTCGCGCCCTCCGCGGGCGCGTGGATTGAAACACGATCACCCGTGCGCTGCCCGCGTTGACGGTCAGGTCGCGCCCTCCGCGGGCGCGTGGATTGAAACTCCCCGGCTGCGAACCACGCGCTGCCCGTGAAACGTCGCGCCCTCCGCGGGCGCGTGGATTGAAACTGGAATCTGTTGGTAGGTCACGCTGGCGGCACCAGGTCGCGCCCTCCGCGGGCGCGTGGATTGAAACTACGAGGTGAAGTCATGATCAAGACCACTGCATCCGTCGCGCCCTCCGCGGGCGCGTGGATTGAAACGCTGGCCACTCAGTCAAGGTTAGCGCCATCGATTTGGTCGCGCCCTCCGCGGGCGCGTGGATTGAAACATGTTGAGGACCTCATGTGTGAGGGTTGATGATGAGTCGCGCCCTCCGCGGGCGCGTGGATTGAAACCATCTCCACCAGCTCGGCAAACGTCGGGCGCTCGGTCGCGCCCTCCGCGGGCGCGTGGATTGAAACAATAAGGAGTGAACCATGGAAGCAACGAAGAAACGTCGCGCCCTCCGCGGGCGCGTGGATTGAAACGACCGGGTCATCATCGACGAATGCCACCTGGTATGTCGCGCCCTCCGCGGGCGCGTGGATTGAAACTCGGCGGCAGCGCGTGACGCCTCGAACTCGAACGGTCGCGCCCTCCGCGGGCGCGTGGATTGAAACACCGAGAGCGGTGAATACAACATCACCATCAAACGTCGCGCCCTCCGCGGGCGCGTGGATTGAAACGAGTGGGTTGTGATTAGCGACGAGGCTCACTTTGGTCGCGCCCTCCGCGGGCGCGTGGATTGAAACCCTCAGCAGTTGGGTTGCAAGGACGTCGGCTTTGTCGCGCCCTCCGCGGGCGCGTGGATTGAAACATATATACCCCCCCCCTAGGGCTTGTGATTCCCCACATCTTTGATCACATGGACATTCCCAGAACGATGTCATCAA
>ERZ773043.715-NODE-715-length-19338-cov-3.725717_pt1 | contig 19338 bp, 32 predicted proteins | sample MGYA00580636_ERZ773043 | MGnify/ENA primary metagenome ERZ773043 (study PRJEB29015, sample SAMEA2737992) | human oral metagenome | biome: human oral; feature: human-associated habitat; material: dental | place: China | collected 2065 ...
TCAGAGTTTATTTTAAAAAAAATGAATGAATGGGAATTTTTAAAATTAAAAAGAAAAAGAGAAAGTTTAAAGTTTGAATTAAAAGAAATAAATCAAAAGATACAAAGAGAAGAGGAAATAAGAGAAAGAATAGAAATAAAGGAGCAGTTAAGAGATGTTGAAATAAAGAAGATATCGAATATTTTAAAAATTTTAAACACAAGAGGAGAATACGAAAATATTTTTTTAAATTGTAAACATGAAGATTACGAAATAGAACTAAAAAGAGTGTTGAAAGAATATTTAGATTTTTTAGAATATTACTTATAAATGCTTGAAAATATTGATGAAATAAGGTATAATAAGGGAGTGATAAAATGCTTACCAAAGAGCAGATAAAACAAATTGAAAGTAACAAAAATCTTTTTTTGTTTATAGTAGAGTTACTGGAAGAAATGAACAAAAAAGGAGAAAAAGAGATGACAATTATTTTCAATAGTGGAAAAGTAATAAGAAGAAAAAAAACAAATACAATTGGATAAAGGCAAGAGTTATGAAAGTTAATGAGCCGATTTATATGTAGATTAGGAATAGTCTATTTATAAGTCGGCTCTTTTTTGTCTAAAAATCAAAGAAAGGGGGCAAAAATGAAGATTGAGAAAATAAATATCAATGAAATAAATGAGTATTCAGGAAATGTAAAAGAACATCCAGAGTGGCAAATTGAACAGATTAAAAACAGTGTTCGAGAATTCGGATTTAATGATCCGATTGCGATTGATGAAAAAGGCATAATAATCGAAGGACACGGAAGATATTTGGCATTAAAAGAACTTGGATATACAGAAGTTGAAGTAATCAGGTTAAATCATTTAACAGAGGAGCAGAAAACAGCTTATGCTATTACTCACAATAAATTAACTATGAATACAGAGTTCGATATTGAAAAGCTACAGTATGAGTTGAATAAGCTGGAAGTGAATGATTTTGATTTAAGCGTACTTGGTTTTGAACAGCCTGAACTTGATGAAATTTTGCAAGAGGAAATGGAAGAACTAGAAATTGAAGATGAAGATACAAATGATACAGAAGTCAAACGTACTAAATTAATTTGTCCCTGCTGTAACCATATTGCTGAAAAGAGCGAATTTAAGGAGGTAATGGATGGCGAAGATACATAATGACAAATATTATACTCCTGATTCGGTTGTGCAAAAAGTTATTAAAGTTTTGGAAAAAGATGTGATGCATATAAAGGAATTCTCAAGGATTATAGAGCCAAGTGCAGGTGCTGGAGCATTTCTTAAAAGACTCCCTAAAAGTGCGATTGGATATGATATAGAGCCACAAGGCGAAAATATCATAAAAGGCAACTATCTTAAACAGAATATTCCGTATATGAAAAACAGCCTTGTAATTGGAAATCCACCTTTTGGAAGCGGTGGAAATTTGCATACAGAGTTTATAAAAAAAAGTATGGAGCATTCTGACTATGTAGCATTTGTACTTCCAGGCGATATGTATAAGAAAGATAAGTTTGAAAATATAGAACTGTATAAATCATATATGTTGCCAGCGGTTAAATACAGCGGAGTTAAGTTAAGGTGCTGTTTCAATATTTATCGAAAAAGAAGAGGTAAATTAAAAGAAAAGAATATCAAAGATGTTGAAATTTTAACATTTTCTAAAACCAAGAATACTACAAAACAACAGGAATTGGATTGGTTAAATATAAAGTCTGATTTCAGATTCATAGCATTTGGAACAATAAGATTGTTGAAAAGCACAGATAAAAGAGTTCGTGCAAAAGAAATAAAAATAATCTTAAAGAAAAAAGTTAATTTAAAACCAGCCTTGGAAAAATATTTAAAGAACAGATCTAAAGTTGCAGTGTCAACTCCGAATGTAAGTAAAAAAGAAATTGTTGAGTTAATATATGATAATTTTCCACAATTAAGGGAATAAATATGACTAAAAAATTATTGCTGAACGAATGGGAAGAACTTGGTGGAGAAAATGCTGCAAAAGGAACTTTAAAGAAACTGGCTGATAAATATGGCGTTCCAGAAGGAACTGTGAGGCGTTGGAAGAGCGAACATTTGAGAAAGAATAAAACGAACGTTCGCAATAAAAAACGAACGAACGCTGAACGTTCAAATGAACGTGATATTCAAGTAAAAAAGGATATTTTAAATGATATTCCGAAAGAAGAGGTAATGAGAAAAAATGAGATATCGAACGCAACATATTACAGGAAAGAAAAAAGTGTAAGGGAACTTAGGTTAGAAAAAACTGAAGAACAAATGGATGACATTCTTTCAAAAGTTTATTCTGATTTAGGTGATGTGTTAAAGAATATCGAAATTTCAAAACGCAATTTAATAATAAGAATGGCTAAGGAAATCTCAAAAGACGAAACACTGGATGCCAAAAGACTTCAAATCATTGACAAAGCTTACATAACTATAAAGAAAATGGGAAACGATTTAATGCGAACTGGAAAAATGCTGACTGCTTATGAGGTTCTGGAGATTGATAGACAGCTTGCTGAAGAGGAAATATCAAGAGAGAAATTAGAAATCGAAAAAGCTAAAATCAAAAAAGATGATGATAAGGATTCAGAAAAAGAAAAAGAAGTAATTCAGCTGCTAAGAAACATAACTAAAAAGGTGGAAAATAATGAATAATTTAACTCCAAAGCAATATGAAGTGCTAGAAATATTTAATAAAGAACAGCCGAGAATAACAATTTTAACAGGAGCAAAAAGAAGTGGAAAAACATTTTTAAATAATTTTTTGATGTTATCGCACATTGCAACATTAGCCAATCAAAATCTTAATTTTATTATAATTGGAGCAACGAGCGGAAGTATTTGGCGGAACGTCTTGAACGACTGGGAAACAATGTTAGGGAAACAATTTAAGCCAAAAAAAGACGGAAGTTTCAAACTTTTTGGAAATAATGTTTATTTATTCGGTGGAGAAAAGGCAGACAGCTGGAAGAAAATGAGAGGGATGACTTCTCACGGCACTTATATAAATGAGGCAACAGCATTACATCAAACTTTTATAACAGAAGCGTTTTCAAGAACATCAGGGGAAGGTGCAAAAATATTTATTGATACCAATCCAGACAATCCTGCTCATTTTGTAAAAAAGGATTATATAGATAACGCTGGAGACAGATTAGAAAACGGCAGATTAAATATTCTAGTTAGTAATTTTAAACTTGATGATAACGTTTTTCTTAATAAAGAATACGTGGATTCTATTAAAAAGACAACTCCACGAGGAGCAACTTATGATAGAGATGTTTTAGGGTTGTGGGTTGCACAGGAAGGAGTTGTGTTTGCTGATTTTTCTGAAAAAGAAAATGTGATTAATAATATAGAAGATGTTGAAATAAAGGAATATTACATTGGCGTTGACTGGGGATTTGAACATTATGGAACTTTAGTAATTATTGGAGTAGATTTTGAAGATAATTACTATATCGTTGAAGTTATAGCGAAACAGCATAAGTATTTTGATTACTGGAAAATGCTTATTTTGCAGAAATATAAGAAGTATCAAGTTTCAAGGGTGTTTTGTGATAGTGCTAGAACTGAATATGTACAAGGGTTATTAGATTTTGGAATAAATGCTGAAAACGCAAAAAAAGATGTAAAAGAAGGTATTGATTTGGTTGGAGCGATGTACAAAAGAAATACACTAAAGATTACAGAAAAAGCGTTTAAAGGGAAATTTGAAGATGAAATTTATTCTTATGTGTGGGGAAAAAATGATGAGCCAGTTAAGGAAAATGACGATGTAATGGATGCGATAAGATACGTTTTATATAGCTTGAAAAAAGATGAAGGCGGGATTGCTTATTTATATTAGGAAGGAGGGCTAATGACAAAAGAAGAAAGAACAAGGGTTAAAACTTATTATGACAGGGAACAATACAGTAAATCAAATTTAAGTAAGAATATGCCAGGACTGTTTGAAGGAACTGTAGAAATATTTAATCCGATTCGAGATATTGTAAAGGCTCTATCAAATACAGCTTTAAAAGATTTAGGAATAGAAAATAAGAAATTAAAAGAAATTTGGGAAATTAACCAAATGACTACTTTCAGCAAAAAGATTGCTAAAGAAATGTATTTGAATGAAGAAGTATTTATTGAGGTTATATTAACTCCTGATGAGCAGATTAGGTATATTTTACATAATGTAGATGATGTTGAATATACGGAAGTATTTGGAGAAATTAAGAAATTTAAAGTTGAAGGAGAACAAGTTTATTATGACGAAAACGGAGAAGAGCAAAGCAGAGAGTATTCAAGAGAGTATACGAAACTTGATACTGGAACTGTTAAAAGGACTGAAAAAATAGACAATGAGATAGTTGAAACACCTTTTATTTTGGATAAAATCCCTGTTTCAAAATTTAAAAACGATAGCAACATTATAGAAGCATTGAATATTATAGATAAAATCAATGAAACTGAAAGTTACATTGGGAGAATATTTGGAATACACGGAGATCCTTGGATGCATGTAAACGGAGTGAAGCAATTTGCAGATGTTAATTCCAGTAATGACAAGATTAAGAAAAATGCACAACTTTTGGAAGAAGCTAGATATAAAAAGAAAAGAATTATCAACACTCAAAATTCAAAAGAAATGGAAGCTAGTTTTAAATATATTGAATTGACAAATCCGTTAATCAGCGAAATGCAAAATGATATAGCAAGATTGGAAAAAAGATTATCAAATTTATTTCCTGAATATCTTTTAGTAGATACGGCAACTCAAAATGTCAGCGAGGAAACTTATTTATTAAAAAACAACGGACTTAAAACTAAAGTGGCAAGTTTTAGAGAGGATTTCATAAAAAGTTTATTAGGATTAGACAAAATTGCATTGGAATTGTCAGGAAGTTCAGATGAATTAACTGAAAATAATTATACATATTTTGATACATTTATAGAAAATGAAAAGAGTTCTAAATTAACCACTTTATCATTAGCTCTTGATGTGATAAGCAAGGCAAAAGACATTGATGAGGAATACAAACTTAAAAATTTAATAGAAAAAGTGATGGATGACACTTTGCAAGATTTGAGTGGTTTGTATGATTAAAATAGATTTTAAATGGAATCATAAAGTTGAGAAAAAGTTATTTAATTTTTTCAAAAGAGTGGCATTTTCGATATTTAATGGCAAAAAGGCAGATATTGATTATTCAAACTTAATGAAAATATTTGTTAATTATAGCATTTCTTATGAGAAAAAAATTAAGAAAGTGAAAGATATAGATGTTAAAAAGCATACAGAAATAGCTGTGAAACAGATAAAAGAAATAAAAGACTGGCAAAACAATTTGAATAATTATGTTGAAGAAAATAAAGAAAAAGATAATTTGAAAGATGTATTAAGGAATAATGCAAAATTTAGAGCTAGAAATATGCTTGGTAATTATTATAAAGACTTCTTGAAAGAAATAGTTGCAAGTGAAAGCGAATATTTCGAGTGGAATACAATGGGAGATGAACGTGTTAGACCGACACACGAAGCGAGAGACGGAATTATTTATAATTGGGATAATGCCGAAATAGTTCCAGGGGAAGAAGCAGGATGCAGATGCTGGGCTACTGTTTATTTTTCTGACACAAAAGAAGAAATTGAAGATATAAACCAAAATTCTTGAGAGTTGAAAGATAACGGATCATTTATGAGCCGTTTGATGTCAAATCTCAAAAATTTATAGAGTATCAATACTGTAAATCATTTTATGAGTTACAGCAAATAATCTAAAAAACAAGGAGAATGAGAATGAGAAAATTTAAACAAATGGAATTGTATTATGATGAGCCTGGAGAAGGCAAAGGAAATGGAGAAGGAACTGGTACAGGTGGCAACGAGCCAACTCTTGATGACTTAAAAGCTGAAATCGAGAATTTTAAAAAGACACAGGCTGAAAAAGATAAGGAAATTAATTCTTTAAAATCACAGCTTGGACATAGCAATAAGCAGCTTGAGGAATTTCAGAAAAGCGGTAAAACTGCTGAAGAATTGGCAAATTTGGAAAAAGAAAAAATTGAAAAAGAACTTGCTGAAACTAAAAAACAGTTAAATCTGACAACTTTAAGAACTAGAAAAAACGAGTTGATAACAGAGTTAAAGATTAGTCCACAATTCGCTGATTTAGTTCAAATTGCACCAGATATGACAATCGAAAGTCTTGAGTTGGCAGTTAAGAATGTAGCGGCTAAAGAAAAAGAGTTTACAACAGATTTCTTGAAAAAGAACTCTATAACAAACGGAGGATTCAATCCAAAGGATAAAAAGAAAGATGAAAAAGATTTTGTTGACAGAATGATTGAGAAAAACAAAAACAACGAAACAGATCTTACAAAATTTTAGGAGGTTGAGATGTTAAAAAGAACAGTAATGCACAAAGAAAAACTGAATGTGCAAGTTAAAGTATTAAAATCAGATTTTGCTAATTACATTTATAAAGACAAAAATACCAATAAAGAGTATTTGTTGGCTGGAACACTTGTTAAAGCAAAAAATGGGGAAGATTTAAGAGAAAAAGGAGCATTTGTAATTCCAACAGGAACAGGAACACAGGCGGAAGCTGTATTGTTACATGATGTTGAGTTTAAATATTATAACGACAATGAGCAAGCAACGGTTTCGCTTGAAGGAGTTGCGTATTTAGATAAATTAATCGCAGTAGGAAAAGAACATCCTACGCCAATTACGGTTACAAAAGCGGAGTTACCAGCAGGGATAACTTACATTTATAAGGATAGAAAATAGGAGGTTAAGAAATGCCAATGAATTTAACAGATTTATTAAATGCAAAGAGTTTAAATAAGTATTATGCAGGAGTAAAAGGAACTACGTTAGTAGAAGCAATGTTTCCAGCTGTATTTTCAAACACTTTTGATATAAATACATTTGGAAGTTTAGACGGTGGAGCAGTTGAAATATTGCAAAGCAGTCAACTGGATGCGGATGTAATGTTTAGAGACTGGGATTTGAAAACAACAACAAAAGGGGATAAACAATTTTTTAGGGAAGGTATGAAGCTTGATGAAAAACGTAGAAAAGAATTACTAGAAATTTTGAATACAAATAATCAGTCAATAATTGCTAGTTATTCAGAAAATATTTTTAATAAATTCGCAGGGAAAAACGGTTTTTTAGGAAGCGCAAGAGCAATTGCGGCTTATACAGTTTCACAATTTTTATCAACAGCCAAGGTAACGTTTGTTGACGAAAATGGCGGAGGGCAGACAATTAATTATAGACTTGCTGATAAATACAAAGAAACGTTAGCAGGAACTAATATTTGGAGTGCTGCAACAGCAAAACCACTTGAAGATTTAGAAAGATGGAAAGAAACAGTTGAAGAAGGTGGTGGAAACGTAGAAATAGCTTTAATGTCAAAAGCTACATACAATACACTAAAAAAACACGATACTGTAAAAGCGTTATTCAAGAATGTTATTGTTACGGTTACTCCAGCGCTTATCAAATCCACTATTGAGGACGTAATCGGAATGACAATATTGATTTGGGATGAAAAAATAAAAGTTGGAAAAACAACTAAAAATGTATTTCCGGACAATATCGTTACACTAATTCCAAACGGACAATTAGGAACAATGGAATACGGACCAACTCCAACAAAAACTGATGAATTGCTTGGGCTGCTAGGAGATAGAGAAGTTGTAGACATAGCTGGTACATTTGCAACTGTGGAAGTTGTGCCTGAATCAAAATCGGCAGGGGTTGTAAATAATGTAAACGTTGTAATTGAAGATTTAGTTGCTCCGAATCCATCAATAATAAACAGCATGTTTATAGCAACAGTTGGGTAGGTGAATTGAATGGCAAAAGAGAATAAAAAGGAAGAGGCAAAAGCTATTGTTGAAGCAGTAGCTTTAACGCCTTTGAGATACAACGATGTTAGATATGAAATTGGTGATAAGTTGGAATTAACTGAGGCAGAATTTGAAGTTTTGTCAGAAAATAAACTTGTCGGCGAAAGAGTTGATGAATAATGACAGAAGAAACTTTGGAAGAACTGAAAAAATATATTCCTGAAACTTTAGATTTTGATGCAGGAGTTGTTGAGCAGTTTTATAAAGTTGCTGAAGAAAAACATAGCAGCGAAAAAGAAAAATTGCTCAAAATATATCTTTTTGGATATTTACTCACTTCATTAGATGATTTTGAATTTACAAAAGTTCAAGCATCTAACATCGTAATCGAAGAAACAGGTGGAAATAATCAATATTTAACAATATACAAACAGTTGTTGAAAACGCTTGGAATTGATGAAAACGAAACAACTGTATCAATAGTTTAAGGAGTGGATTATGTTTAATTTTAAAAACAAGGAAAAAAGGGAAGTTCTGCTTGTCAAATTAAATCATATATTGCTTAAAGAAGGCGATAATGAATTAGATTTGACGCCTCGCAGAATGAATATTGCGAAAGAGGAAATTGAGGAAAGAAAACTTAATATTGAAATTATAGAGCTGGGTGATAAGAATGCCGTGCAAACTGAAAATAAAGGAGAAGCCAAAAAACAAGAATCTGGAAAAGCTGCTGGCGATGAACAGACAAAAAATTGAAGTTGGAACAGTAACCAATTATAGTGTTAAAGGTGGGTTTAATGCCTTTGGATTATCCAATGTTCTTGATACAGGATCTAGCCGTGGAGTCCCAGGATGGAATTATAACCAAAAGGCTTTTGAACAGTTTAATCCAATGGCGGCTAGATACTTTAAAGAAGGGGTTGCAAAGATTATAAACGGAAGTTTTAGTGTAGATGCGATGACTAATAAAATTGGAACAGAGGCAAGTACAAAATATAAAGCGATGATTGAAAGAATTAAAAGTCCAGCAAACAGTCCTGCAACAATTAAGAAAAAAGGATTTAATAATCCGATGATCGAAACAGGGCATTTTAAAAGCAATATCGCCGCTAAGATTAATGGAGGCAGAATTGTTGGGAGAGGTGGTGGATAATGGACAGGAAAGTTAGGGCGGCTATTAGAAAAGTTTTAAAAGTTATAAGGAAGTTTTCTGATGATGTAACTATATATTCAGAAAATTCTGAAATTGAATTTGATGATTTAGGAAATCCGATTCAAAACAAGATAGAAAAGACTGTGAAAATGGCTGTATTAACGCCAAAACACAATTCATCGTTTCCACAAAGTATGGACGGAAGTTTTTTATCGAATAAGAAAGAGGGGTACTACATTCTAAACAAGACAAACGACTTTAAAATTTCTGAAAATATGAAACTGAAACATAACGGTGTGATTTATAGAATAGTCAATATCGAAGAAAATTATGGAGAGTTTTTGAGAATGGAGCTGAATATAGATGACAAGCGAAATTAGAAAAGAAGTTGTGAATGATATTAAAGAATTTTGTAAAAAGTTTGGCATAAATCAAGTTATCAATGAAGAAAAACGTGATGAAATTTCGGCTGAACAGTATGAAAAACTTAAATTCCCGCTTGTTTTCTATAATCTGTATATCGAAGATGCAGGTAATCCTATTCCTTTTGGAAATGATAAATATTGTTACGATGAGGAAATACAGGTACTTTTAACTTTGGAATCACGAGAGAAACATAACGATTTTGATATGCTTTATATGTTTTTGGCTAATACAGACGCAACAAATGATTACTTTGATGATAGAAAACATCAAAGGAAGATACGGAAAGTATATAAGATACAGGAAACGCCTTTTAATTTTATGGGCAGAAAATACTATAAACAAGTTCTGCAATTTAGCTATTTTGCAGAGCATTATATAAACAAAGATTTTAAGGAGGAATAATGGCAATAGAAAGAAATGATTTGAATACATTGAATAACGTACAAATAAAATCAGAAAATAACAGAGCATTTTATGCTGATGTCAGAAGTTTAATGTTTTTTACAAAAGACTTCGCAATATCGCCAACTTATATTACAGAACCACAGGATTTATTGGAGCTGAATGTAAGTGGGCTAGATGAAAATCATATTTTTTATAAGTTAATCGCAAGTGCCTATTCACAATCATACACTCCATTAAATGTTGTAGTGTACGGAAACAATACAGCAACTACGTTTACGGAACTTATGAAAACTTATGTAGATCATGAGGACGCTTTCGAGGTTACCAACTGGATTACTAATATGGATATAGTCGCAGAGAAAAATTACATAGACAGTATTATAGCTTATGCAAAAACTGACAAGGATAAGCAGTTCTTTATAGCTGTAAATTATGAAAAACTAGGAAATTCAGCTAAGGCTACAGCACTACAGACGGATAATAATATTGATAATGTAGCGTTTGTTATTGAAGGGGCTAAGAACTTGGCAAAAGGAAACTGGCTCACTGGAGCATTAGCTGGCGGAACGATAGGATATAAAGATTTGGGAAGTTATATTGTGCATTCTACGCAAATTAATGGATTTGTGCAGGAGAACTTCACAAAGACGGAGCAAAAGGCGTTCTGGGACGCTGGATTGAATTATCTATCTAAACCAACGCAAGGATATTTTCACGTTGTAAACGGGATTAATTCAGATAATAAGACGCTTATTGAATTGAAATTGATTGAGATTTGGTTAAGAGATGGATTGAAAAAGGATTTGACAATCTTCCAAGTGAGAAAAGATAAAATACCTTTGAATGATACTGGAAGATTAATGATAGAAGCAATTATCAGAGAACGTTGCAGACAAGGTGCTAATGCTGGAATGTTTATGGTGGATAATGCTGGGAGCTATTTTGGAATCATAACTCAAAAAGATAAGAATGGCAACGAGATAAACATTAAGCTGGGGCATTTAACAGTAGATGAAATAACACAGGAGTCAATCAGGGAAGGGAAATTCAAATTTGATTTAAAAGTTACTTATCTGAACGGCGTTAGATATGTTTCGCTTACTGGAGCAATTACAACGGACGGAGAAATTATTTTTAATAAATAAGGAGGTAAAGATATATGGCAACAAAACAATATAACGTGGATAATGTCAAAATCATACTGACTGCGGCAGGAATTCCCTATGCGATTACTTGCAGACACGAAGATGGTTTTGAAGACGATCCGAATACAGAAAGTTCAAGTTCTACAATTGCGAGCTGTGGACAGAAAGTGGTAAACGTATCAGTAGATGAAAGTGTATCTATTACGTTGAGCTTGCTTTACGGAAGTGAAGAACACAGAACAATGGAAAGATTGCACAAACTTTGGAAAGCGAATAAAGGGTTATTTCCAATGTTTATGGTAATTACTGACACAAACACAAATGAAACTTACATTTATAACGGCGTTTCATTTAAGAAAAAGGCTGGGTTGAAGTACGCAAATGAGAGTGGTACTGAAGCTAGGGCTTGGGAGTTTGAAGCAGAGAGTAGAGAGCTTGTAATATAGAAAAATTATTTAACAAAGGAAATAAAATCATAAGGACAATTACAATTAAATATAATAACTGTGATAAAAAAATAGTTGACTTTTTGTATAAAAAATAGTATTATAAAGATAGGTTGAAAGCCTTATTAGTTAAGGATAAGACTTCCTAGGAGAAACAGAGCCTTATTAGTTAAGGACTACAGTAGGCGTATCTTTATGATATGCCTAATTTTTTTAAGGAGACGGTATGAAATATGAAGTTTTAGGAGTTTATCTGGTAGATTTTCAAAAGAATAGAGGCGGAGAATTATCAGGCAAGCATTACGGATTAATACTATCAAAAACGTCTGATAAGGACAAAACTTTGTTAGTTGCACCTATGACTAGTAAGAAAAAAGGTAAAAAATATAAAGGCGGGTTCACTATAGATTGTACAAAATATCAACAGAATCCAACTTATGAAAAAGCCTTTATAAAAATAAGGAAGATAAGGGAAATTGATATAAGAAGAATTTATGGAACTAAAAAATACACCTTAGATGAAGAAGATACGGAAAAATTAAGGGAATCAATGTACCAAGTTTTTAAATTTTTGAAGTAATCACAGTTATTAATTTAGCTGTGATTTTTTTATGTAAAAAAACAGGACAATGGCAATTGAATAATGACTGTGAAAACTAAAATATTTGTTTTTTAAGTTTGGGATAATGGTATAATTAAAATCATTCTTTAATTTCTCTTAGAAATAGTGTATAATATAGTAAATTATTTTTAAGGAGGAAAAATTTATGGCAAAAAAGATTATAGTGGAAGATGGAAAAACCTATATTGAAAAAAAACCGTTTTATAAAAAATGGTGGTTCATTTTGTTGGTAGTTCTTGTAGTTTTAGGTACAATTTCAAACAAAAAAGAAGGAACAACAAAAACGGAAAGCAATCAAACTCAATCATCAGTAACTAAAGAAGAAACTAAAAAAGAAGTTGTTTATGAAAAAATAACAGCAAAGAAATTACTTGATGATTTGAAAAACAACGCTTTAAAAGCTGAGCAAACTCATAATAAAAAAGAATATGAAATAACAGGTGAAATAAGCGTTATTGATGCTCAAGGTAAATACATCGGTATCAATCCTGTAGGAGATGATTTTGTATTAACAGGAATACAAGCATACATCAAAAATGATGACCAAAAACAAGTTGTTGCTGAACTTTCTAAAGGAGATAAAATTACTGTAAAAGGTAAAATTAAAGATGTTGGAGAAGTTATGGGATATACAGTAGATATTGACGAAATTTCTAAGACAGCTAAATAATCACTTTAAATTGCAGATAAAAAAATCATTTTTAAGGAGGAATTAAAGTGACAAAAAGGGAAAAGGTACTATCTGGCATTATTGGACTTCTTTTGATAGTTGTGGCAATAGTAGGATACAAGGCTTATGATTACAGAAAAAATTTACTTGAGAAAAAGAAAATCATCGTGCAGAAAGATAAAAATTTTTTGGAAGGAATGAAAGTTTCCTACGAAATGTATACAAGACTTACTTTAGTTGACAGAATGAGAACTTATGCAATAAGACATCCATTTAACGCTCCTGAAGTCGAATTTCAAACAGCTTTAAGAAAAGCAGGAGAAACTCAAGATAGATATCTTAAATATTTAGAAAAACAAGGCTTCAAAGATTATAAGCTGACTAATCTAATAAATTCGGAAAAGAAAGATTTTCTTCAAGTATCTGATAAAATACAAAGTTATGACGAGATTCTTCAAAAAGAAGATGAAAAAAATAATAAAGATAAGTAAAATTTTTAAAAAAGTTCTTGACTTTTTACACGTGATAATATATAATATATTCACGGGTAGAAAGTAGGTGGAAAATGAAAAAAATAGGGAGACCAAAAAGTGATAATCCGAGAAATATAAGATTGGAAATAACCTTGAATAAAGATGAAAACGAAAAATTAAAAAGAATGTCAGAAACTTTAAAATTAAGTAAGACAAGTACAATTGTAAAAGGATTAGAACTTTTGGAAAAAGAATTGGATAAATAAAAAAATACCCTCTATCCAAAAAGAATAGAGAGTATATAGATAATATATCTAACCAATACTATTATACTATATATTCTCTTAAAAAACAATATTTTAGGAGGAAATTTAATGGAAAACATTATGGATTTAGTAAAAGTAGAAAGACATGAAAATTATGGATTGGTTGTAAGTAGTAGAGTTGTTGCAAAAGCATTAAACAGAAGACATTCGGATATTTTGGAAAGTATTGAAAAGTTGGTTGAAAGTAAGGAATATCAAGAAAACGGAAATATCCGTTCTCTAATTTTCCCTAATGAATACAGGGTTTCTAACCAAAAGAGAAAATATAAAGAGTATCTCTTAACAAAAGACGGATTTATCCTTTATATGTTCAATATACAAGGACACAATAATTTCAAACTGGCTTACATAAACGAATTTAACAGAATGGAAAGATTGTTAAATCAGCAAAGATTGTTACCGATGCCGAAAAGTGACAAAGTTTCAATACCACTTGATAAAGCAGTTCATTGGGCTAAGATAAAAGAGATTGCAAATAAGGCTAATGAAGTAAGAAGTGATACTTATAGAAAAATATGCAAACTTTCTCAGGACTTGGCAATGATAACAAATCAGATTGATGAGCTTTCTGGAATGACATTTGAAGTTGAAAATTTACTATATGCTTTTTCAATAACAGATTTTAACTTATTTTCATCAAATGAAAAAAATAATTTTAATATATACTGCCGTTTTTGGCATTTGGTTTGTAATATATAGTATTTCGATTTGCGGTCAGTATGTAGCATTGAAATATGAGATAGAAACAATAGATAATGTGGTTGTTATAAACCGAGTATATGAAATAGTCAATATTTCAACAATAATAAATCTAGTATGGTTTGTATTAAGTATCATATTATTTGTTATCTTTGTAGTCCAGTATAAAAAAGAGAATAAAACATAAGCGGACGAGCGTATCGTCAAGAGCCACGGCAACCTTGATGGCGTGTACATCAATGGCGCACCACAGAGCCAGGCCTTCCACGAGACCGCGGGCTCTGGATGTTGTTACTGGTGCTAAAGATTCGGAAAGAGATAATAAATCCTACTATTTCCACGATTCTAAGAAAGGATATACTCATGGATGCACTGAAGTAGAAAAGGGTCTATTCGATAAACTTAATGATTATCGAGAAGAAGGGAATACAAGGATTGATGTAATAATAGACTATGGGAAAAACCCTAATCATTCAACAAATGGAGGAACGAAAAAAGATGAGAATCATTAAATGTTTGATATTGTTTGTGTTGCAAAGCACAACATGTCACTTAAATGCCCAGTCAATTAAGGAATGTTTAAAAATAGACTCAGTGCAGACAATATATGATATAGGTAGTTCTGTGTCCTTTCACTTCAGCAATAACTGTGAAGAGAATATTTATATATCTATATCTTTAGAAAAAAGAGTAGATGGTAAGTGGTTTATATTCACCCAAGATATTTTCCATGTTCCAAACGCTTATAAGGTGCAAAATGTTATCGTATTAAAAGGGTGTGAGGTGAATAGGAAAGAAGAGTGGGAAATTAAGGGTGTCAAGTATAAGAAAGAATGTGAAAACGTATATAGGTTTAAATACAATATCGGTAGAAAACTAAATGATCTGTCCTATATTGAGTATTCAAATATATTTCATATAAAGAACTAGGAATGTGCTAAATAGGAATATAGTTTCTAGCAGCAGACAAGTCCCACACCGTACGTTTCGAGCACCGCTCTCTCGGCACGCACGCTGCACAAAGCGCACTGTCACGTTTGTCACATCACTCGGTCCGCCTGTGAAGTGGGACACCCCCCAAAGACCCCGACGACGTACAGCCGGGTTACGGCTACGTGCTTGCCGACACCGCCCACCACGAGGACATCTTCTTCTATCACACCGACCACCTCGGCTCTACATCCTACATCACCGACGCCAAGGCCAACGTCGCCCAGTTCGATGCCTACCTGCCTTATGGCGAGCTGCTTGTTGACGAACATTCGTCCACGGAGGAGATGCCGTACAAGTTCAACGGCAAGGAGTTCGACGAGGAGACAGGACTGTATTATTATGGGGCGAGGTATATGAACCCGAAGACAAGTTTGTGGTATGGGGTGGACCCGCACATTGAGGAAATGGCTTTCAGTAGTTCGTATACTTATTGTGACGACCATCCAGTTAATTTTGTAGACATCAAAGGAAAAAAGAAGTTAAATTGGATCGTTCTAACTTTGAAAGATTCTCCTGAAAGTGATCCGAGAAACATATCTGCATATTATAGATCGAATTATGATGACAATGTGGTTAATATTTGGGCTCATGGACTTCGTGTTTCCAGGCCTGGAAATAAACAACCTGCTTGGGGATTGGGTGTGTCCAAAAGAAATTCTGGCGAATTGTGGATGAATGTAGCTTTTTATAGGCCAAAAGATATTCTCTTGTTTTCTGAACGTATAGATGGGGAAGATAGGGGGTGGCGTGAAAGAAACAATGGCCATCCAATTCTAGTTCTGCATTGCTGTGCCTCATCTACTTTTGCACAACAAATATCTACAGCAAAGGAATTTAAAGATGTAATAATCATTGCTCCAGACGCAACATTGCAATCCGGTAAGAAAAAAGGCGAACGAATTAATTATATAGTATATGGTAAGCATTATGAATATAAACGCAATGGTCTGTGGCATGTGTACATGAATGGTAAACCGCTTAAAGATAAAAATGGAAAGGCGATACTTTATCATTACAATGCACAGCCAGGGACAAAAGGTTTTGATTATAAACTCAATTTTAAAAAACAAGGAAAGAAATGAAGAATATCATCAAAGGTGTATTAATGTTTATTGTCATGGCCCTTATTAGTGGTTGTGGAAGCAGAGCGGGAGAGTCAAGTGACAATCTGCATAAAAGAGAACCAATGACGAAGGTAAGAATATATGCAAGGGAAGTTTTGGTGGAGCAGCTTGATGATCCAATGTTTCCTTGTGCATACTATTATTCTAGTGGTAAACCATTTTATGGCAAAGATAAAGAATACTATAAACTTTCCGACAGAGAGATAAGAATGATAAAGGTCATCATTGGGGATAAACAGAAGTGGCAGAAATCAGGTTCTAAGTGTCCTTTCTTAGACATAAAGGAATATTTTAGACAGTATCTTGCATATAGAAAGGATGGAAAGACTTATGTGTTGGTCAATCTTTATAAGTATTTCTATATAATTTATGAAAATAATGGTATATTAGGAGCATATGCTCCAGCGCCAGGAAAAAGTATCATTTCTTTAGCTGGTGAGAATAACAGAGAAAGGTATGACAATGTGACAATTCTCTTGGACCTCTCTCGAAAACGGATTTTGGAAGTTCATGACATCTAGGAACAATGTGTAGGCTCGGTATCACGGCTTAGGATCGTGTGGAGCTTTGTTCTCACGGGCATATATTATAAAGCTAAAAGAACTAAAATGCCTAAAATAAGACATAATGATAGTAAGAAGTAAGGTTTTAATGACAATCTTGATGTTTACAGTCATTTTCGTGAGCCATGCAAAGAATGTCAAGGCTCTAAAGATTGTGTTTACTGATATCTACATGACTACAATTTACAGAATCACCCCTTCATACTTTGATAAGGGAGCATTAAGTGGTATTTGTGATACAATAAACATTGTAAACACAAAAAAGATCAAGGAACTCATGCTGACCGTGAATGAATTACAAGAATTTACCTCATACAAGACAGTTCCTGATACACGAGGAAAAATCATCTTCCTGTATGATGACAACCAAACGGAGGATTTGTACTTCAGTGCCTTCTTTGCTTTATACATGGGAAAACTATATGAATTGTCCAATCAATTTAAGCTTCTAATGAATAGAATTATTATTAGCAAAAAGCCCAATAGTGAGGTGTTTCAAATAGTACACAAAAAGAAACGAAGTGCAACATAACCAAAGACCCTTTATGCTTTAAGTGAAGTAGTTGTACCTGCTTCTCGCCCATGTAATGTAAAATCCACAAATGATAACAATAATAAATAATGAATCGTATTAAATTTATTGCAGTGTTTGGAATATGGCTACTTGGTTTTAATACTTTGGAAGCTTGTAATATGAAGTTCAAGATTATTTATGCCAACGCCTGCCTTAGCACCATTATTAGCATTACACCAGATTTCTTTGATAAAGGGATGATTGAAGGTTCACTTGATAGTGTGATGGTGGTATCTCATGCTGAATGTGTTGAATTTATGGATGTAATATCATCTCTTAAAGAAACGAAAGTGAAAGAGGGAGAGAGACTTCCCGAAATAGACGTTCGGGCAAAAGTTATAGTGTTTTTGAATGATCAATTTTGGGATTCATACTATTGGGGAATGTTCTATTTATATCATAATGGAAAGATATATGAAGTAAATAAAGAGTTTAGAGATAAGGTTAATCTCATGTTAAAAAAAGGTGGAAAGCCAAAGATGTTTTAATAAAAGTATTACGTAAGTGAAAAAGGTCGATAATCAGCAATTTCAAGTATTGCAGTGTTATAGGCTCGCAAAAGTGGCGGAACCCGAAAGGGTTCGGAGGGCTTGCCGTACGGATGGCATGGGCGGCCCCGATGCCGGCAAGGAAAAGAAGGAAAAACCGCTGGGCGGTGCGTTCAGCCACGCCTACGCCTACGACGAGCTTAACCGACTGGTGAAGGCCAGTGGCAAGGCCAAGGGCATAGGTTACGCCATGGACATGAGCTTCGGGCTGATGGGCGAACCGCTCACCAAGGTGCAGCGCACCGATTCGGGCTCGGTTGCGGGCAGCTACGCGCTGGCCTATGAGTACGGCGACTCCCACGGTTTAACTATTATTGGGGTTGAAGATGCTTATCAACAGACTTTTACAAAGTATAGTAAAACACCAATAGTGAAAAGTACCAGAATAACAGGAGCCGTCAGTTCTTATTCCAGACAAACGACAAAGAATATTAAATCAAGATCTGGGTCAAAAACTGGTGTAAAAGTTAGTGCCATTTTAGGTGTTGAAATTGGAATAGATTTTAAAAAAATATGGAATGTGGTTAAAAATGCTTTTTAGTAAAATATATCTAGCAGCACTTTATATTGTCTTCGTTGTGACAATTGTATTGTTGTCTATTTGTGGCATACTGACTTTGTTCAAGATGTTACAATCTTATGTTATTGCTGGCTCCATAACCTCAATGATGGATGTGATTACCAAATATGGTGTTCTTATCCTTTTTTTTCAATTCACATCCCATTTTGTATTGGTGTTTATTATGGATCATCATTTGTTGTTAAAAAAAATAACAGCTTTAATTATTCAATATAGAGAAATTACATATTTCCTTGTTTACAGTTCATTTGGTATGTTCTCAACACATCTACTTCTATTCTATTTAGGAAATGAAGCATATAGAGATACAACAGAGAGGTATTATGGGAATACCTTAACATATTGTGCTCGATTTCCTTTATTGAATGTCTTAGTCTATGGTAAGATATTAATCTCATTGCATCGTAAAGGCTATAGAATTAAAGTAGCTAAATTTGTATTGTTGTATTTTACAGGAAGATTAGCGTATTTTCTTTTATGCGAGAAAGAAAATAACATAATACGCCAGTTCGGGATAAGGATTTGCTTAGAAAAGTTCCAATTGCCTACTCTTTTCAATGCGCACAGGCAGTGCCTCAGGCTTATTCTCGAAGAAACAGTATGCGGCCAATGCCGCACAGAGATTCATGAGGAAGTTATGTACGGAGCGATGGCGTGAATGGACAAGGTTGGCCTTGTTCTTGAGCAGTTCGTTGATGCATTCTATTATATATCGCTTGCGCAGCATCA
>ERZ773043.716-NODE-716-length-19336-cov-4.163788_pt1 | contig 19336 bp, 13 predicted proteins | sample MGYA00580636_ERZ773043 | MGnify/ENA primary metagenome ERZ773043 (study PRJEB29015, sample SAMEA2737992) | human oral metagenome | biome: human oral; feature: human-associated habitat; material: dental | place: China | collected 2065 ...
TATTCACAAATTTCATTATTTTAGGAATTTCTTCCCTTCCTTCATCTTTTCTTATTGAAAAAATCAACAGCGAAAATAATACAATGTATACAATCGCACCTAGTAATGAAATATTTCCTGTAAATAAATAAATGACTTCCAGCAAAAGAAAGGCATACACTTTAAAAGTTGTTCTCTTACTTGTAAAAAACATATTTATTAGATTATAGTTAGCATACATATATAGTAAAATCAATAGAATAATTCCTAAATATTCTGTTATTATTCCTATTTCTGTCAATATGAAAAATACAAAATATGCTATAATTGTAGTCATAAGTATTTTTATTTTTTCATCCTTTTGCTTTCTCAATTCACTTTTTTCCTTCATTTATTGAATGAACAACTGCTGTGTTCCCAGGAACAATGTTAGAGAGGCAAGGTTGTGGCATCTGGAGTTAAGGGGACGCATTCAACCCCAATATTACTCCGCAACGGTACGTATTTATATTTGCATAACGCATCTTAACTTACAGTAAAGAACTGCTAAATAATTAGAAGTATTCTTGATAACCCAACCATTGACGATGGTTCGCAATCTAAATTTTCATTTAAAAAGGATGGATAACAAGCAACAACACCCGTAATATGATGTAAGCCCCATTATCAATATGGTGGGTTGAACGCCGTGCGTTCTTACAACACGCGGCATGGGCAGGAGCATCCTACCCTTACCCTCTCGGTTTATTTGGATTAAAAAGAATTGAAATTAGGCAAAAAGATTATCACTCAAACAGCAACAATAATATGAACAAGCAAGAACTTAGAAAGAAACCTTACACTGCGGCGCAGTGTATGATTGTAAACGTAGAGGCCGAAAATTTCTTCTGCGGCAGTAAAGGAAACTACGACGTTGAAATAGAACCTTGGCAGCCAGGTGGAAACGCTGGTACGGGTGGTGGCACTGTTGGAGCAAAAGGCACGACATTCGGCGAGAACGACGAATTTGAAGAAGAATTAGGTAATTAAACATTAAGAGAGAAATGAGCAAACATACTATTTTATCAGGCTTCTTGGGCGTGGCCCTAATGGCTTTCGCTGCTTGTAGCAACGAAAGAGAAGAAGCGAAGCAGAACGACGTGAACGCTTTGCAAGACATTGCGTTTAAGGTAGACTTTGAAGGCTACAATGCCGATGGACAAAAGAGCGGAACACGCACGGCCGGTAACGACGTTCTGGCCGAAGGACAAGGCATAGACCTGGGCGACGGCCTTTTGGCAGACTACACCTTGAAGTACGATGCACAAGAGGTAAGCCCCGTGCAGACTAGGGCGCAGGCCAACAGCACGTACACAATGCTGGTGTTCGATGCCGCAACCAAGGCGTTTAAGGGTGAAATGAAGGGTTCGGTTTCTGCTGGCGGTTTCGTACCCGACAAATCTAGCCCAGCCATTACCCTTGCAGCTGGCAAGTACGACTTTGTTCTGTACAACAATAAATTCACCCGCAACGACAACAACCTTACCGTGGCTCGCGCAGATGCCAGTACAGCATTCTTCGGGCGCACCACACAAGACATCGCAACGGCAACAAACAAGCCGACAGTGAGGTTCTCTTTGAAACGTCCTGCTGCACTAATCAAGATTAAGGTGAACAGCAGCATCGTTCCGGGCACAGGCTTGAAGGCCAAGCTCGAAGGCATCAACGCCAACGCCGTGCCGGCTTCTGCCACCTACAACGCAGCCACTGGCACATGGACTACCGCAGCGGGCGCGCCAATGTCTGCTGCCCTCACCTTCCCCACAGCCCAAAAGGTGGGCAACGCATACACCACCGTAAGCAACGAAGGGGTGATTGTGTTAATGTCTACCGAAGTGAGCAAGCTGAAACTAACGTTCACTGCTGGCATGATTTACAATGTAGACCTGCTAAACAAGGTGTTCACTTTTGGCAATGGCCTCACCTTGGAACCTAACAGGTCTTACGAACTCAATGTTAATCTAAACTTTGCCGGACATCAGTATCTGTTTACCGATGGTTCGGTGGGTGGCATCAATGAATCCATCTACGGTGGCGGTAGAAAAACCCCAGCAGCTTTGGTTGTTGACAAAGCTAATAGAATAGCTATTGCGCTTACTGATGCAAGAGACCCAAATGAAGGTGAAAGGGTTACCTGGTGTGAAAGAAACCTTTATGATACACAATGCAACAGGAAGAGCACACCTGAATTGAGCTATGCCCTAACCCAACCTTACTACATTACAAGTGGGTACAAAGAAACGTGGGAGGGTAGGTACAGCACAGGAACCATTGGTTTAAAGGCACACTCTACCAGATTCCGTGCTTTCAAAATTGCAGCCGAGTACACTCCAGCTGCTGGTACACCATCGTCATGGAAATGGTTCTTACCCTCGTATTCAGACTGGAAAGCTGCTTTTGGCATGCTTGGCTTTGGAGATACCAGTCAAGTTAAGGATGCAAGTCAAAGGTACAGCTGGAATGGAAACCTTGTTGACAAGCTATTTAAACAAGCTGGTGGTAAGACGATTTTGAATAAGCATTACTGGACCAGCACAGAATACCAAAGAACCGAAGCAGGAACGGTTAATCCAACTGTGGACGGCATGGCATGGTATTCTCAAATAAAGGGAGCTAGAACTCATGTTCGTCCTTTCATTAAATTTTAATTTATGAAAGGTAGCGCGAATTGCGCAACCGATAACGCTAGAAGGGGTGCATCAGGCATTGGTGCACCCGCTTTTGGCTAAACAAGAAAATTAAGATGAAGTAGTGTAATCTTAACTTGACGATGTTTTGAGCAAACCTACAAGCTTGGAACATCACCGCGTTATTAAAGTGGTTAACGCGGAAACTTAGCAGGAGTTTTACTGTGAAGTAAGATTTCTTGTTTATTATCCTCAAATAAAGGCCATGTTATCCCTGTGAAGCGATTGACATGGCCATATTAATAAGGTGTTAGGGAGCGTGTTTGTGTTGTGCCTGTGAGATTAACACCTCATTGTATCTCCATCCATACACACGCTTACTACCACCCATAACCAAAAAGCGGGGGCATCATGACTAGTGCATGATGCCCCCGCTGTATTTTAAGGGTGGGCTACAAGGGCCGCAAAACATAGGCCGAAACCTGCGTTGGGGCGTTAAGATGCAGCCGCTTGTTTTACCAAAAGTTCTTCTTTGCCGGGGCACTTGTCTATAACGATGGTGCCACCCAACGCCAGTTCGTCTGAGAGGATGCGCTCGGCCAGCAAGTCTTCGATGTAGGTTTGAATGGCTCGCTTTAAGGGACGCGCACCAAACTGCACGTCGTAGCCCTTCGATGCAACGAAAGTTTTGGCCTCAGTCGTTATTTCCAGATGGTAGCCCAGGTCTTCAACGCGCTTGTAAAGCCCCTTCAACTCGATGTCGACAATGCGGTTGATGGCATTGAGGTCTAGCTGGTCGAAGGTGATAATCTCGTCAAGACGGTTTAAGAACTCGGGCGCAAACTGCTTGCTAAGGCTCTTTTGGATGATCGAGCGTGCGTATTCCTTGTCTTTCTCGTTCATGTTAAGTCCCAATGCACCACCTGTGTTAAAGCCAACGCCACGTCCAAACTCTTTCAACTGCCGTGTTCCGGCGTTCGATGTCATGATGATAACCGTGTTGCGGAAGTCTACCAGTCGGCCGTTTCCATCGGTAAGGCGACCCTCGTCCAACACTTGCAGCAGCAGGTTGAACACATTTCCGTGCGCTTTCTCAATTTCATCGAGCAATACGATGGAGTAAGGTTTGCGGCGAACACGCTCTGTTAGCTGTCCACCCTCTTCGTAGCCCACGTATCCCGGAGGGGCACCCACCAAGCGCGAAACATTAAAGCTCTCGGTGTACTCGCTCATATCTACACGTATTAGGGCATCGTCGCTGCCGAACATAAACTGCGCCAACTTCTTGGCCAAATAGGTTTTGCCCACGCCAGTGGGGCCAAGAAACATGAAAACACCAATGGGATGGTTGGGCTCTTTCAGTCCAACGCGGTTGCGCAGAATGGCCTTAGTCATCTTTTCGATAGCTGCATCTTGCGCCACAACCGCCTGTTTCAGTTCGTTGGCCATGCCTTTTAGCCTTACGCCTTCGGTTTCGGCCATTCGTTGTACGGGCACGCCCGTCATGATAGATACAACTTCGGCCACCTCTTTCTCGGTTACGGGCTGGCGATTGTCGTTGTCGCCAAACGCCCAAGCGTAGTTCAGTGCCTCCAATTCCTTTTCCAGTCGCAGTTGCATGTCTCGGTAGTTGGCGGCCAATTCGTAGTTTTGATTCACCACGGCGTTTTGCTTTTTCAGCTTGGCCTCGTCTAATTCCTTCTCCTTCTCGATGATGGCAGGCGGCACTTCCACGTGTTGCAAGTGCACTTTTGCGCCCACTTCGTCGAGCGCATCAATGGCCTTGTCGGGGAAAGCTCTATCAGTGACATAACGTTCTGTCAGTTTGACACAAGCGCGCAAAGCGTCTTCGGTGTACGCCACGTGGTGATGGCGTTCGTATCTATCCTTAATGTTTTCTAATATCTGCAAGGTTTCGTCGGCCGTTGTGGCCTCAACAATCACCTTTTGGAAACGTCTTTCCAGCGCGCCGTCTTTCTCGATGCTGTTGCGATACTCGTCTAACGTGGTGGCTCCAACGCATTGTATGGTGCCACGGGCCAACGCCGGTTTCATGATGTTGGCGGCATCCATGCTGCCAGGCGTGCTTCCTGCGCCGATGATGGTATGTATCTCGTCGATGAAAACGATGATGTCGGGGTTGTTCTCTATTTCTTTGAGCAAGCCGCGAATACGTTCTTCAAACTGTCCGCGATACTTCGTACCGGCCACCATACCCGCCATATCCAGGCTCACAATGCGCTTATTAAAGAGCACGGGCGACGTTTTGCGCTTGGCAATGAGCTGAGCCAGCCCCTCAACGATGGCACTTTTGCCCACACCCGGTTCGCCAATGATGATGGGGTTGTTCTTTTTTCGGCGACTAAGAATTTCGGTAACGCGCAATATCTCGCGTTCTCGGCCCACCACGGGGTCTAGCTTATCCTCCATTGCGGCCTGCGTAAGGTCGGTAGAAAAGCTGTCTAGTATGGGCGTTTTGCCGTTCCCCTTAGCTGTCTGCGTGGCTTGCGCGCGTTCGTTACGTTGTGCGCCGCTGTTGCCTGGCATGGGTTCGTCTTCCTCGTCGTCAGAAAGTCCGAGGCTATCTTGCGATGGCATGGCCCGCTTTTGCAGGTAAGCCAAAGTGTCTTCGTAGTTCAGATTGTTGCTTTCTAGCACCTGTTTGGCGGCATTGTCCACGCGGTCGTGCAGCATAGCCAACAAAAGGTGCTGCACATCCACGGTTTGCGTATTTTGTATGCGTGCCTCCAATACGGCCAATTTCAGAATGTTGTTCGCCATTTCGTTAAGGGCCACCTCGTTGTTGGCCACGGGTGCATGTTGCGCATGCGCCTTGGCCAACTCTTCCAGTTGCGCCCGCATGGCCTCGATGTCGGTATTCTGTCGCTCAAAGAGTTCGTTTACAGGGCCGCCACTTCCTCTTAAGATGCCCAGCAGCAAATGTTCGGGTCCCACAACGTTGCTGGCCAGCCGCGTTGCCTCTTGGCGACTGAAGGCCAGAACCTCTGAAACCCTGGGTGAAAATTGGCTTTTCATATACTTTATTCCTCCTGTATTTTCGTTTAATAATTACTTAGTTGCCGTTAAGGCGCATTGGTTGATGCCTTATCGGGCAACCCTATTGTAGAATGGCAAACACCGTGCCAAAATGCGATTGCGGCCTATGTGGCTTGCCATTGCCCACGGGGCGCATCCTCTCTCATGCAAATATAGTGAAAAAAGTGCAATTTACACCGCGATAAATAAATAAAAAACACAAACTGGGGCAAACTTGCTCACGTCAAGTTTTATTATTATATTTGCACGCAATTACAGAAACAATCAACACAAATGAAAGCAATCAACACAGAAAAAGCACCCAAGGCCATCGGCCCTTACAGTCAAGCCATAGAGGCTAACGGTTTTGTTTTCGCCTCAGGGCAACTTCCCGTAGACGTAACGACGGGCGAATTTGTGCCGGGCGGCGTGAAAGAACAAACCCGCCAATCGCTTACCAATGCGCGAAACGTGCTGCAAGCGGCAGGCGCCGACCTGAACAACGTGGTTAAAACCACCGTTTTCCTTTCGGACATGGCCAACTTCGCCGAGATGAACGAAGTGTATGCCGAGTTTTTCTCGCAGCCTTTCCCCGCTCGTTCGGCCGTAGCCGTGAAGGCATTGCCTAAGGGAGCACTGGTAGAAGTAGAGTGCATCGCCGCCAAATAAGGGGGCAAGACGTAAAGTGCAGAAACAAAACCGTTCACAACTTACTGCAAAAATGACAGCTGTAAACAAAAAAGCCATATATCGGGAGCTTACCGACTACGTGATGATTGGCATCGGCATGGCTTTCTATAGCTTGGGTTGGGTGGCCTTTTACTTGCCCAACCACATCACCACAGGTGGTGTAGCCGGTCTTTCGTCCATCATCTTTTGGGGTACGCACACCCCTGTGCAGTTCACATACTTTGGCATGAACCTGATACTTCTTGCCATTGCCCTGAAAGTTTTGGGCTTTAAGTTTTGCTTGAAAACCATCTACGGCGTGACGATGATGACGATGTTCGTTTGGTTGTTCCGCCAACTCTTCCCCCATCCCACCATCCTTCGCGACGAACCTTTCATGGCCTGCATCATCGGGTCGTGTTTCTGCGGTATCGGTTTGGGCTTTGGACTGTCTTATCATGGCAGTTCGGGTGGGTCGGACATCGTTGCGGCCATCATCAACAAGTATCGCGACATTTCTCTTGGGCGCGTTATCCTGCTGGTAGACATGATTATCGTAAGCCTTAGCTACTTGGTTTTGAAGAGTTGGGAGCAGGTTATCTATGGCTATGTGGGACTTATCGTGGTGTCGTTTGTGCTCGACCAAGTGGTGAATATGGGCAAACGCTCGGTGCAGTTCCTCATTATTTCCGAACGCTACGAAGAGATTTGCCAACGCATAACGAGCACCCCACCCCACCGCGGATGCACCATCATCGATGCCACGGGCTATTATTCGGGTAATCATCTCAAGCTGGTGGTTCTTGTGACCAAACAACGTGAGGCATCGCAAGTGTACAGCATGATTGACGAAATAGACCCACACGCCTTCGTTACGCAATCTTCTGTGAGCGGCGTTTACGGAAATGGATTTGACAAGTTCAAGGTTAAGCGTAGCAAAAAACGGGTGGATGGTGCGCCAAAGACTGACGGCACGACTGCTGTTTAGCACTATCGCAACCGCATTAGCACGTGCTCGCCGCAGCGCATAAGCAAAAAAACTACATATCAGCGTATTTCGTTTGAGAGATTTCTCACTGGCAACGCCCACATTATATAATAAGGTGTGGCGTGCGATGCGTGAGAAATCTCTCAAATTGGTTTATGGGGACGAGGGAACAAGTCGACGGGTTGACGAGTTAACAAGTTAACGAGAGAACCTGTTAACAAGCTGACGGATTGACGAGCTAACGAGGTTATGAGCTGAAGAGTTGACGGGAGAACCGCTCTGCTACAAAGAACAAATGCGGCAAAGTCTACAACAAGGCACGCCAAAAGACAAGCACTTGGCACCCAACTGCTTAATCCTTACAACGTGCTTAAAACGAAATACAAAATGCCGTTCCAGCACTTAGTTGCAGCATATTCTTCTTTATTCGCTCGGTTAGCACCTCGTTGGGCAGGGGTGGAGCGTTGGGAAACTCTTGTCGTTTCCATTCCGAAGGGTTCAATGTTACCGTAAACGTGTTGAGCGAATAATTAAAATCGAGGAAAGCGCGCCAACTATAAGCCTGCTTATAGGCCACGGTGAGCGACATGCCCGTGCCAAAACGCAGTGCCTTGTTGCCCTTAATGGTGAGGAAGTCCCATTCGGTGGTGTATTTTTCTTGCGTGTCGGTGTAGCTTTCGGGCGTTCCGATCTTCACCGTCCCTTCCTTCATGGCGCGTACCGAGATGCTTTTAAAGATGTTGCGCCCAACAGTAAACTTGCCACCTAAAGACATACGAGGCATGAAAGGCCATGCCAAATAAAGGCCCAGAGAGGAGCAAAGCTCGTTTAGGCCAGTGTGCGAGAAGTCGTAAGTAACGCCTTCGGGGAGGTTTGACGTGGCAGAATGCCCACTAAATGGCCTGTCCAGGTGCTTTACATGGTGGCCAACCAGTTGCCACGAGGTACCAACGCCGATGTAGGGATTAAAGAAATAGGCGGCCTCCACGCCCACCATAGCTCCTGTTCCAAACTGCATAAGGAACGGAACGTCGCCCAATGTAGCCTTAAAGCTGTCTGGCGTGCGAAGTCTTTGCTGCCCTAGAATGCCGCTCATGCGGATGGAGAAGAACGAAGGGTGGGAACTTAGGTCCACAAAGTTATGCTTTTCGGGAGCAACTAGCCCCTTTTTCTTAAACAACAAGTCGCTCAGGGCATAGCCAAGCTCGGTAGACATGATGCCGATACCTGCTCCACAAAACACGTCGCTCATCCAATGGCGGTTGTTAAGCATGCGCATCACTCCCGTGGCAGTGGCTACGCCATATCCGGCAAAGCTGTACCAAGGACTTACTGTGAGCCCATACTCCTTGTGAAGGATGGTTGCAGCCACGAAAGCCGTTGCCGTATGTCCCGATGGAAACGAGTTGTGGGTGCTGTTGTCGGGCCGCATTTGGTTCACCGTAGTTTTAATGGTGTTCACTATTGCGGCCATAATGGCAAACGACATCGCGCTACTGGCCAAATAACGAACAGGAGAACTCTTGCCCCGAACACCCATAACCTGCATGCCTGTGGCTAATGCAAAGGGCGCAAGCTGCACATAATCGTCGACCGACGACTTAAATTCGGGAACAAACTCTTTGTGCAAGTAATACACGCGGTGGCGTTCGCTTCTGCCCAACACGCCTGCAAGGATGAGCGGAAGGCCAACGTAGGTTAAACTTCGGTCGAACCTCATGTCGTCTCGGCGATGTATCACCGAGTCATTTGCGTCCGTTTCGGGCTGTATCTCGTGCAGGGAGCGTGCCGTAAGAGCCGAGTCGGGCGTCTCGTTTTTTACACTTACGCTATCTTGGGGTACGCCAACGCGTTCGGCATCGCTGCTTTGGGCGGCGACGTCGAGGGCGAACAACAAAAAGAGGGCTACCCAAACGCATTGGACAATGCGCCAATGCCAAGCAGAAAAAGGCTCTGCTTGCTTGTTTTCCTGTGTTCGGCTATGTTCGTTTACATGTAGAGTTGAACTGTTTTTTGATGTCAGCATAGTGTTAATTGGTGATTGTTGGTACGGCCTTCTCGACCTGCGGCACGCAAAGATAGCAAAAAATCCACTTTCAACAAAGCCTTTACGGTAAAAAGATAGTGGCTACGAGCAGGCCAACTGCTTGCCAACAAGGGGCGCAAGGCACTTTTTTACCAAAAAAGTTCACTACAAGACACATTTTAATATATAAAACATGGAAGTGTCAATTTATTGTGGTAAATTTGCAATTCAATTAGTACTATAAAGTTATATGAGTCTTAACATGCTTACAGCCATCACACCTATCGATGGCCGTTATCGCGGTAAAACCGAACCGTTAGCCAACTACTTCTCGGAATATGCCCTTATCCGCTATCGCGTAAGGGTTGAAATAGAATATTTTATCGCCCTTTGCGAACTGCCATTGCCACAATTGGCCGGTGTGGGCAGCGAGCGTTTTGACCAGCTACGCAACATATACCGCACTTTCGACGAGGCTAAGGCACAGCGTGTTAAAGACATCGAGAAGGTTACGAACCACGACGTGAAGGCCGTGGAGTATTTCATTAAGGAAGAATTCGATGCCATTGGCGGCTTGGAACCTTACAAGGAGTTCATCCACTTCGGGCTAACTTCGCAAGACATCAATAACACCAGCGTGCCACTTTCGCTGAAAGAGGCGCTCGAAGATTGTTATTACCCATTGTTGGAACAACTGATTGGACAGTTGAAACAATATGCCGAAGCGTGGAAAGACGTGCCCATGCTGGCCAAAACGCACGGCCAGCCTGCGTCGCCCACACGTCTTGGCAAAGAGGTTGGCGTGTTTGCCTATCGTTTGGAAGAGCAGTTGGCGCAGCTTAAAGCCTGCAAGATGTCGGCTAAGTTTGGCGGAGCCACGGGCAACTACAATGCCCACCACGTGGCTTACCCACAAATAGACTGGCGCGAGTTTGGCAACCGTTTCGTCAGCGACAAGCTAGGACTGGTGCGCGAGCAGCTAACCACGCAGATAAGCAATTACGACAACATGGGCGCAGCATTCGATGCCATGCGCCGCATCAACACAATCGTGCTCGATTTGGACCGCGACTTCTGGATGTACATATCTATGGACTACTTCAAACAGAAGATAAAGGCGGGCGAAGTGGGGTCGAGTGCCATGCCACACAAGGTTAATCCCATCGACTTTGAAAACAGCGAGGGCAACCTAGGGCTGGCAAACGCCGTGTTACAGTTCTTGGCACAGAAGCTACCTGTTAGTCGTTTGCAACGCGACCTCACCGATTCTACCGTGCTACGCAACGTGGGCGTGCCAATGGGGCATGCACTCATCGCCTTCCAAAGCACGCTCAAAGGATTAGGAAAGCTCATCCTTAACGAGGAGAAATTGGCCGAAGACTTGGAGAACACGTGGGCGGTGGTGGCCGAGGCCATACAAACCATCCTGCGCAGAGAGGCTTACCCCAACCCCTACGAGGCGTTGAAAGCCCTAACACGCACGAACGAGAAGATGACGGAACGCACGATTCACGACTTTGTTAATCAGCTGGACGTAAACGAAGACGTGAAGAAAGAGTTACTCGCCATTAATCCCTGGAACTATACGGGGCTGTAAGCAGGGCAGCTAAGAAACAAGAGAACAAGATGAGTGATAAAAGAAAGCCAGTAAACCTATAAACGCATTAACTCGTAAACTGGTCAACTGGTTAACTCGTAAACTAAGTATTATAAACCTAACTAAACTATAAATTAAAAGAATTAAAAGTAAAGTATTAACGCAACCGTGAGGTTAAAAAAGAATTAAAATTATGGAATCAGAAATGGAAAAGACCCCTCAAGACACGTCAAAAGGACAGCAAGAGGAAAGCCGTGAAGGCTACAACGCAGGTGGAAGCTATTCCCGAACCTATGGAAATGCTGGTGCAAGAACGCAAAGGCCACGAATTCACACCCAACGCGCTTACAGTACCGACCGCAGAAGTAGCGGCGGAGAAGACGAAGGAGCGTTCCGTCCCGAAGGATTTGGAGCCAACTTGCAAACCGGCGCAGCACCACAACAAAGGCAATACCGCCCTCGTTACAACAATTACAACAACGAAGGTGGCGGCTATCAGCAACGCAGCGGTTACAACAACAACCGCGGCGGATACCAACAGCGACAAGAGGGCGGCTATCGCCCACGTTATAACAACGCACAAGAGGGCGAAGGCGGCTACCAACAGCGCGCCAACTACCAACCTAGGCAAGAGGGCGGCTACCGTCCACGCCAAGAAGGCGGCTACCAAGCCAACCAAGAAGGTGGTTATCAGCAGCGTTCCAACTATCAGCCACGCCAAGAAGGAGGCTATCGTCCACGTTATAACAACGAGGAAGGCGGCTATCAGCAACGCGGCGGCTACCAGCAACGCTCGTACAACAACAATAACAATCGTGGTGGCTATCAGCAACGCGGCGGCTATCAGCAACGCGGTGGCTACCAACAAGGCGGTTACCAACAACGTGGCGGCTACCAACAACGTGGCGGTTACCAACAAGGCAACTATCGCCAACGCACGCCCGACTACGATCCAAATGCAAAATACAGCTTGAAAAAGCGTATAGAATATAAGGAAGAGAACATCGATCCCAACGAGCCACTGCGCTTGAACAAGTTCTTGGCCAACGCCGGCGTATGCAGCAGGCGCGAGGCCGACCAGTTCATTCAGTCGGGTATGGTGAAGGTTAACGGCAATGTTGTTACCGAATTGGGTACGAAGGTACTTCGTTCAGACGAGATTATCTTCCACGAACAGCCCGTAACGCTCGAGAAGAAAGTGTACGTGCTGATTAACAAGCCCAAGGATTACGTTACAACCAGCGACGACCCACAACAACGCAAGACGGTGATGGACCTCGTTAAGGGCGTTTGTCCTGAGCGTATCTACCCCGTTGGCCGACTCGACCGCAACACAACGGGTGTGCTGCTGCTCACCAACGACGGCGACTTGGCCAGCAAATTGGCTCATCCCAAGTTCTTGAAGAAGAAGGTGTACCACGTGTTCCTCGACAAGGAAGTTACCGAGCACGACTTGCAACAGATTGCAACAGGCGTTACGCTCGACGACGGCGAAGTGCATGCAGATGCCATCGAGTATGCCAACGACAAGGACAAGACACAAGTGGGAATTGAAATCCACAGCGGAAAGAACCGCATTGTGCGCCGTATATTCGAAAGCTTAGGCTATCGCGTGGTGCGCCTTGACCGCGTTCAATTTGCCGGACTCACCAAGAAGAACCTCAAACGCGGCGACTGGCGCTTCCTCACTGAGAAGGAAGTAGACATGCTGAGAATGGGGGCTTTTGAATAATAAACATAGGAGTTAAGGAGTTAAGGAGTTAAGGAGTTAAGCCAAATGCTTGTGTTGTTCTGGCTAAACTCTTTATCGCCTGGCTTCTTAACAACGTAGCTTATGATATTAAGGCGTTAAGTCGTATGCAAACAAAACGCTTCCAAGATCTTGTCGCTTGGCAGAAGGCACATGCGTTTGTACTTGCCGTCTATCAACTGAGCGGCCATTTCCCTGCCCATGAGCGGTTCGGACTTTGCTCACAGTTTCAACGAGCAGCGGTATCCATACCCGCTAATATAGCTGAGGGATATAGGAAATTGGGGATAGCCGATAAATTGCGGTTCTTAAATATTGCGCAAGGTAGTTTGGAGGAATGCAGGTACTACGTTCTTTTGTCAAAAGACTTGGGCTACATCGACAGCAGCACGTACGAAACAATGGTTGTACAGATAGAGGAAGTGAGCAAAGTACTTAATGGTTATTGTCGAGGAATACTGAATAACTCTCATGGCAATGAACTGTAAAAGCTTTATTCAGTTCGCCTTTTCCATGGTAATATGTGTAAGGCCTAACTCAATATCTTAGTTAATAAAGGAATATAGACAAATAAAGAAGTAAGAAATGAAAAGTTGAGAATAAGACGGAGTGAAAAAATGGCTAACGCCTTCTAAAAGTGAAAGGGTGAAAAGGTGAAAGGGTGAAAAAATGGCTAACGCCCTCTAAAAGTGAAAGGGTAAAAAGGTGAAAGGGTGAAAAAATGGCTGCGCCGTCAAAGCATTTGGCTTAACTCCTTAACTCCATAACTCCTTTAACTCCTAATGGTGAAAAGCTGAAAAGCATTTGGCTTAACTCCTTAACTCCATAACTCCTTAACTCCTAACAAAAAAACATCAATGGAAAAAACTCGTAGAACAAAGATTGTAGACGTTCTTCAACGCACAGACTTCGGTTCAGAGGTCAACGTGAAGGGCTGGGTACGAACTCACCGCAGCAGTAAGGTGGTAGATTTCATCGCCTTAAACGACGGTTCTACCATCAACAACGTACAAATAGTTGTCGACCCAACGAAGTTCGACACCGAATTACTTAAACAAATAACCACCGGCGCATGCGTAAGCGCAACGGGTAAGCTGGTGGAAAGCCAAGGCCAAGGTCAAAACTCGGAAATTCAATGCACCGAGTTGCAACTCTTGGGCGGCTGCGGCAGCGACTATCCCATGCAGAAGAAGGGCCAAACCTTCGAGTATATGCGCCAGCATGCACACCTCCGCTTACGCACCAACACCTTCGGAGCCGTTATGCGCATACGCCACAACATGGCCATTGCCATTCACCAATACTTTCACGAGCACGGCTACTTCTATTTCCACACGCCCATCATCACCGCTAGCGATGCCGAAGGAGCGGGCGAAATGTTCCAGGTTACAACGAAAAAACTGGACGACTTGAAGAAAGACGAGGACGGAAAGGTGAACTACAACGACGACTTCTTCGGCAAGATGACCAGCCTTACCGTGAGCGGACAGCTTGAAGGCGAGCTTGGAGCAACGGCCTTGGGGCAGATTTACACCTTCGGCCCAACTTTCCGAGCCGAAAACAGCAACACGCCACGCCACCTTGCAGAGTTCTGGATGATTGAACCCGAAATGGCTTTCATCGACCTTGACGACCTGATGGACACCGAAGAAGACTTCATTAAGTATTGTGTGCGCTGGGCATTAGACAATTGCAAGGACGACCTTGCGTTCCTCAACAAGATGATAGACAACACACTGATTGAACGTTTGCAGGGTGTTGTGAGCGAAGACTTCGTTCGACTAGACTACACCGAGGGCATTAACATCCTCGAAGAGGCCGTGAAAGCCGGCAAAAAATTCGAGTTCCCCGTTAGCTGGGGCATGGACTTGGCCAGCGAACACGAACGTTTCTTGGTTGAAGAACACTTCAAAAAGCCTGTCATCATGACCCACTACCCCAAGGGTATCAAGGCTTTCTACATGAAGTTAGACGAAGACGGCCGCACCGTTCAAGGCACCGACGTGCTGTTCCCGCAAATAGGCGAAATCATTGGCGGTAGTGTTCGCGAAGAAAACTACGACAAGTTGGTGGCTCAAATCGAAGAACGCCACATCCCCATGAAGGACATGTGGTGGTATCTAGACACACGTCGCTTTGGTTCATGCCCCCACGGAGGTTTCGGTTTGGGTTTCGAAAGGCTCATCCTCTTCGTTACCGGCATGCAAAACATTCGCGACGTCATCCCCTTCCCACGCACGCCGAAGTCGGCAGAGTTCTAACAACGCCGTTGCGAAAGGGATAAACCAATCCGTATATTGACAGAAAGGCAAGAAAGAAACTAGCTCCACGCCCCCAAAAGGGCAGCGCGCAGGCTCTTTCTTGCCCTTGCTTTTTCGCTAACAAAAGGTTAAAGAAACAGCCCGACACGCCATGACACGCCGTTTTGAGCAAACGGATACCGAACAAACACACTTCGCCCACAGCGCGAACACCCTAAGAAAACAAACCAACAAAACAATAATGATATGAAAACAATTACCTTAATGGCTTTGGCCATGTGCCTAAATCTGCTTTCGGCAATGGCACAAGTAACAGCTAGAATTGAATATCCGCACCGCGGAGACTATGAAGACCAAGTGGTTGCAACGCTAGGCGAACGTGGACTTATTGTCTATTCGTTTGCCAAAAAGGCCGATAAAGGCAAGCGATACTTCAAAACCGAGTACCTCTCTACCGACCTCAAACCCCTGTTTACCGACTCAACGCTGATAGACGACGACTTGTATTTCTACAGTTGCACCTTCAACAACGATGTCAACTACACCGTTTTGCGCGCCCGAAGTGGGGCTTTCTCTGTGTATGCCTTCAACACGAAGGACCACAAGACGAAAGTTACCGACAGCGAATACACACGCAAAGCCAGCATGCGCGACCTTGTTATACACGATGGCAAGCTGGTATTCAGTTCCACCCAGAAACGTTTGGAACGCATAGGCATTGTAGACCTCAACACAGGCGAAAGCCGCTTTGCCGACATACACATACCCGGCGTAAGAGATAGAAAGGTGTTTATACTGCAAAACACCATTCTCGACAACATCATCTACGCCGTTGTAAAGGGCGAACGCGAACTTTACTTGGCGCGCGTAGACTTCAACGGCACGCAGTTGGGCATTACCAACCTCACCACCGACATCGACCAAGACCTGCTTTCGGCATCGCTTTCTAAGGCCAACAACAAGTATTTCATGACAGGAACCTACACCAAGAGCAAGAAAGGCGGCGCGCAAGGCATCTATTTTGCACAGCTGGAAAACTGGCAAATTAAGAAACAGCGGTTCGTTAACTTCCTCGACTTGAAGAATTTCACCGATTATATGAGCAACAGGCGCAAGGCCAGGATAGAACGAAAGAAAGAAAAAGCCGAAAAGGCAGGTAAGGAATACAGCCTGAAATACAACATCGCATCGCACGGCATCATGACCGACGGCAAGGATTACTTTTATCTTGGCGAGGCCTTCTATCCCACTTACGTAACCTATTGGGCCGGAACGGTAATGGTAACCCAATTTAACGGCTATGCCTACACCCACGCCGTGCTGGCCAAGTTCGATGCCGACTGCAACCTACTTTGGGACAATTGCTTTGAAATGCGCCCCCGACAAAAGCCCATGTACGTTAAGCGCTTTATCTCGGCAGGCATTAAGAAAAATGATGTAGACCTTGTTTATGCCGACGATAAGATGCTCGTTTCTAAGCTCTTCAACAACAAAACGGGCGAAGTGGCACAAGAACGCAAGTCGGAAATGATTGAAACGGACAACGAAGACGAGGATGTTAAGAAGATGAGATACTCTGGAACGCTGCACTGGTACGGCAAAAACTTCATCGTCTACGGCAGGCAAATCATCAAAAACCACAACACCGGCGAACGCCGCAAGGTATTCTCAATCACCAAATACACCATTAAATAAGCACAACACATGAAAACAACACGCAACACACAAGGGCTTGCACGCCTGTTTGCAGCCCTACTACTTGTCTTTTGCTCGGCAACACCCCTCTTTGCACAAGCATTCGACGGTAGCGACGACAGTAAAATATACCTCGGTTACACCAATGTAGGCGGCAGGCATGGAGTTGAGATTGGCTACGAAGAAGGCATCAACGACTTTCTTTCGTATGGCGCAAAGTTCACCACGCTACGCTATAAGGACGACGAAGGCGAGAAAGAGTCTAGGTTTTACGACTTTTCCGACCTCGGCATTTATCTCAACTACCATTTCATGGAAGTGTTAAAGCTGCCCGATAACTTCGACATTTACGTAGGCCCGATACTTAGTACCAAAACCATGTCCTTGCAAACGGGCGTGCGCTATAACTTCGGCGAGGTGTTCGGCGTATACGGCTCAGTGCAATACAACTTCTTCGAGACCATAACCATAGGCAGCAACTTAGGCGTTTACCCCGAAAAGTTCGCTTTCTCGGCAGGTTTCACCATCAGCATATAATGGTGTAGGCCGCCGAACGGCTGTTAAAACAAAACATTAAGGCGTTGCCTTCCACGCGCAATACGTGGCATAGGCAACGCCTTTTCTTATTGTACTACCAACCGAAGGCTATCCACTTTAAGCCTTGCACGCATCCATTGGTGCAATCGTTTCTTGTCCGTTGGCGACAGTTTCCCCTTGCAGTCAACAACGGCCAATACATATTGCGTTGTGGCCGTTGTGTCAACGCGGGCCTCGGCAACGTTGCCCAGACTGATACTTGTGGTTTGCGGACAAACGGCTTGTATCTCCGTACGCATGTCGCTGGCCAATTTTGGCAGGCGTTCATACTTTCGGTTTTTGGCTTTCAACGCCCGTATTTCGTCAGCCTGCTCCAAAAGTTTCGTGTTCTTTGCCTGCGATGCACCGCCGTTTACGTTGAGCATCTGGCTCAACATCAGGCTATCAGCCTGCATTCCCTGTATCACGTTCAGCTTAAACTGCCCCAGCTTGTACTCCTCCATACGCCTTCGGGCATCCGTTATTTCCGCCTCAGTAAGGCGTTTTCCCACGGTTACGATGTTCAGCGAACTACTCTTGTCGTCTATCTTGTGCGAGATAATCTGGGCACCCTTCGTCTCAAACTCATTCTTAACGAACTTCAAGATGGCGTTTTCCTGCACACTCTCGCGCACAATTTGTACGGTCATGTAGGCGGCGGGCAGCATTGTAAGCACCACTGCGCCTATCATATAGCGGTTAACAACGGCCAAGCGCGCTGCATCCACACTGTCCTTACGTTTAAACCGCAACATCCGCACCCCCAAAAACGTGGCTAGGGCGATGAAAACCGTGTTGATGAAGTACAGGTAAAACGCCCCGAAGAAATACGAAAGGTTGCCAACGGCCAGTCCATAACCTGCCGTACACAGCGGCGGCATCAAGGCTGTGGCGATGGCAACACCCGGCAGTACGTTGCCTTTACCCTTTGTACAAAGCGCCAAAATACCTGCCGCACCACCGAAGAGGGCGATGAGCACATCGTAAAGCGTGGGCGACGTACGGGCAAGAAGTTCAGATTGCGCCTCGGTTAGCGGTGTAATGATGAAATAAAGCGTGGCCGTAATCACACTGATAACCGTTGCCACAAGGTAATGCGTGGCCGAACGTTTAAGCAATTCCAAGTCGGTAATGCCCACTGCCAACCCCATGCCAATGATAGGGCCCATCAATGGCGAGATAAGCATGGCACCGATAATTACGGCCGTGGAGTTAACGTTCAGTCCAAGCGATGCAATGAGGATGGCAAAGATTAGCACCCAAAGGTTTGCACCGTGGAAAGTAACACTGCTGCTTATCTGTTTGACGGTTTCTTTCTCATTCTCTTTATCAGGCAGGGCGTTGAAGTAGCCTTTCACCACCTGCCAAAGTGTATGTTCACTGTTTGTCATGTTTCTGTTATTTAGCTGCAAAATTACACGTTTAAGCTGACATTCGCAAATAGAGTACGGCTTTACTTTAAGATTTCTACAAATGTAGAGGGTTTAATGTCGTTATAATGCCAACACAAACAAGCATCCTTCTCACATACAAAGTGCAGCACAAACAAGCTCACGGGCTTATAAACGCACGAAAACCCAACAACTCATCAACACACAACGCACAAACTTACAAACTCAAAAACTTATAAACTCATCAACTTGCAAACCCAAAAACTCACAAACTTATAAACACATCAACTCACGAACTTACAAACTCAAAAACTTAAATCGTTATTTTTTATTTTACAACTCCGCGCAAATTTTCTCTCCGTTCTAGCGCAAATATGGATCAAAAAGCAGGTAAAATGCCACTATTTTTAACCTTTCACACCTTTCTGTTTGTCTGTTTTTAAGAACACAACCTGCATTTAGCACCATTTTGCCTTTCTAGATTGGCTGCCATCCCGTATTTTTTAAACTCCAAATACCCACTTTTAGACCCTAAAAACCCACTTTTTAGTGGCTATTTCGCCCTTTTTAGTGATGTGTTTCATGGTTATAAAAGGTTTTGTTTATGCAATTGCTGTGGATATTTATGCTTTTCGTCTGCCATTTAACGGCATTTTACACTGCGTTTAGCACCAAAATACCCTGCGTTTAGCACCAAAACGC
>ERZ773043.718-NODE-718-length-19325-cov-14.151116_pt1 | contig 19325 bp, 16 predicted proteins | sample MGYA00580636_ERZ773043 | MGnify/ENA primary metagenome ERZ773043 (study PRJEB29015, sample SAMEA2737992) | human oral metagenome | biome: human oral; feature: human-associated habitat; material: dental | place: China | collected 2065 ...
TCTTCATTTCCTCTGCATAATTAGAAAGCCTTCTAGTCACTCCACTTTCCAATTCTACGTTCATCTTTTCAGCCAAAATATTCTGAAACTTATCAATCTCGCCATTTCTCCTAACCTTTTTCGCTTCCTTCAACTCCTCAATCAGCACTGCATTACTATTTTTAAGCCTTCTAATTTCCTCTTCCCTAACTTTCATCTTTTCATGAAATATCTTTAAATGTTTCGCCAGCCTTTCATTCTCTTCCAAGAGTTCCTTTTCCCTGCTTATTTCAGCCTCATTTTTTATATTTGCAATTATTGATTCTATCTCCGAATTTATTCTTCCAATTTCCTTATACTTATTCTCAAGATTCTCTAATTCTTTTAGTTTGTCAATCATTGTAAAACCACCTCAAAACTCGCAATTTGTTATAAATGTATTTTTAATTTGCAAAATAATTTATAATTTTATACTATTCCATATTTAAATAGTGAATATTTAATAAATTTTCAACTATCATAAGAATATTTTCTATTTTCTAAAGAGATTCAGTATTAGATTATTTTGTTTAATAACAGTTTTTACTATTTTATTATTATATTTTTTATTTTCGTAGGATTGATCGTTGCCACAAATACTTATCTTGCAGTAAAAGTTCGTAACAAATTCTTATTTAAACAAGGTTCAATATAAATTGAATTTATCTATCAAATTTAACTGCCACTTCTTTTCCAAAAAATGCTATCCCAATTTTCAATACATTCTCAACTCCAGAATTTTTTAATACAGAAGCATATTCTTTCTCTTCAATCTGCTGTAATGCAATATCACACTCATTCTCCAACTTTTCAAAAATTTTATCTTCACTCAAATTTTCCATTGCATTTACAGCCTTCAATTCCAAAATAATCCCTTCTTTTCTTTTTTCCAGATTTTTAGGCTTGAGTAGCAAATCATATCTACCTTTCCCAGCAAAATTATTTGAAGTTATTTCATACTCATTTTTCAAAGTCAAAATTATTCCAAGCATTAAGCCGTGATAAAATTGCTCTTTATAAACTCCGCTTACATCGAATATTCCCACGTTTTCCAATAAAATTTTTCTTAATTCCTTCTTAAAAGTTTCAATATCTACATTTTTCAAGGAATACACCATATTATAAAAGCTGTTATAATTCTCAAAATATACTTCTATAAACATTTTTGAAAACATTTTTAATATTTCTTGATTCGGAATTTTCAAATAAACTTGTTCCTCATCATCTTGAACTTCTTCTGCCAATGTCAAATAACCGCTGTGAAAAAACAAATTCCATATATTTTCTTCATAATTTGCTTCCAAGTTTGCAAAAGTCATATTCTCATCTATTCTTCTTAAAATAGATTTTTTATTCAAAAGTTTTGAAAAATCATCAAAAATCTCATTTTTCAGTTTTTTTAAATATAATTTTATCAATTCATTTCCACTCGTATTTACCCAGTACGACTTTAATTTTTCATCATTCAGAAAATTAATAATCGACCACGGATTGTAAACTTTTATATCTCCAAACAAATATCCATTGTACCATCGTTGGACATCTTTAAGTTCAAATTCTAAATCAAAATCCTTTAAAGCCTGCTCAACTTCACTTTCCGTAATCCCAAAATATTCTGTAAATCTATTGTCTAAAATTGTATGAACTCTTAGATTATTCAATCCAGAAAATATATTTTCCTTTGCAACTCTTAAAATCCCTGTCATAATTCCCATTTCTAGATAATTATTATCCTTTAGGACAACTCCATAAAATGTTTTAAAAAAGCTAATTGCTTCTTGATAATAGCCTTTCACGTATGAATCAATTATCGGCTGATCATACTCGTCTATTAGCACTACCACTTTTTGTCCATAATATTCATATAGATATTTTGTTAAATCCAGCAAGGATAATTTCCATGTTGCTTCTGTTGCTCTGTTAAATAAAATTGAATCGTATTTTTCTTTTTTTCTCGCACTTAAATTTTCCTTTACAAATTCAAATTCATCATATAAATCCGAAATTGTATTTTTTATCATCTCAAACCCATTTCCCCAGCTACTTTCATCATAATTCCTAAATGAAATCGAAATAACTGGAGCGGTTCCCTGCTTTTCAAAATACTCATTTTCAGAAATTTTTAAATTCTCAAACAGTTTTTTATTTCCATCTTTATTTTCAATATCAAAAAAATATTTTATCATCGACATATTAAGTGTTTTTCCAAATCTTCTCGGACGTGTAAACAGCTTAACTTCGCCAGGTTCTCCTATAATGCTTTTTATCAATTCTGTTTTATCAAAATAATAGTAATTTCCGTCTATTATTTTTTTAAAATCTGATATTCCTATTGGCAGTTTTTTCTTCATTTAACATTCCTCCCTTTTTACCTAGTCAATACCAAACTAGACTATTTATAAATAAACAGCAAAATTTCTCTAAGCAGTTTGCAAGCTAGTGCCGTAGATTGCCCAGACTGATCATATACAGGCGATAATTCGTTCATATCAAGTCCAACAATATTTAACTGTGAAATTTTTTCTATTGCCTTATGTAGTTCCACAAAAGTAACTCCTCCAGCTTCAGGCGTTCCAGTTCCAGGAAATTCCGATGGATCAAGTACATCTAAATCCAATGTAAAATACACAGGTTTCCCTTTTAATTTTTCTACAACTTCATCAAGTCCATCAAAATTAAATTTTGTTGTATGAAGATGTTCCTTTGCAAATTTCCATTCATCTCTTTCGCCACTTCTTATTCCAAACTGAAAGATTCTGCCATCTCCAACAATGTCCCAACATCTTCTAATTACAGAAGCGTGTGAATAATACTGCCCTAAATACTCATCTCTCAAGTCTGTATGTGCATCAAACTGGATAATGTGCAAATCTGGATATTTTTCAGCAACTGCTCTCACAGCTCCCAAAGTAACAGAATGCTCTCCACCAATCATAAACGGAATTTTCCCATCTCTCAAAATTTTTGCTGTTTCATCCTGAATATCCTGTAACGTACTTTCTGAATTTCCAAACGAAAGTTCCAAATCTCCTCCATCAAAAACCTTAATATCCTCCAAATCCTTATCTTGATAAGGACTATACGTTTCTATCCCAAAACTCTCGTTTCTCATAACCGCTGAAGCAAATCTAGTCCCTGGTCTAAACGAAGTTGTACTGTCAAATGGTGCTCCAAAAATAGCAATTTTACTCTCATTGTATTCATTGTCACACCCTATAAATGTATGTATATTTTTATTTCTCATATAAATTCTCCTTCTAGTTTTTATTCTAAATTATTTTATTAAATCTTTCACATAATTTGGCAATGCAAAAGCCCCTTTATGCAATTCCGTATTGTAGTATCTCGTTTCTATTCCAAACTTATTCCATTCATCAGCCTTCAAATCTTCTACAGGATTATATTTTTTCGAAGCAAATCCAAATAGCCAATGTCCTGACGGATATGTCGGTATATGTAGCTGATAAACTGTTGCAAATGGGAAAACTGCTCTTAACTGTTTATTTGCCCTTGCTGTCGCTTTGGCATCTGCCTCATAATATGGGCTTTCGTGCTGATTCACAAGAATTCCATCCTCTTTTAGTGCATTAAAGCAATTTCCATAAAATTCTCTTGTAAATAAATCTTCTCCAGGCCCAAACGGATCTGTCGAATCCACAATTACAATATCATATTCATTTGCTTTGGAACGTACAAATTTCAATCCATCCTCATAATAAATATGAACTCTCTTATCATCCAGCTTATTCGCCGTCTTAGGCAAATATTCACGACAAAGATCGACAACCATCTTGTCAATTTCCACCATATCAATTCTCTCAATATGTTCATATTTTACAAGTTCACGAACAGTACCTCCATCTCCAGCACCAATTACCAATATTTTCTTAGCCTTAGGATTTACAGCCATAGGAACGTGAGTTATCATCTCATGGTAAATAAACTCATCCTTTTCTGTCAACATCATAAACCCGTCTAATGTCAAAAACCGCCCAAACTCTGGCGACTCAAAAATATCAATTCTCTGAAAATCACTTTTTGCACTGACTAACTGCTTATCAATCTTTATAGAAAAACGAACATTTTTTGTATGTTCTTCTGTGTACCATAATTCCATCTGCTACACTCCTTTCAATTTGTATTACCTTTTTTAATATCTAACCTTTTATTTCCAATATTTTGTACTTTAAAATTTTTTTATAAATTCCTCAACTTTTCCATTGTTTATAATTTTATTCTATTTCTTACACTCATTAAACGTTTCTCAAATAATTTTCCTTAACCTTAACTCTGTTCAGCCATCCAGCTAGAAAATCATTCTGAGTTGCATTATTTTTAGCAAGAGACTTATAATATTCACGCTGTAAATTATGATAAACCATCAAAAATTTAGCTGGATTAACTTCGTTTAAATATTTTAATGTCATAGGCCCAACCGCTCCATCTACACTAATTACATTTTTCCCATAAACTTTATTCACAGCTTCCTGAGCCTTTTTGATTCCATATCTTCCAGCATTTACTGAAAAATCAAATATGCTTAGTGCCACTTTATCATTTTTCACTTGATCCAATTTTCTAGCCTTATAATATTTTTCCTCATAAATTTTCTGTGCCATTGCTTTCGTCAAATCTTTCATACTACCTTTGTATCCACATTCTCTAGCTCTTTCCTTAGTAATGCCATATTTTGTTTCCCCGCCTTTATCATTCTTATCATTAGAGTAGCTTCCTTCAACTAGCAAAATATAATTAAAAAATTTCAAAAATCTGCTGTCAGCCATTTTTGTTTCCTTCTTTCATTTATTTTAATTGGAATTTCGCAAACACTGTCTGCGTTTTTACATCAAAAATTTTCACTCTAAAACAACATTTATCTTCTCAACATGCATATCCTCAGTTCCTGTTAATAGACATCCTTTTTCCTTTGCATATTCAATATAATCTATGATCTCCTCAGTAATTCGCTCCCCTGGTGCTAATATCGGTATCCCTGGCGGATAAGCCATAACAAATTCTCCACTTATTTTACCCGCACTATCTTTTATCGGAATCATTTCCTTTTCTGAATAAAAGGCTTTTTGTGGTGGAAGCACAACATCAGGATTTATATATTCGTGATCAAACATTCCTGTAGAGTCTTTTGAGTAAAGCCGTTTAATTTCTGCAAGCGAAGATATTAGCCGTTCTATTTCCAAACCTCTGTCCCCAGCCGAAATTATCGCCAAAATATTTCCCAAATCTCCAAATTCAATCTGAATTTCATAATCATCCCGTAAAATATCATAAACTTCAATTCCAGCAAGCCCAATATCTTTTGTATACACAGATAATTTTGTCGTATCAAAGTCATAAACCGAATCTCCATCAATCAGTTCTTTCCCATACGCATAATATCCACCCAGTTTATTAATTTCATTTCTGGCATATTCCGCAAATTTAACTGTCTTTTCAAAAAGCTCCCTTCCATTTATCGCCAAATTTTTTCTTGCCACATCAAGCGAAGTCATAAGTAAATACGATGCACTTGTTGTTTGAGTCAAATTTATAACTTGCCGAACATAATCAGCGTTTATTCTCTCACCACTTAACAAAATCGAACTTTGTGTTAAAGAACCGCCTGTCTTATGCATACTGATTGCCGCCATATCTGCTCCAGCTTCCATTGCTGAAATCGGTAAATTTTCATCAAAGTAAAAATGCGCTCCGTGTGCCTCGTCAACTAACACAAACATATCATTTTCATGTGCCAGCTTTACAATAGATTTCAAATCTGAACAAATTCCGTAATAAGTGGGATTATTCACTAATATTGCTTTTGCATCAGGATTTTCCTGAATTGCCTTTTTCACATCATTAATCGACATCCCAAGAGATATTCCCAATTTCTTGTTAAGTCCGGGATTAATATAAACTGGTATCGCTCCACAAATTACCAGTGCATTAATAGCGCTTCTATGCACATTTCTTGGAATAATAATTTTATCTCCAGCTTTACAAGTTGCCATAATCATAGCCTGTACAGCCCCAGTCGTCCCACTTACCATAAAATAAGCCTCTTTTGCCCCAAAAGCTTCTGCCGCTATATCCTGAGCCTCTTTAATAACCGAAGTTGGATGGCATAAATTATCAAGCGGCTTCATCGAATTAACATCCATCTGCATCGCATCCAGCCCAATAAAATCCCGAAACTCCTTATTTCCACGCCCTCCTTTATGCCCTGGCACATCAAATCTCACAACCCTGTTAGAAAGATGATTTTTCAACGCATCAAAAAGAACTGTCTTATTCTGTCTCTCTTTATCAATATTTTTCCCCATTTTTTAACTCCTTCCATATTTTTACTTTTATTTATTATAATTTTAAATTTCTAAATTTTATATTAAGTATTCAGCTTTATAAATTTTTATTTTAGAAAATTTTGATTAAAATAGTTTTTGTTATTTTATTTATATTTTTTTAACGAAATTTTTCTTCAATGTTTATTTTAATCAAATTAGTTGTTGTAGTTAAACTTAAAATTGTCGTGATTTTTTTGGAATGAAAACGACTGTTTGAGCGAAGTTTTACGTAGCGAGTTTCGTTTTTATTTCAAAAAAATGCTTAGACGAGCCGGGTTTGCAAAGGGGATGGCGACTGTTCCCCTTTGCACATAAAAAAGAAAAAACATTAATATAAATAAAAGAACGAATATTAATAAAAATAACTTAATGACATAAAATTATAAAAAATAACTTATCTGAATACTTAATTTAGTATTGAATAACTCTAATAAATATTCATCCCACTATAAATTTCGATCATTTCCTTTCTAAGCCTATCCGTTATTTCCAGCCTTTTTTTTGGTGCAATTTCATAGACATCCTGATTGAAAAGATAATTTTTCAGCTCAATTTCCTTTATAAGCATTTTTGTATGAAAAATATTTGACTGATACACATTTACATCTATAGCATCGTAAATTTTTAACTTTTCTAGCTCAATATAATCTTGAATAGAAGTTATATTGTGATCTGTAAAAAATTTCTTTCCTGAAATATCCCTTGTAAATCCACGTATTCTGTAATCAATCGTAATTATATCCGAATCAAAGCTGTCTATCAGATAGTTTAACGTATTTAATGGCGAAATTTCCCCACAAGTTGCAATATCAATATCAACTCTAAAAGTGGAAATTGAATTATCTGGATGGTATTCCGGGAAAGTATGCACTGTTATATGACTTTTATCCAAATGAGCGTGAACTGTATCAGTGTCTTGACTTGTATTTCCCTTTTTCATGCTTTGGCTATCTATCCCAATTTCTTCAAAGAACGGCTTTCCTTGATTACAAGATTTATCAATATTCTCAGGACTTATTCTTTCTTCTGCAATCAAAACATTTACAGAGGCTCCCTGTGGCTCATAATCCTGCTTTGATATATTCAAAACTTGTGCTCCTATCATTTCTGCCACACGAATAAGTATTTTTGTAAGCCTTTCTGAATTATATTGCTCGTCAATATATGCAATATAGTCCTTCTGCTCCCTCTCTGTTTCCGCATAGCAAATATCATAAATATTAAAACTTAATGTCTTTGTTAAATTATTGAATCCATACAGCTTAATTTTATTATTTTCCAACTCATTCATCACTTCCTCTCCCATTTCCTCAATTTTCACATTACATCTAAAATCCTGTTTAATTAAATAAATCTGAAATTTATATTCGATTTTAAATGTTATTTTTCCAGTCTTAAAAATTTATTTATTCTTTCATATTTTTATTCATTTTTTTGACTTATTTTTTCGCCAAATTATAACATTTATACACAATTTTTACAATTAAAATTGCAAAATGAATTTTCAAAAAAAATCACAGCTAAATTAATAACTGTGATTAATAATAATGTATCTTTTTATAAAACCATCCTATACTTCACTATCCTATTTTCACACCCCATCACATAAATCTCATTTTCAATTACACAGATTTTTACAATTCTTTCCTTCAGTATCTTTTCCTGCTTTAAAATATTGAATTTGCTGTCTGTAATTATTAATTCCCCATTTTCCAGTCCAATAAAATATTTCCCTTCAAATTCTTCAATGTACGTTATTTTTCTGTCAGAAATTTTTATTGAATTATAAAGTTCCTGATCCAAAATGTTCCATATTTCTATTTCACCATCTTCTGTTCCCGCAAAATATTGAAGTCCAACTATTTTTGAGTAAGTGTGATTATTTTCCGTTTTTACTTCAAATATTTTTTTTAATTTATTTTCAAAAATATTTATTGTATTTATATGTTTATGGTCTTCCCTAAATTTGATTATAACGTTTTCTCCACTTGTGAAAATTTTATAATTTCCATTTTTTCTAGTTTTTGCCAATTTTACGGAGATAAGTTCCTCTGTGTCAACATCATAGGAAAATAGGTAATTTTTTTCAATATAGACAATCCTGCCACTTGTTATGAAATTCATTACTTTTATGCTATCATTTGTATCAAATACAAGTTCGACTATTTTCTTTTTATTTCCGTCACACTTGTACACTTTTCCGTTTGGAGTCGAAACAAAAAACATGCTCGAAACGAACAATTGATTTTTTTCCTTTATATATTTTATAATTTCACAGTTTTTTACTTTCCCTCCGCTTTCTTTTTCAAATTTATTTTTATTAAAGTATATCAGCTTTTCTCCAGTTGTTATAATTCTCTTATTAATCGGTTCAACTCCAAAATCATTGATTTTAGTTTTATATATTATATCTTCTTCTAAAATTAATTCCATTTTTCCCCTCAGTTAGTACATGATATCTTCCGTAGGGCTATATCCGCTGTCTTTTAATGTTTTTAGCATTTTTTCGCCTGTCTTTGAAAATATTTCATTATTATAGTAAGTTTTCCAGTCCCCGTCTATCTTTTTTGTATCAAGAATATACTTAAACAGCATAAAAGTATCTTTTTTAGCCGCATCGTAGGCATAGAGTCTAAAAGTATAGTATCGTGGTTTTTTCTGATTATCCTTTGCAGGAATATTTCTAGGAATCAGTTTTGCAATGTCACTCTCAAAATCAATTAATATTTTGAAAATATTTTCGTATGTCAGTTCCTTTCTCTCACGCGTGTTGTATACAAGCCCTACTTCCAAATTATCTATTCCAACATAATATGTCATAAAGTCATGCTCTACATCACAATAGACATTTCCTATTAAACGGGATTTATTTATAAGTTCTATTTCCTTCAGCACATATACATTCGGATTTTTTATCCATTTGCAGGTATCTGAAAAAGAAATTCCTGTTACCAATAAAACAAGCAATATGATTATTTTTTTCACTTTTCCTCCTAAATTTCATAATTATTACACTAATCTTAATATTTTATAAAAAACAAAATTATAATAAAATTTCAATATATTTAGTTTTGCATTATAATGGTATTTCAAAAATATTTTAAAATTATTTATGTAACTTTTTTTTCACTTTTATTTTAGTTATCCATTCTCTTTAATAAAAGTTTACCATATTTTTTTATTAATTTCAAGCTGTATATTAAAACCTCTTTAAAAGCAAACTTAAAAATCAGGTTTTTACGTAAAAAAGAAAATCAAATTAATGATTTTCCAAATTTAAAATTTTATATATGAATTATATTCAAAATACTCATCAGAATTGGAACAACCAATATGAATAAAATCGTACTTGTTGTAACTACATTTGTGGAATATCCAATATCTCCATTAGTTTCATTAACTAAAATTGGCAATGCTGCAAACACTGGTGCTGCTGACTGTATCACAAACGTTTTTATTTCCAAATCATTTAACTGCACAAAATGTCCAGCAATTTTCAATAACACAATCATGACAATTGATGAAAATACAAATCTTCCAAGTAAAGCCAAGTTTGTATCCAAATCAAACCGAATACTGTGAAGCCCTGCATCTGCCAATACTATTCCTATATACAGCAACGCAAGAGGAGTTACAATACTTCCAAGATATTTGGTAGTTTCTACAATTGGAGTTATCACTCTTATGCCTGACAAAAGTACAGCAAAGGCTATCACAAAAGCAATAAGTGGAGGCGATAACAACTTTTTCAGATTAAATCCACTTTTTTCATCTTTATTGCCTTCCAATGAATCACCTGCCAGAAGCATATACCCTAAAGTCCAAATTGATACAGTATTTGTAATATAATACATTAAATAATATTTGGAAGCCGCTTCTCCAAAAAGTGCCATATTCAACGGGAGTCCAATAAATATCGTATTTGCATTTACTACTGCATTATAAAAGACTCCACGTCGTCCTTCTCTCATCTTCACTAGCTTTATTACAAAAAAAGCTGCAGTATATCCGATAATAACCGAAGCAAATGTAAAAATCAAACGATTTGACACTTCCTTCAAAGCATCCATATTCAAATATTTCAAGACTGAATAGAATATTGAACAAGGCAAAGCCACATTTGTAATAAGTTTTGACACATTTTCACTAAATGTGTGATGAAACCAGTGCCTTTTTTTCAAAATATATCCAATTGCAATCATAACAATAATAGGGAAAATACTTCCCAGTGATTTCAAAAAAATCATTTTTTAACATTCCTTTCTCTACTATACTCCATTTTTTTCACAATCAAACCTAATAATTCCATAACTTTTAAAGTTGATTTTACAACAATTTGCTACAAAAATATTATTTTAAAACAAACAAAGCAAGGACTCGTTAAAGTCCCTGCACTTTTATTAATATTATAACTTAAACAATAAATCCGTGTAAGTTGGGAAACTCCAATATTCTTGATCGATAACTTTTTCCAAATTATCACAAGGAATTCTTAATGCCTCAAGTCCTGTTACCAATTTTTCTTTTGCCAAATCTGTCTGTTTTCCTAAATCTTTTTCGTTTCTTACTCTGTTAATTTCTTTTTCAAGCGATTTTACTTCTTTTCTCAAGCTCGTAATATTTGCTAACACATCTTTTAGAATTTCTTCCTGCTCCTTTATGAATGCTTTCCCATATTTTGAATTTTTTTCAATATGATCAGCTAATAAATTTGTATATTTTAATCCAGATGGCAAGATATTTTTATTTGCAATGTCAATTAATGTTCTTGATTCAATACTTAACTGAGTTATATATCTTTCTGCATAAGCGTTGTATCTTGCAATTGATTCCTGTTCAGAAAGCATTCCAACTTCCTGAGTCAATTCAAGCACATCTTTGTCTATCATTTTTCTAAGTGCTGTATTTGAAGCTACTTCATTTGTAAGTCCACGTTTTTTTGCCTCTCTTGCCCACTCTTCACTGTATCCATTTCCATTAAAAATTATTCTATGATGCTTTTTATACGCATTGGCAATAATGTCATTTGCCACTTTCGGAAATGATTTTTCAGTTGCTTTTTCAAGTTTATCTGCATATTCAGACAGCACTTTTCCTACCATAGCATTTATTACAGCCGCAGAAGTTGCAGGTGTCGAACTTGATCCCGGCATTCTAAATTCAAATTTATTTCCAGTGAATGCAAATGGCGAAGTTCTGTTTCTATCTCCAGCATCCATACTAAATGCAGGCAACACATCAACTGACAAATTCACTTTTGATGATTCTGACACAGGTGCATCTTTTTTATATGCGATATTGCTTAAAACTGTTGTCAATTCATCACCTAAGAAAACTGAAATAATTGCAGGCGGCGCTTCATGTCCCCCAAGTCTGTGATCATTTGTCGCAGTTGCAGTCGCATATCTTAACATCGGGTAATATCTGTCAACAGCTTCAATTACCGCGGCTACAAAAATTAAAAATTGTGTATTTGATTTCATATCTTTTCCAGGACTGAAAAGATTTTTGCCGTCATCAGTTCCCAGTGACCAGTTATTATGTTTCCCTGAACCATTTACCCCTGCAAACGGTTTTTCGTGAAGCAATGCTACCAAATCGTGTCTTAACGCTGTTTTTTCAATAGTTTCCATTATTATCTGATTTTGATCCGATGCCAAGTTTGCTACTGAAAATAATGGCGCTACTTCAAACTGATTTGGAGCCACTTCATTATGTCTTGTTTTTGATGGAATACCCAATTTCCATAATTCAACGTCAACATCACTCATAAAGTTTATTACTTTTTCTTTAATTTTTCCATAATAATGATCGCTTAATTCCTGTCCTTTAGGTGCAGAAGCTCCAAATAAAGTTCTTCCTGTAAGCAATAAATCATCTCTTGCTTCAAACATATCTTTTTTTACAAGAAAATATTCCTGCTCTACTCCCAAAGTATTAAATACATGATTAGCAGTTTTATTTCCAAAAGCACGCAAGACTCTTAATGCTTGTCCACTTATATATTTCATCGATCTTAATAAAGGTACTTTTTTGTCCAACGCTTCACCAGTAAATGAAATAAAGGCTGTGGGAATATACAATGTAACTCCATTTTTATTTTCTCTTATAAATGGATATGAACTCGTATCCCAGATTGTGTAACCTCTTGCTTCAAATGTGCTACGAAGTCCTCCATTCGGAAATGAAGATGCATCAGATTCGCCTTTTATCAAATTTTTTCCAGAAAACTTGTAAATAAGTTCCTCATTTTCAGTAGGTTCCAAAAATGAATCATGCTTTTCAGCTGTCAAGTCATTCAATGGCTGAAACCAGTGACAGTAGTGAGTAGCTCCTCTTTTAGTCGCCCAGTCCTTAATAGCGTTTGCAATAACTTCAGCAGTTTCTTTCGACAATTCAGTTTCCCCCAGTTGCGACGCCTTAAACTCTTTAAAAACAGCCTTGGAAACTCTTTTTTTTAAATTACTGTCCCTAAAGACATTTTCTCCAAAGCTTTTCATAGCGTTTTCCATAAATTTTAACCTCTTTTCCGTATCAATTTATTATGAAGCAGTATTTTTAGACTCTTCATTTTTTCAAATATATTTTATTATACAATGTGAGAAAATATAAGTCAAACAAAAAATTTTTTCATTTATTATTTCTTTATACATAAAAAGATGATAAATAATCAGTTATTTAAAACTTCTTATCATCACCTTTTTAAAGCTGCTCCCACTTTTCACTTTTGGTTATTCGTCATCATTGTTTATGTTATTTTTTTGTTCAGTTCCTTGTTGATCTATCTTATTAATTGTATTATCAATAATCTTTTCTATTTCTTGATTATCTATTTCTTCTTGAGATTCATCAACAACTTCTTTCTTTTCTTGTTTTTTTGGTAACTTTTTCTTAATTTTTTGAGAATCTTTTTTAACATTTTCTTCTTTTCTTTCTTCTGACTTTTCTTCTATCAATGGTTTTTCAATCGATACGTTTTGAGTTTCAACCTGCTTTTTTAATTGTTCTTGTTTTTCTTTTTCTAACTTTGCCATTCTGCTTTGAAGCATAAAAATATAAAATGCTCCATTAATAAAAGTTATCGCCAGCAATCCAACAATCACTCCTATCAAAATCCTAGTTTTCTTATCTTCTTCCATTACAAAATACCTTTCTTAATTCCCATAAGTATTATAATAACTGTCTATTTCATCATTATAAAATTGCTTTGCTCTGTACTGTGAATTCGCATTATTCCAGTGAGTTCCTTTATAATAGCAACCAGCCTCATTTTCCATATCCTCATTAGCCACTGCCAAAATTACTACTTGTCTAATCTGTGCAATTTGCTGTAAATATTCCCTGTAAGCATCATCAACTTCGGTGTATGTAGCCTGTGTAAATGGTTTATTTGTTCCTGGCACTATTCCTTTGTCTACTTTTTCAATTTCATTTACTGCATTACAATATTCAGATTTTATATTCTCATAAGCAGATGAATTATCATCCACACCTATCATTCCTTCTTCATACCCCAGACTTCTTTTGGAAAATGATGAGCTTTGTCCGTTGTTTTTTAAATAAGTATATCCCTTTTTTGTATCGTGAGTATCGTCTACTGTTGGCTGTTCCATTGTTGTACTAGTATTTTGAGATAATTCTGTATTTGAATCATTTCTTGGTAAACCTGTATTTCCATTTTGGCTTCTATCTGCAGATTGTGTATAAGAATTAGAGTTTGATGATAAATTTTTCATTGTTAAAGACATTATCAGTATCATTATTATAAAAAGTATTACTCCAATAACTATTAAGATAGTATTATTACTGTTAGTACTTGTATTATTTGTGTTATTATAATTATTATTATTGTTATAATTTTGTCTTCTATTTTCTGATGAATTGGTTCCAGTTTCTATTTTTTCCTTTAACTGTTTTTCAATTATTTTGATTCTTAAATTTTCTGGCCAGTAAGTTTTTGCTTCGTTCAGAAATTTTACAGCTTCCTCAAATTTGTATTGATTTATTGCATTTAAAGCATTATCACAGGATTTTTCACTTAAATTTCTCAATTTTTCATCATTATTTTCATTTGTTCCAGCTGAACTGTCCGAACTGATTGAAATATCATAAGGTATATTGTTTCCCTCGCAAAATCCTATAAAAATATTTTTAGCTTCATTTTCATTTTCTAATATTTTTTTTATATTATTAAAATTATCACTTTTCTCATTTGAAATTGTTTTATCAGTAATTTCATAAACAGCTTTTATTTCTTCCAGCTCTTTTTTTACTTTTATATATTTCAAATATTTCAGATATTCATCATATTCGTTTCTTTTTTCCTTGTTTCCAAATATTTTTTCGCATTCGCTGTATAATTTTTTCTTGGCAGAAGTTTCATTATCAGATTTTATTAATTTTTTTCTTTTTTCTTTAATTTCTTCAACAATCTGCCTTTCATTCAATCTTGCTACATTTATATTTTCCGAATCAAAAAAATCATACAAGTCCTGTTTATCCAGTATTTTTAAATTCTGTTCAACTGTTAAAAATTCAAATTTTTTATTAATATATTCACGGTATTCCTTGTATATTTTTTCATCATACATTTCTATTTTATTATTTTCTTCAATCCGCTTTCTTATCAGCTCTTCTTTTCTCTTAGTTTTTTCAGCTATTTCCTTTATTTTCCCAGCTGTTATGATACTTCCTTCAAAATATTTTAAAAATTTATCTATCGGACTAAATAATTTTTTTTGTGCATCTTCTATCAGCTCTTTCCTTCTTTTACTATTCAGCATTTCTTCTTCAACAACACCACGTTTTATGAGTTCTCCATAATTTTTAAATTTTGCTCCATTTAACGGATCTGTTTCTTTTCTTAGCCATTCCTTCTTTTTTTCCTCAATTCTAGATTTTATCTTTGCCTCATTTTCCTCAGGTTCTGGATAATACTCCAAATCAAGTATTTCATACCAGTTGTATTCTATTTCACTTTTTTCTGACATTTATTTTCTCCTTTAATTTAACTTTCCAAAATATCTTTCATAACTAAAATATACTCAAACTTCTTTAACCTGTAACTTTTATTACATTCTTATTAAAGAAATTTGAGCAATTTAATTATATTCTAAAATTATTATAACACTACTATAGCTTGTGAACGTTGTTTTATTTTTTCTAGTTCTTCTTCTGACATTACGCCTTTTGTTTCCATTCTTGCATTTACTTCTCTATTTCCTGTTTTATCCAATCCTTTTACATCCAAAATACCCTCTTTATTCAATTTCAAAGTAACTTCAATAGGTGATCCTTTTGGAAGTCTTGCTGGCATATCCAATATCGCCTCTCCAATTTTTAAATCATCATCAACATCAAAATATTCATCCATATAATCGTTTTCAAATATTTCTATACTTACTGTCTGTTGATCATAGTAAAGAGTTCCAAAAATCTGCGATACGCTTACAACTCCGTTATTCATAGGTTCATTTTTTATTATCATATTGTAACACGTTTCTTGACCGTTATTAATTACTTTTATTGCAAAACTTTTTGTGGTAGCTATAACAATTTCTCTTGCATTTCCTCCGATACTCATCATTTCAGGAGAAACTGTCAAATCCTCTTTATAATCTTTTGCATTTAATTCCTTTTCATCCCCATTCACTGTCACTTTTACTTCGCTATCTGAATTAAAGTCCTGTCCTGCAAGACTTTTTTGATTATTCACATAAACATTTACCGCATGGATAGCAGCTCCTTTTGCAACAGCTTCATCCGGCTCAAGAATCTTGATTTCTGAATCTCTAAATTTTTCTGTCAGCATACTTTTGACCTGAGGCATTCTTGTTGAACCTCCAACTAAAAGTATTTCATCAATTTTACTGCACCCTTTATTCTTAGCTACTTCTATCGCTTCTTGTGTTTTTTTCAACGTTTCATCAAGCAATGTAGAAGTTATTTCATCAAATTTTTCTCTTGTTACAGATATTTTCGATCTTTTTCCATTTACTTCAAGCATGTCACTCGCTTGATTTTTAGAAGTTAGCTGTTTTTTCATTTTCTCAGCCTTTAATCTTAAGTCCTGAGTGGCATATTCATCAAATTCAACTTCAGCTCCAACACTTTCTGTAAATTGATTAGCTAAATAACGTATCAAAACTTCATCCCAGTTTTTTCCACCTAAATCATGATCTCCATCAGAACATACAACTTCGATTTTATCCGAATTTATTTTCATTATCGTTACATCAAATGTTCCACCACCAAGATCATATATTAAAATTGTTTTTTCATCCTGCTCTTTTGCACATCCATAATATAATGCTGCTGCCGTAGGTTCGCTTATGATTTCCAACACATTCAGTCCTGCTATTATACCAGCATTTTTAGTTGCAGTCCGTTCTGCTGTCCCAAAATAAGCAGGACAAGTTATTACTACATCCTTAACTTCCACTCCCAACTGTTCTGACGCATCTTTAGCTAGTTTTCTTAAAATATATGAAGATATTTCTTCAGGTGTCTTGTCTTCGCCATTGTAATTAATTGCAAAATCCGTTTTTCCCATCAATGTTTTTACTAACATAGCTGTTGTTTCAGGATTTAAAACTGCTTCAGCCTTTGCATCATTTCCAACGATCACATTATCTCCTTCAAAAGCAACTACAGAAGGTGTTATATTCTCACCTTCATTATTTTTAATTACTTCTGCTCTTGCTGTATCATCTACACGTGCTATACACGAATATGTTGTTCCCAAATCAATCCCAAATACATATTTTGACATTCTATTCTCCTTCCAAATCCTCTACTGGTTTTTTATAAATATTTACTTCCACTTTTTCTGGTGAAATAATTTTACCTTTATACATATAGCCACTACTCAATATATTTTCTATTTTTCCATGTAATTGTTCGTACGGCGTTGTAATCTTTTTTATTATTTTTTGCTTTTTCAAATCAACATAGCTATCCGTTTCTATATCAGTTTCATAAATTTCCACATCATTATTTTCAAGAATAATCTCTACTTCTTCTATATAGCTTTCAAATATTTTGAATTTTTCTTCTTTTGATATTTCTTCAAAATTTTTCAGTCCCTTTTTCATACTTTCCCTTATACTTATTAAACTTGTTACAATCGGTTTTATAAGTTGAAAATACAAGTTATTTTTATATTCCTGCAATTCATTGTAAAGTCTGTCTGTCGTTTCCTTTTCAAATTCCATACTTTGAATCTTTTTTGTAAATAATTCTTTCATTATATCAACTTTAGTATTGATATTTTCAATGTTCTCCAAAATTTTTTCCATCTTGGCTTCATCTTTACTTTCATTAGGTTCTATTTTAAAAATATCCAGCTCCTTTTCTTCTTCAGTTTCATTCACTATTTCTTCAATTTTTTCATTCTCAGTCTGCTTAATTTCACTCTCATAAAACATATCATCTTTCATATCTTCCATTCCCATAAATCCATCCTTTCTTTTTAATATCAATTTTTATAACCAAATATTTTAATTTTTTTTGGTTAACTCTGCAATTTCCCAAAATTACACTCAATTTTTTCATTTAGCTTAACACACTAATTTAATTTGTCATATCTAACTGCCAATTCTATAGCACGTGCTTTTATTGTTTCAATTTCACCATTTTCAACTTCTTTTTCTGCTTCACACCCTGCTATTTCCTTTCTTATCTTATCCATTGCTTTTTGACGTTCTTTTATCCATTCTATTTCTTCGTTTTTAAGAACTTGCTTCTGTGAATCTGGATATTTAGACATTAACAATTTATAGATCTTATTCAGCTCATTATCCCACTTATTATGTAAAGATATTCGATAATTTACGTATTCTGAACAAGAATTCATATTGGCAGCAGTGTAATTAAGTTCATTCTCAATTGAAGCCATTCTATTTACCATTTCCGTTTCATAAGATGCTTCATAATTATTTTGACTATTATTAGCATTTGAATTTTTTTCCTTTTTTTCATTAGACTTTGACATTGGCTGTACTGACGATTGTACTGAAACTATGTTCTCAACTTGACTGTTTCTCTTCTTTTCTTTTTCCAATTTTGCCATTTTATTTTGTGTAATCAGAATATAAAATCCTACACTAAAAACAATTCCCGTTACTAAAACAATTATTATCGCCATTAAAACATTTCTTATTCCAGTATTATTTCTATGTTCCATTCCGCCTCCTATTTTTTATAAATCTCTTCACTAAAGTTCTTATTGTTCTGCTACTATTCTTTAGATTTCTTTATTTCCTATTTTCCTCCAACAATTCTTATATTAATATATATCCAACCTTAAAAAAAACTTATAATATTATAATAAAAAAAATTGTATTTTTTATTTTCTTTCATTCATTTTTTTGGCTCTTCTTTTTTCTTCCTTCGCTTTCTGTCTTTTTTCCTTTCTTTCTTCAACAATTGAATAAGCTACTGGTATAAAGAATAAAGTCAAGAGTGTACAGAACGACAGTCCAAACATAACTGCTACCGCCATTCCTTGATAATAACCTGAACTTCCTTTACTTGAAAATACCATTGGAATCCATCCAAGTACCGTTGTAAGTGTTGTCATAAGTATTGGACGAAGTCTTGAACCTGCTGCTTCCACTAGAGCCTCTCGAATTTCCATGCCTTTTTGCCGTAATCCCGACACGAAATCCAACAGCACGATGGCATTATTAACCGCCATCCCAAACAGCATAAGAATCCCGATCATAACGAACATGCTAAGCTGTATCCTTGTTACTGCCAGTCCAAATATTACTCCAATCATTGACAATGGCAATGCCAACATCATTATTAGCGGTAATACAAATGATTCCAGCTGTACTGCCAGCACGATATAGATAAGAACTATTGACAATGCCAGCGCATTCATAATTTCTCCACCCATTTCCTTCTGGCTTTGAGCATTTCCTGCTGGAGCTATTTTATATCCTATAGCTGGATTTGTTTTTT
>ERZ773043.723-NODE-723-length-19272-cov-14.959567_pt1 | contig 19272 bp, 17 predicted proteins | sample MGYA00580636_ERZ773043 | MGnify/ENA primary metagenome ERZ773043 (study PRJEB29015, sample SAMEA2737992) | human oral metagenome | biome: human oral; feature: human-associated habitat; material: dental | place: China | collected 2065 ...
CGGCAGCGGCCACCTCGGCGATCTTCCGAACCCGGTTGAGTTCGGGCTGGGACAGGTTCTTGATATGACCCTCGTCGTCGCTGATTTCGTTGATTTGGAAGTTGTCGATCTTCAGACCCATTTCCATGAGCTTGGGCCCGGTCGCGGTCAGCACGTCCATGTTGAGGGCGTCACGGTTGGTGATGATTTCCTCCACGCTGCGGGCACCAACGAGCGAACGAACCTCGCCGGAAAAGATGCTGGAGATCACGTCGCTCATGGCCTTATCGTTGCTTCCCAAAAAGCGGGAGCCGGCCTCAACGATGCTGACTATATCTTTATTCACCCGGTAGGCAAGCGTGGCCTCAATGTTGACGGAAATATTCTGGTGCGTTTGGGCTTCAACGTTGACCCGCACATAGCGGGAACCAATGTAGAAACGGTACACCCTGTGGATGAACGGCAGATAGAAGGTGCCGCGACCCACAACAACCCGGAATGGCACGTCTTTACGGGAGAAGAATCCGCCGGTGACGAGGAGCGCTTGGGTGGGCTTAGGGGCGGTGTAAAACATGATGGTCCTTCTTTCGGGGGATAGGTTTACCATCGAATGTATATAGGTAGATATTGGTTTTCAAGGAATTCATGCGTATCGGGGGTAATGATTGCTTGTCGACGCAACCCCGGAGGTATTGAACCATCCCCCTTTTATCTCGCGCGCAATGTAAAGGCAGGGGGTGGAGCAAAATCGGGTAAATCTACCCCCATCTGTTCTAATCTTAAACTTAAATAAGCGTTGAAGATTATGGCATATAGAATATGCTACCTCTAGATAAGAAATGGTTGATAAGTCAGCTGCTTTTGCCTAGCTATAACCGATAATAGATTCCCTCATTCTTAGCATCGAAAACTCATGCTAACTACCCCCACTACCCCCGATATTGCGGGTGTTAGCAGGTCCCATGTTCGACTAGGGCGGGTCAGACCTTATACACTAGGGGTCGTCCACAACTTTCCCGATTTTGTTGGCTTTCTATTCGGGAATGTTCCGTTAAATAAACACCGCTGGACACATTCCCCGCCTTGGCGGGGATAAGGCCTAGCAATTGTTGCAGAACGCGCAATTGCTAGGCCTTTCGAACATACAATCACACGCAACAAAAATTTTGACGGTTTTAGGGAATAATGATTGGTATAACCGATAGGAACCATCAACAATAGGAACAGCCATGACCGACCCCTAACCTAATGGCTAGTTAGCTACATTCCCAGGTGGGGAATGTTCCCCACATTTGCCGTCACCGTGCGCCAAGCTGCATACAATACGAGCCATAACCGCATAACCATAACCGGATATTTTGGAGAAAGCCATGAACCGACCACCAGTTGCACAGCCCCCGCTTTCCTGTAGAAAAGCCTGGGCAAAATACAACCGGAAAGACCAATCATGGATGCCGCTGTATCGGCACCTCGACGATGCCGCCTGCACCGCTGCCGCGCTATGGGACTCATGGTTGCCGGAAAACGCGCGCCGAATCATCACCGAACCATTCGGGAATGGGGATGACGGCATGGAATTGGCACGGAAACTGGCGATTTTCGTCGCTGCCGGCCACGACATTGGCAAACACAGCATCCCGTTCGCAACGAAGGCGAAACCGCTGCGGGATGAGATGAAACTAGAGAATGCTGACTTCGATACGCCACAGTTTTCCCAGGATGAGTTGAAGCAATCACCCCATAGCCACTACAGCGCCTTAAGCTTCGACGAATGGATCGATGCTAAGGTCACAAAACCAACGCCAAAGGCCGTTGGCGCCATTATGTCCATTCTTGCCGGCCACCATGGCATCTTTCCGACAAAGTCTGAGGTCACCGGCCCGAAGAATTATGCGTCAGAACGCAAACTACATTGGCACGCGGAACGTTTTGCTTTGTGGGATCGCGCAGCCGCAACCGCCGGACTCACGGATGGCGACCTGGAGGTACTAGCCACCACTCCCCTCACCCAAACGGCGCAGATGGTGCTCACCGGGTTTCTCATTATGAGCGACTGGATCGCCTCAAACCAAACATTCTTCCCGCTCGACGACACCCGCAGCAGCTGGGACCGGGCACAGTTCGCTCTTCAACGACTTCGCTTTCCCCACAGGTGGCAACCCGCAGAGCCGAAAGATAACCAGGAGCTATTCGCCGCAAGCTTCGCGCTCCCCGAGGGCGCATCCGCCCGCCCAGTCCAGAACACCGCCATGGAGATCGCCAAGCAGGTAACCGGTCCAAGCCTGTTACTGATTGAGGCCCCCACCGGGGAGGGTAAGACGGAGGCGGCACTTGCGGCCGCGGAGATTTTGGCTGCCAGGTTGGGGTTCAGCGGGGTGACCGTGGCGCTGCCCACCTGTGCCACGTCGGACGCCATGTTGCCACGACTGTTGCGATGGTTGGATAATCGGCTCCCCGCGGGCATGCGCTCTAGCCTGGTGCTCAGCCACAGTAAGGCCCAGTTCAATGAGGAATATCAGAGCCTGTTTCATCATGCTGATGATAGTTTCGGAAATATTTACGATGACGATCTTCACGACAAGGAAGCCGTAATTCAACCGCACTGGTGGTTTACCGGCCGGAAGACCAGCACGCTCTCGGATTTCACCATTGGCACCATCGACCAGGTGTTATTTGGTGCGTTACGATCGAAGCACCTGGCGTTACGACACCTGGGATTCACCAATAAGATCATCGTGCTCGATGAAATCCATGCGGCAGATTCGTATATGTCGGTGTATTTGGATCGCATTATCACTTGGTTGGGTGCGTTAGGGGTACCGGTGATTACGTTGTCGGCCACTCTAGATCCAGCGCGTCGAGCCCAATTGCTCACGGCTTATCGGGTGGGGGCGGCGCGGAGTGCGTCGATAAGCTATCGGGCAAAAGCGCAGCAGGTGGATAAGGATGAGGCGAAGTCGCAAACCAGTTATCCGCTAATTAGTGTGGCTGGGGCTACGGGGATGGAGTTTTATCCGCTGGAACCGAGTGGGCGCCGGCAGGTGTTTATGGTGGAGTTCATTGATGATGTGGTTGAGCAGGTGGTGGGCCAGTCACGGTTTGGCGGCTGCATTGGAGTGGTGTGCAATACGGTGCGGCGGGCACAGGAAGTGTATGCGGAGATCAGCGCGCGAATTGATGTGGAAGTGGTGTTGATTCATTCGCGGTTCCTGGCGTTTGAGCGGCGGCGGATTGAGAAGGATTTGGTGGCCCGGTTGGGACCGAACGCGCCCGATCGGCCAAAGAGTTTGATTGTGGTGTCCACGCAGGTAATTGAGCAGTCCATGGATCTTGATTTCGATTGTATGTTCAGTGATCTTGCCCCGATGGATTTATTGTTGCAGCGGGCGGGCCGGTTACATCGGCATAATCGGTCTCGTGAGTCACGGCCGGCGGAGTTTGCCACAGCAATGTTGTATATTTCTGGCTGCACGCAACCTGCCCCTGAGGAGGTTCCAAAGCTGGATAGGGGTTCGTGCGCGGTGTATGGTGCCAGCATTTTATTGCGCACGTTGAATACGTTATTGCTGCATGGCTCGGTTATTACGTCTCCTGATGATGTGGCACCACTGGTGCGAATGACGTATAACCCAGATGTCACGTATCCACAGGCATGGGCGGACGAGTGGGATTTGGCGGAGGAGCAAGCGGAAGCGTTGCGGCAGGACCAGGAAGATCGGGCAAAAATGTTCCTCTTCCCGAAGCCAGCATCGGAGCCACTGTGGTCGAAGAAGCAGGGAGCGTTGAATGCTCGGGAGGAGACCCATGGCCAGGCCCAGGTGCGTGATATTGAGGATAGCCTGGAGGTCATTGTCATTCGGGACACCGATACCGGGTTCCGCACGCTGGATTTCGCGCCCGAACATGCCGATGAGCCCATTGATTTCGGTTTTCCGCTTGACGACGATTTCTCCCGCGCGTTAGCCCGTACCACCGTGTCGTTGCCGCAGTGGGTATTGCAGGGGGAATTGGGCGAGCAGTTATTGGATGAGTTGGAGGGAGAAGTCCTCGACGAGTCCGAGGTGTATTCCTTGCTGCGAAACAAATGGTTGAGTGGTCAGTTGTTTTTGCCTGTGGATCAGGACCTCAAGGCGAAATTTGCTGGTCTCACGTTTCAATACTCCCGGGACCAGGGCATGATAGTCATGAAAGCCACCCCCGAAAGTGGTGAGGATAACGAATAATCCATTGACATTCTGACGATGTTTTTTTAAGTTGAAATCATCATTTTTCAAAGGAGTGAATTATGGCAGATAGTTTCAACCTACTCACCGAACCGTGGATACCGGTTATCTACGCCGATGGTTCGGTTGCCGAAGTTGGTATCGAGGATGTTTTTGCCGACGCACATGACATTCAAGAGCTCGCCTGTGACCTGCCCACCGTGAATGTGGCGATTTTCCGCACCCTGTTGGCGATTCTCCGCCGCAGTGTTGATGAGGACATAGCGGAAGATTCAGATTATTGGGCCGAATTATGGGAGAATGACACCCTCCCAATGGAGGCGATCACCGACTACCTTGACTCCGTTTCCGACCGGTTTGACCTGCTAAATCCCGAAAAGCCGTTCCTGCAAACCCCGGGCCTGCGTAATGCCAAGGGTGTGTGGAATGGCCTAGGGCAGATCATTGCGGATAGCCCCAAGGAAGACGCCTTGTTTGTGCAATCCGATCCCAATATGGAGTTGTCGTACGCCAAGGCTGCCCAGTGGTTGATCCACACCCAGAATTTTGATTATTCCGGCATTAAATCCGGGGCCGTGGGTGATAGTCGAGTCAAGGGTGGCAAGGGGTATCCCATTGGAATCGGCTGGCTGGGATGGTTGGGCTGCACGGTCATCAAGGGGAAAAATCTCAAGGAAACCTTGTTACTCAATTATGTTTCCCCACAGTTTTTTGAATGTGAGCCAGATAGCGATCTCCCCATCTGGGAGGAGGCACCGCTCACATCGGCCGCCCGCAAGAACGCCCACGTAAATGGGCAGATTGGATTGTGCACGTGGCCGCAGCGACGAATTCTCCTACACAACAATGGTTCAGCCATTGATAAGGTACTGGTGTGTAATGGGGATCCGATAGATTATCTCTCGCAATACGATAACGAGACCATGACCCCCTGGCGTTATTCCGATCCACAGTCGAAGAAGGCGAAACGGCATATCTACATGCCGAAAACGCTCAACCCAGGTGAGGCACTGTGGCGTGGTCTGAGTTCGCTCCTCCCCCAGGGACAAACCGGTGGCTACGTGACGATTGAGCAGCGCAACAGTAAGGATAAGCTTCCCAGCGCCATGCCACCGCACACCATCATGCAATTGGCCGAGCGCATTGGCGATCCACTGCCTAAGGATTTTCGGATCACGGTGGATGTCACTTCCATGATTTATGGGGCGCAAAGCGCGGTTTATAGCACCGTCGCCCACGACAGCCTCACGTTCCCCGGCCTGTTAGCAATCATTGATGAAGGCGAAGAGCTACGAGATATTGCCGAACGTGCTGTGGAGCGCGCAATGACGGCCGCGAAGGAGCTGGGAAAATTTGCCGCCGATGTACGCCGCTGCGAAATCAACAGCAAGGAATCCCCCGACGCTGCCGCAAACAAAGCCCGGGCCGCCGCCTATGCTCTGATCGACCAGCGGTTCCGTGAATGGTTGAGCAAGTTGTCCATCTCCCAGGCTGATGCCCAACAGCAGCTGCAGGAGTGGACCGATTGGTTGCGCGACACCATGCTCACGGAGGGGCGACGCATTGCGCACGAGGCGTCACCCGCCGCCTGGACCGGCCGGAAGATCAGCAATCCAAACGGGGGCGAAACCATCTACAGCATTGGCCAGGTGGAGGTATGGTTCCGTGGCCGCATCTATAAGGCACTTCCCCAAACTCAATCACCTATTAGTGAAGGAGAGTAATGTCATCGAAAAGTAATGATCTTGCAGCATACATTTACCACACCGTGGGAAAACTGCAGGACGGATATAAGGATAATTCATCGTGGGCGAAGGAGCGTCTCGCCACACTCCGCCACGTTGCCAATCGCAGCATTGGCGATTCACCGGAAACCTGGGATGTGCTTTACGACGAGTCATTCCCGGAATCCCTCATTGGCATGGGACAAAACCCCACCTGGGGTGAACAAGCGGCGTTTCTCACGCTCACACTGTATGCCGTACACCAGCAATCAAAACGGCATGGTGTCCATGTGAAAACCGAGAAGGGTTCGCGGCCGCGAACTCTTGGCACCGCGGTGCGGGAATTTGCCACCGCCACAGGCACCGAACTGTTTGATAGTTCCCTGTACCGACGGTTTACCGCCATGGTGCAAAGCCAAACAATAGAGGGTGTGGCGCATCATCTGCGTTCCCTCATTAAGCTGTTCCGCACCCAGGATAGTATCACTTTGGACTATGGTGCACTCGCTAAAGACCTGTATTACTTCCAGGACCCTGGGCGTCGTAAAGCAGTACAGCTTAACTGGGCTCGCCAACTGTACCAATCCCCCATCCCCGTAACCTCTCAAAAATAAGGAGTCTCACTCATGTCCTACTACATCGATTTTCATGCACTGCAATCCACCGGCCCCGCCAACCTCAACCGTGACGATTCCGGCTCACCCAAATCCACAGTCTTCGGGGGAACCCGCCGCGCCCGCGTATCATCCCAATCGTGGAAACGCGCCATCCGCCGGGAATTTGAGGAACTGGTCGACCCAGCCGAACTAGGTGAACGCACGCTCCGCGCGGTCGAGCGCATCGCCGCATCAATCGCCGAGCAGGAACCGGAGTACGCAGCCGAGGCAGAAACCATGGCCGTGGAAGTACTCAAGACCGCCGGGCTGAAGATGGCAAAACCGAAAAAATCCAAGGATGGCGATATGGCACCGGCAAAACCGTTAACGGAGTACCTGGTGTTTTTGGGCCGCAGCCAAATTGAGGCCCTCGCAGCCCTGGCCATTGACGCCTATGCCAATAATGATGGGAAATTCGACAAGAAGCTGGTCAAACAGGCATTCACGGACGATCACGCATATGATGTGGCCCTGTTTGGCCGCATGATCGCCGACGCCCCGGATCTGAATGCTGATGCTTGCTGCCAGGTCGCGCACGCCATCAGTGTGCACCCGCTGGATGCCGAATTCGACTATTTCACCGCCGTTGATGATAATGCCCCGGAGGATAATGCTGGGGCTGGCATGATCGGAACCCTGGAATTCAACTCCTCAACGTATTACCGGTACGCCACCATCAATGTGCCGGCGCTGATCGCAAACCTGGGTTCGGCAGAGGCGGCTGCCAAGGCTTTGGCTGCTTTTGCCCGGGCGTTCGCAGTCTCCATGCCCACCGGTAAGCAAAACACGTTTGCGAACCGCACCCGGCCGGAGTTTTTCGCCGTGTCGATTCGTGACGACCAACCGGTTTCGTTCGTTGATGCGTTCGAAGACGCCATCACCGCACAATCGGGTCGCATGACCGAAGCCGTCAAACGATTGGCCGAATACGCGACAAACGCCGATGCCGCCTATGGTTCGCAGCCAAACACCCGCTACCTGGCCACTGGTTCCGCAGTGAAAGCAGCAAACCTGGATGACTTCGGCGAGAAGGCAACGCTGGATGAGCTTGTTGCGTTCGCCGAAGCTGCCGCAGGCTCCGACACCGGGGCCACCGATAGCGAAGATGTTTAAGCCATGACGGTATTATTGTTGAATTTTTCGGCCCCCTTGCAGGCCTGGGGTGCTTCCTCCCGGTTTAACTACCGGGATACCCGGCGGGAACCGACAAAGAGCGGCATCATTGGGTTGCTTGCCGCAGCCCAGGGGCGTTCCCGCTCGGCGGACCTGGCCGATCTGGCAGGACTCACGGTGGGGGTACGCATCGACCAGGCGGGCCAGATCCTGGAGGATTTCCAGACCGAGAAAGACTGGCGCACGGGCAAAGCCAAGGCTTTGACCTGGCGGTATTACCTTGCAGACGCCCGATTCCTGGTTGCCATCGAGGGCAAAAAGGATTTCCTGACCGGGTTGTCCGAGAATATTGCCACACCGAAATACCCACTATTTTTGGGGCGTCGCTCCTGTCCCCCGGCAAGCAAGCTAGTCATTGGGCTCACCGACCAGACGCTTGACGAGGCGTTAGATAACCACCCATGGTTGGCGTCCAACTGGTATCGCCGGCGGCAGCCGAAAAAGCTCCAGCTGGCAATTTCGCAAGATTGCCCGACCAGCGAAACCCCGGACGAGTTTATTCGGGACCTGCCGGTGCGGTTTACCCAACGTGCCCGACAGCATGAACTACGCCCGGTCCGGCACCGATTCACCTGGATTGATAACCCAGATGGTGTAGGAAACGATGACCATAATAACCATGACCCCTTTGCCCTGATTGGAGGTGACTCCTGATGCACTATTTAAGTCGCATGCCGCTCAATCCACACCGGCGGGGAACCGCAAAATTCCTCTCTGCGCCACAAACAATGCACGCGGCTATCGAATCGTCGTTCCCACCCCACGATAGTGACGGCAACCCCCGAACATTATGGCGGCTGGAACGCATCGGCGACAAGGTGACATTGTGGGTGGTCAGCGACCGAAAACCCTCCTTCGAGCCCATTGCGGAGCAGGCTGGCTGGCCCAACTCTGGGCATCCCACGTGGGAAACCCGTGACTATACGCTGCTTCTCGACCGGCTCATGACGGGGCAACGATACCAGTTCCGGCTCACCGCCAATCCGGTATTGTCGCGCCGAAACGAGAAAAATAAGCAGCAGCGAATCCCACTGGTCAAGGAAGACCAGCAGATTCGGTGGTTGCTTGATCGAGCGCCGCGCCTGGGGTTTTCCGCCGGGGATGACACCCAGCCCACATTTATGGTCACCAAGTCGCAGCAGTACAGCTTCAAACACGAAAACAGCAGCGGCGTATCCCTGTTGAAATGCCAGTTTGATGGTGTGCTCACGGTTACTGACCCGACTTTGCTTTACGACGCTCTCACCAAGGGTGTTGGCAAGGGCAAAGCGTACGGACTGGGCTTGCTCACGCTGGCCCCATATCGTGGATAACTGCCATGAAATCTATTCCAGGAATACGTCCCACCTCGCCCGGCAGCCTAGTTCGGGCATCGGATCGGATCTCGTTTCTTTACCTTGAACACTGCATCATTGAGAAAGACTCGTCGGCACTCACCGCCACCAATGCGGACGGAGTGTTGCACATACCGAGTGCAACACTGTCGGTACTCATGCTTGGTCCGGGAACAAAAATCACGCACCAAGCTATGTGTGTGGTCGCCGATTCTGGAATGTGCGTGATCTGGGTTGGTGAGGAAGGCGTCCGCTATTATGCGCATGGCCGCCCCATCGGCCGAGGCACGAAACTCCTTGAGGCACAGGCAAAAATCGTCAGCAATCAACAAATGCGGATGATTGCCGCCCGCACCATGTATGGCATGCGGTGGCCTGGTGAAGACACCTCCAAACTCACCATGCAGCAATTGCGTGGCCGGGAAGGGGCACGAGTCAAGCGCATCTATGCCCAAATGTCGAAAAAGTATGGTGTCATCTGGAACAAGCGACAGTACGACATGGATGATTTCGCTGGTGGCGACCCCATCAACATGGCATTATCAGCTGCTCACACAAGCCTCTATGGTCTCACCCATGCGGCTATTGTTGCACTGGGGTGTGCCCCAGGGTTAGGGGTTTTCCACTGCGGCCACGATCGCGCATTTGTTTATGACATTGCAGATCTATACAAAGCCGACATAACAATCCCGATCGCTTTCGAAGCCGCAGCTGCCATGCGAGACAACGATTTTCCGCAAGATGAATTACCAAGCTATGTTCGCCGAGCATGCCGTGACAAATTCAAGCAGGAAAAACTGGGTAATCGGATCGTCCGAGACATCAAAACCATTCTGCTGCAACAAACCCCCGATGCCGATGACGACAATTGGTATGAAGAGGGACTGCTTGCACTATGGGATCCCACAGAAGATGGTCCAGTTCCCGGAGGCCATAACTATGCCACTGATGCGTCATGATTACCATAGTGCTCGCAGCCTGCCCCGAATCACTCCGGGGCCACCTCACCAGGTGGCTCACCGAGGTGGCCCCCGGAACGTTCGTCGGCAAGGTCAACTCCCGTATCCGCGATAAGCTCTGGGAACTGGTCGTTGAGGAATGCAAATCTGGTAGGGCAATCATGACTTTCACAAGCCGCAAGCTGGAGCAAGGCTATGATTTCCGAGTTCACAACCATAACTGGGAAGTCATTGACTGCGAAGGATTAAAAGTCATCCACCGTCCCACCAAAAAGCGCAGCCGTAAGCCGAAAGCAGGCTGGTCCCGGGCCGGTCGTAAACGACGATTCGGGCACTAAAACACTCAGAAAAGAGGGAGCTGCAGGGGGATTCCACGGAACCCCCACGGTGCAGAAAAACAAAACCGAATGTAAAATGACCCTCAGGAACGAGGAACCGCACGTCAATAAGAGTTTTCCCCGCGTGCGCGGGGATGTTCCTCATGAGCGAAAAATCCCTCACCCGGTACACGGGTTTTCCCCGCGTGCGCGGGGATGTTCCGATGAGGTTTCGTTTGCCGTGGTCTAGGCCTTGGTTTTCCCCGCGTGCGCGGGGATGTTCCGATATGCTAGATCCCATGGATATCTGGCACACGGTTTTCCCCGCGTGCGCGGGGATGTTCCTCTGTTGCATGCGATCAATCAACCCGGGCACCCGTTTTCCCCGCGTGCGCGGGGATGTTCCGAGAAGAAAGGAAAAATGAAAATCATGGGCATTGTTTTCCCCGCGTGCGCGGGGATGTTCCGCAGCTACCAAGGCCGGGGTTAAACCCATTTACGTTTTCCCCGCGTGCGCGGGGATGTTCCGATGTGATGGTGCTTACTATGTCGCCGGATAGTGTTTTCCCCGCGTGCGCGGGGATGTTCCTATAGCACACCTACTGTAGGTAAAACCCCAGGTTGTTTTCCCCGCGTGCGCGGGGATGTTCCTGTTTCGGAAAGTTTCACCTATTTTCGCTGCAAGTTTTCCCCGCGTGCGCGGGGATGTTCCGGCCTTTTTGCAGGGCGTTAAACACCGGCATGAGTTTTCCCCGCGTGCGCGGGGATGTTCCCCCTGGTATCGGTCCATGGTGTTGCGAAGAATGGTTTTCCCCGCGTGCGCGGGGATGTTCCGTCCGGTGCCGCCCCATACGACACGCTGGGGAAGTTTTCCCCGCGTGCGCGGGGATGTTCCTGCCGTTGTTGTAAACCGTGTTGACCACGAACTGTTTTCCCCGCGTGCGCGGGGATGTTCCTCGCCCCTATATATACGGAAAGCGGGGCCACGAGTTTTCCCCGCGTGCGCGGGGATGTTCCGACCGCCCTCATGCTCAACGTTTGGCGCTTAGAGTTTTCCCCGCGTGCGCGGGGATGTTCCTCGACCACGCCACCCGCGGCCTCGCAGCCGTAGGTTTTCCCCGCGTGCGCGGGGATGTTCCTTCAGGAGATTCTGGAGCGGAAAGCGGAACGTCGTTTTCCCCGCGTGCGCGGGGATGTTCCTACCCCCGGCAGTATAAAAAATCGTTGTTGGGGGTTTTCCCCGCGTGCGCGGGGATGTTCCTTTTGAGAAATGTGCTACCCAATTTTCGTAGGCGTTTTCCCCGCGTGCGCGGGGATGTTCCGTGTTCACATAGAACTCCAAATCTGACGCCCTGCGGTTTTCCCCGCGTGCGCGGGGATGTTCCCAACACTGCCACGACTGTGACTGATCTGGGTGAGTTTTCCCCGCGTGCGCGGGGATGTTCCGCCCCTCCCCCACGGTCGGCGGGGGCGTTGCGGGTTTTCCCCGCGTGCGCGGGGATGTTCCTGGTGACGTCTATCCACGGCAGCGGCACCGTGAGTTTTCCCCGCGTGCGCGGGGATGTTCCTGATTCCTTGAATCCGGCCGAAATCCCCGTGCCGTTTTCCCCGCGTGCGCGGGGATGTTCCTTTGTGTTTCGGTCGGGGTGCCCCCACCGCTGCGTTTTCCCCGCGTGCGCGGGGATGTTCCCATCCGGGTGAGGGCGGCATGGTCGGCAGGGTCGTTTTCCCCGCGTGCGCGGGGATGTTCCTTACGGTCCTGACCGGCTGTTTCTCAACAAGTTGTTTTCCCCGCGTGCGCGGGGATGTTCCTCAGTTCGGAATCCTCGAAGCAGTCAATGTGCTGTTTTCCCCGCGTGCGCGGGGATGTTCCGACCCTGCTGATCCCCCGCCCGATAATCACGCCGTTTTCCCCGCGTGCGCGGGGATGTTCCGTGGGCCGCTACGGCACCGGCAATATCTCCGGCGTTTTCCCCGCGTGCGCGGGGATGTTCCGGGCGTATCGACGCCCTCGACGACCTGCTAGCAGTTTTCCCCGCGTGCGCGGGGATGTTCCTGCCGAGGATGTGGGCAGCAAGGGCGATAAGTAGTTTTCCCCGCGTGCGCGGGGATGTTCCGGGCTCGGGATCAACAACCCCATCAGATTCGGCGTTTTCCCCGCGTGCGCGGGGATGTTCCGGGGACAGCTGATTTCGGGCGGTGAAAATCAATGTTTTCCCCGCGTGCGCGGGGATGTTCCGCAGCGGCTCATGGAGATAGCCCATGGGTAGACGTTTTCCCCGCGTGCGCGGGGATGTTCCGGTGCTGGACAGCACGGATATCGTGCCCCTTGGCGTTTTCCCCGCGTGCGCGGGGATGTTCCTCATTGGCACTAGCTTCACCCCCCCACATGCGGGTTTTCCCCGCGTGCGCGGGGATGTTCCGACAAAAGCACCTTGTCAGCATCAAGACCCCCGGTTTTCCCCGCGTGCGCGGGGATGTTCCTACTTACAATAGGCTCGTTAATTGCACTTGCGGGTTTTCCCCGCGTGCGCGGGGATGTTCCCCCTAGCCTACCGCACCGCGCGCACACTCATCGGTTTTCCCCGCGTGCGCGGGGATGTTCCGATGAGCAGCCCACAGTCAGCATCGAGGCCCAGGTTTTCCCCGCGTGCGCGGGGATGTTCCGAAAGGGAAAAGCGCTGGTTGAGCGGAAATCTGGTTTTCCCCGCGTGCGCGGGGATGTTCCGGAAATCATGCCCCTTGACGTATTTTCGCTGGTGTTTTCCCCGCGTGCGCGGGGATGTTCCTCCCCCACGCCCTAACGGGTGTGGTGGGAGGGTGTTTTCCCCGCGTGCGCGGGGATGTTCCCCACAACGAACAACTCCGTCGTAGCTGGACAGAGTTTTCCCCGCGTGCGCGGGGATGTTCCGTATCGAAAGCGAAAAAAAGATTTTCGAGGGAAGTTTTCCCCGCGTGCGCGGGGATGTTCCTGTGTCATAGAACACAGAAAGTCGACTTGACACGTTTTCCCCGCGTGCGCGGGGATGTTCCCACCCCTGTGGAAACCATGAGAAGCGCCCCAAGCGTTTTCCCCGCGTGCGCGGGGATGTTCCTTATACACGATCATGCACGCGTGTCAAACCGTGGTTTTCCCCGCGTGCGCGGGGATGTTCCTATGAAAACCGACATGGAGCGCCTGAACCTGGAGTTTTCCCCGCGTGCGCGGGGATGTTTAGAGATGGGTGGCCAGCGGGGCAATGGCCAGCACGTTTTCCCCGCGTGCGCGGGGATGTTCCTGTTTCATCCAGGATGACTAGTTCATCAGCACGGTTTTCCCCGCGTGCGCGGGGATGTTCCTTTTACGAACTCCTCCCCGGTCCGTTCGATCCCGTTTTCCCCGCGTGCGCGGGGATGTTCCTACCTTGAATCGTTTTTTAATCATAGTATAATCGTTTTCCCCGCGTGCGCGGGGATGTTCCTGAGGTTGATAAGTCGGCGTTCGTATTCAACGCGTTTTCCCCGCGTGCGCGGGGATGTTCCGGAAAGGCTGGGGTGGTGGTGGTTGAGGCAGTAGTTTTCCCCGCGTGCGCGGGGATGTTCCGTCTCCGCAACACCCTTCTGGTCATAAGCAAACGTTTTCCCCGCGTGCGCGGGGATGTTCCGTAGCAGACCAACTACAAAGCGGACGGTTTGGCGTTTTCCCCGCGTGCGCGGGGATGTTCCTGGGGTCATCAGCAAAAGAAATTGCTGGTGAGAGTTTTCCCCGCGTGCGCGGGGATGTTCCTCTCGGTGCACCAGATTTCCACCAGGTAGCCGGGTTTTCCCCGCGTGCGCGGGGATGTTCCTGCCGTCGAAGCCCAGCACCACGGCACCCAGGGGTTTTCCCCGCGTGCGCGGGGATGTTCCGGTTGGGGTTGCGCGCAAAATGTTCGGATTGCTGTTTTCCCCGCGTGCGCGGGGATGTTCCGGATTTCCAATGCACCAGCCGTGCATGGGTGCCGTTTTCCCCGCGTGCGCGGGGATGTTCCTGTCACAGTGACCATATTTTACGGCGTGTCCTCGTTTTCCCCGCGTGCGCGGGGATGTTCCTCCATGCCCCCGAAGCCCGCACCAGCGCCGGTAGTTTTCCCCGCGTGCGCGGGGATGTTCCTGGATTCGGCCTTGCCTTGGATGGCTTCCAGGCGTTTTCCCCGCGTGCGCGGGGATGTTCCGGGTAGGTGGTTGAGGTGGGTGCATAGATGGTAGTTTTCCCCGCGTGCGCGGGGATGTTCCTACACCTCGCCGCTGGGTGTAAAACCCCAACGCGTTTTCCCCGCGTGCGCGGGGATGTTCCGCAAGTGTATGTTTTGCAGGCGCAGAAGCCGGGGTTTCCCCGCGTGCGCGGGGATGTTCCGCCTGTGGCAGTGTACCGGGATATTCTTTCCCCGTTTTCCCCGCGTGCGCGGGGATGTTCCTCCATCTCGGCAACAACACTACCAAAATAGTTGGTTTTCCCCGCGTGCGCGGGGATGTTCCGGGCCGTAAGCATGTGTCGGTGCGGCTTGTGACGTTTTCCCCGCGTGCGCGGGGATGTTCCTCCCATTTTTGACCGCTTCCATTGCCACCCCATGTTTTCCCCGCGTGCGCGGGGATGTTCCTAAATCTAGCTTATCAAGGCTATTGGATTAGTGAGTTTTCCCCGCGTGCGCGGGGATGTTCCTGGGAGCCCGTTCAGTATGGCGATGATGTGATGGTTTTCCCCGCGTGCGCGGGGATGTTCCGCTATCAATAAGCTTATCGTCACGGGGCACGGTGTTTTCCCCGCGTGCGCGGGGATGTTCCGCCACCTTCCACACACCTGCTTCTTTCACCAAAGTTTTCCCCGCGTGCGCGGGGATGTTCCCAGTGCCGATTCGCTGGGTGTGGAGTGAATAATGTTTTCCCCGCGTGCGCGGGGATGTTCCTGAAAAACCCGGGGCGTAAACCCCGGGCCCGCTGTTTTCCCCGCGTGCGCGGGGATGTTCCTTCGTTCCATGCGAAAAGCTTATCTTTCAGGGAGTTTTCCCCGCGTGCGCGGGGATGTTCCTGTTGAGGTGGTCGGTCTGGGCCTCAACCTCTTGTTTTCCCCGCGTGCGCGGGGATGTTCCGCATGAACGACTTCGGGCGCAACCTAGCACACCGTTTTCCCCGCGTGCGCGGGGATGTTCCCAGCAGGGGGCAGCGGGGCGCACCATTCACATCGTTTTCCCCGCGTGCGCGGGGATGTTCCGCCGGATAGCGGATTCTAGCCGACGCGGTGCAAGTTTTCCCCGCGTGCGCGGGGATGTTCCTCATATTGGCGTGGTGCTGTTCGGGGCTTAGGGGTTTTCCCCGCGTGCGCGGGGATGTTCCGGGCTGCGGCGGCACCGGTGAGCGCCAGGCCCCGTTTTCCCCGCGTGCGCGGGGATGTTCCCCGTATTGACCTTCTGTCCCGTGGTGTTGAGCAGTTTTCCCCGCGTGCGCGGGGATGTTCCGTTAGCGGCTGTAGCGGCCAAAGTTCCGGCCCGGTTTTCCCCGCGTGCGCGGGGATGTTCCGGGTGTCAGGTTGAAAAGATGAAGAACTGCAAGGTTTTCCCCGCGTGCGCGGGGATGTTCCTAAAGAGGAAACACCTAATGGTGGCGAGGCTGCGTTTTCCCCGCGTGCGCGGGGATGTTCCGTACCGTGCCGTTGACAACAGCAAGGCCGCCTTGTTTTCCCCGCATACGCGGGGATGTTCCTTCCCGATTTACACGCTCTAAACGCGAATCGAAGTTTTCCCCGCATACGCGGGGATGTTCCGCAAGGTAAGGACTTAATGCAGGCAGTCCGTGCGTTTTCCCCGCATACGCGGGGATGTTCCGGTAAATGCTTCCTGGATTTTGTCCGAAGGCAAGTTTTCCCCGCATACGCGGGGATGTTCCTTGGTTGCGGCCGTAGCCGAGGCCGGAGCAGGTGTTTTCCCCGCATACGCGGGGATGTTCCCGATGCTGTAGGCGTAAGAGCGAGACTGGGCACGTTTTCCCCGCATACGCGGGGATGTTCCCGCGGCACGTGGCGCATCATGATGGATACTGAAGTTTTCCCCGCATACGCGGGGATGTTCCTGGGTGGGGGCCGGAGTATTTTTTGCCGTCGGGGTTTTCCCCGCATACGCGGGGATGTTCCTGGCTGCAAGCCCGGGTCGGGTCTGATTGGTTCGTTTTCCCCGCATACGCGGGGATGTTCCGCGCACGACATGGAGGACTTCGCCGTCAACTACGTTTTCCCCGCATACGCGGGGATGTTCCCAAGACCGCCCGTATGGGCCGGCAAAGCTCCTTGTTTTCCCCGCATACGCGGGGATGTTCCCGTGTTGCCGGATACGTTCAAGGCCGTGTTTGAGTTTTCCCCGCATACGCGGGGATGTTCCCCCAAACGAACCGGCTATCTAACCCACTTTTCTGTTTTCCCCGCATACGCGGGGATGTTCCTTCCTCAATATTTATTTACGTGCCCCTATCAATGTTTTCCCCGCATACGCGGGGATGTTCCCACCCTGATAGTGTCGCGGAGGTGCTGTTTTTTGTTTTCCCCGCATACGCGGGGATGTTCCGTCCTCGGCGGTTTTACCAGCAGCGATAGAAGCGTTTTCCCCGCATACGCGGGGATGTTCCTCAGCGCAGCTAGCTAGCCGCCTGACCAGCCCAGTTTTCCCCGCATACGCGGGGATGTTCCGCATAATGCTGGAAGCTGTTTTGGTTTCAAACCGTTTTCCCCGCATACGCGGGGATGTTCCGGTTCTTCTCCGCAGCCTCAAGCTTCTTCGTGCGTTTTCCCCGCATACGCGGGGATGTTCCGGTTTTAATTGACCTCGATCAAGGCATGGCCTGGTTTTCCCCGCATACGCGGGGATGTTCCGTCGAGGTTGAGGAATGGGACGATTGGCAAGAGGTTTTCCCCGCATACGCGGGGATGTTCCGGTCACCTGGTACTCGCCTTCGATCACCTGGCTGGTTTTCCCCGCATACGCAGGGATGTTCCGTTGATTCCGGCCATGACCGAGGCGCTCACTGCGTTTTCCCCGCATACGCGGGGATGTTCCGAAATGCCAGACACCGAGGAAGACACCGCCACCGGTTTTCCCCGCGTATGCGGGGATGTTCCGAGACTACCCGGCCTGGGGTTTCCCCGCTACGCGTTTTCCCCGCATACGCGGGGATGTTTCTGGAACGAGGTGGCGGTCGAATATTTCCGGGCCTGTTTTCCCCGCGTATGCGGGGATGTTCCTTCCGTCGAAGCCTAACACCACGGCGCCTAGGGGTTTTCCCCGCGTATGCGGGGATGTTCCGAAACAAGCCGCCCAAGCTGCCGAAGCGGCCGAGTTTTCCCCGCGTATGCGGGGATGTTCCCACGTAGAGCTCACCATCTGCTGGCGCTGCGAAGTTTTCCCCGCGTATGCGGGGATGTTCCGTATGTGCAGTACGGGCCGAAGTTCGACACCGGGTTTTCCCCGCGTATGCGGGGATGTTCCGAATTTGCGTAAAATTGTTAACATGCATAAACAGGTTTTCCCCGCGTATGCGGGGATATTCCGCTTCTGGGTGGACAGTTTCAGCAGCTCAGCAGGTTTTCCCCGCGTATGCGGGGACGTTCCTTGCATAAACAACATATAGGCCTTAGAAACCTCGGTTTTCCCCGCATACGCGGGGATGTTCCGCAGCAGGGCGGAGCTTTTGAGGAATTTTGGGTGTTTTCCCCGCATACGCGGGGATGTTCCAGTGATCTCGGGGGACTCTAGCCCGGTTTCGGCGTTTTCCCCGCATACGCGGGGATGTTCCGCTCTCCGACTGGTGCCCGTGCTGGGATGATGGGTTTTCCCCGCATACACGGGGATGTTCCGATGATCCACGTGAACATTGTTCTGGCTATCCAGTTTTCCCCGCATACGCGGGGATGTTCCTCGCCTACCGCACCACTAAAACCCGTGATGAACGTTTTCCCCGCATACGCGGGGATGTTCCTGCGGATTGTGGACTCCCCGTAGGGGTTTTCAAGTTTTCCCCGCATACGCGGGGATGTTCCTATTTTAAGACTTTTTCGAGGTCACGGGGGTTGGTTTTCCCCGCATACGCGGGGATGTTCCGTACTGTTCGATCAGGTTCACTTTCTTGAAGTGGTTTTCCCCGCATACGCGGGGATGTTCCTGGTGGTGTCTCGCTCCCACTCTCGGGGCTGGTGTTTTCCCCGCATACGCGGGGATGTTCCGATCGCCCAGCTGGGCCGGGATCAGAAACTCACGTTTTCCCCGCATACGCGGGGATGTTCCGGTCACCTGGTACTCGCCTTCGATCACCTGGCTGGTTTTCCCCGCATACGCGGGGATGTTCCCACGATAGATGCAACCCTGATCGACGGGCAAATGTTTTCCCCGCATACGCGGGGATATTCCAGAGACAAGGCCTGCAATGAAGAAGATTCTTCTGAAATAATTTAGTCAACAAGGAAACTTGTTCAACTTCCAGACTTTCTGCTCTGGTGACCGCATAAAGTTAGCACCGACCTTCACAAAACCAAAGGTCGATTTTCTATGCCCAAATTAGAAAAGATCAACACTCTGCCGATGTATCATGCAGCCCTCTACTGATGGCATGAGGCAAACCAGACCCCGGGCATGGCTCCTCACTCGCAGACTGTATAACGATCACCCGCGTCTCCCAACTATCCCCCACCCCACCTTCGGTCGTCGTAAAGCAAGCTCGGCCCCAAAAATGTCGGGCCCCACACCGACCGACCCGACGGCAAAAACGCACCCACAGGAACCCGACCAACACCCTCAATCCGACGGCAAGAACGCTACGCGGAGGGCTGCAACACGCTTTCGTACACGCCTAACAGCTGCTCGGTAAGCGGCTGCTGCAAGGTACTATCGCAGGATTTCAGCAGGTAAT
>ERZ773043.724-NODE-724-length-19271-cov-12.956182_pt1 | contig 19271 bp, 21 predicted proteins | sample MGYA00580636_ERZ773043 | MGnify/ENA primary metagenome ERZ773043 (study PRJEB29015, sample SAMEA2737992) | human oral metagenome | biome: human oral; feature: human-associated habitat; material: dental | place: China | collected 2065 ...
AGATCCAGGAAAAGTACAAGAACAACCCGCAGATGCTCCAGCAGAAGACGGGCGAACTCTTCCGCGAGGCGGGCGTCAACCCGCTCGCCGGCTGTCTTCCGCTCCTCGTGCAGATGCCGATCCTCATGGGCATGTACTACGCCCTCTTCAACTTCACCTTCCCGAGCGCAGAGGCGGCCGCATTCTTCTGGCTGCCGAACATGTCCGAGCCGGATCCGCTCTACATCCTGCCCGTCCTGTCGGCACTGACCACATTCCTCCAGCAGAAGATGACCTCCACCGAGATGAATGCGCAGATGAAGATCATGATGACCATCATGCCGCTCTTCATCGGCTGGATCAGCCTCACATTCCCCTCCGGACTTGTGCTCTACTGGGTCACGATGAACGTTGTCCAGATCGCCCAGCAGTGGTGGATGTACCGCAACGAGGGACCCGTGGCAAAGGAGGCGATCTAACATGGCGGAGATCATCGAGACCACCGGAAAAAGTGTGGAGGACGCGCTCTCTCTCGCCCTCGACAAGCTCGGCTGCGGCAGAGCCGAGGTCACCTATGAGATCGTGCAGGAGCCCTCGGGCGGCTTTCTCGGACTCTGGGGCAAGCGTGAGGCGCGCATCCGCGTCACCACACGCCCCGTGATCCGGCCGCAGCACACGGAGATACCGATCCCCGCACAGCCGACCGTCCTTGCAGCATCGCCTACATCCCCCTCCCCGAGCAAGGAGCAGCGTGCAGAGGACGACGGATTCGGCGCGCGTCCGAAGCGCTTTCACACCGACCTGCGCTCCTCCGCACGGAGGAGCGAGCAGAGCGGCCCGCGTGCGTCGCGCTCCGCCGAGGAGCACCGCGCGGCGGGACCGCGCAGCGGATTCGCTGAGAGCCGCCCGCCGCGCAGCCGCGGCTATGAGCGCGAGGAACAGGACAGCGATCGCCGCGCACAGCGTGAGCGCTCCGCATACGAGTCGGACACGGTCTATGACGGACGCAGCCGCCGCGACCGCACGGACAGCCATCTGATCCCGCTCACGGAGGAGATGGCCGCTGCCGCGGACAAATTCCTCGGCGAGATCTTTGCCGCGATGCATCTCGATGTTCAGCTGCACCGCACGGACACGCCGGCGGGCACCATATTCAACATGCAGGGCGACAGCCTTGGCATCCTCATCGGCAAGCACGGCGCAACGCTCGATGCCCTCCAGTACCTCACGAACCTCGTTGTGAACAAGCGTGCGGAGAGCGGTTTCTATGCGCGCGTGATTCTCGATGTCGAGGACTATCGCGCGCGCCGTGAGGAAACCCTCACGCGCCTCGCCGGACATCTCGCGGACAAGGCGTGCCGCATCGGGGAGGAGATCCACCTCGAGCCCATGAGCCGCCACGAGCGCAAGATCATCCACATGGCACTGCAGGACAACCGCCGCGTCACCACCTACAGCGCGGGCGACAACCCGCGGCGCTACGTCGTCATCGTCCCGCGCCGGCGCCGTTATGCGCGCGACTATGAGGAGAGCGGCTACGACCGCTACGAGCGGTAAGGGCGCATCCCGATGAGGGTACTTTGGATGATACGGGAAAATCATATAGAGTACCTGCCATATAGCAGCACTGATCTATAAAATGAGGTGTGTTGTACGGAGCCGAACGCTTCATGCAGCACACCTCTTTCCAACATTTTTGAGAAACGGGAAAGGGAAAGCATGACCGAGGACACCATCAGCCAGATTGCCACCCCGCAGGGAACGGGCGGCATCGGCATCATTCGTGTGAGCGGAGCAGACGCTCTGCGCATTGCTCGTACGGTTTTCCGTCCCGTACGCGGGACGCTTGGGGAGATCATACCGTATACGGCACGGTACGGGAACATCATCGCGGCGGACGGCATGACCATCGACGACGGGCTGCTGCTCTATATGCGTGCGCCGCACTCCTATACGGGGGAGGATGTCGTCGAGCTGCAGTGCCACGGCGGCGCGGTCGTCCTGCGCGAGGTCCTGCTCCGCACATGGGAGGCGGGGGCACATCCTGCCGCGCCGGGGGAGTTCACGAAGCGTGCCTTTCTGCATGGGCGGATTGATCTCGCGCGTGCCGAGGGCGTCATGGAACTGATCGCGGCAAAGAGCGTACGCAGCGCACGTGCGGCGCGGGAGCGCATGGCAGGTGCACTGTCGAAGGAGATCACGGTGATCCGACAGCGTCTTCTCGGCGCGATCGCACGCATTGAGGCAGGAATCGACTTCCCCGAGGACGATCTCCCGACCGCATCGAGCGCAGCGCTCATGGAGGACATCCGCGCTGTCAAAGAAGCTGTCGAGCGCCTCCGCGCAGGGGCAAATGCGGGACGCATCCTGCGTGAGGGAGTGAAGACCGTCATCGTCGGCCGACCGAACGTCGGCAAATCCAGCCTCCTCAACGCCCTCGTCGGTACAGAGCGCGCCATCGTCACCGACGTACCCGGCACGACGCGGGACATCATCGAGGAGGAAGTCAGCATCGACGGCATCCCCCTGCGCCTCCTTGACACAGCAGGACTGCGTGCAGCAGAGGATGCCGTGGAGCGGCTCGGCGTCGCACGCACCGAGCAGCACCTCGGCGATGCCGAGCTCATCCTTGCCGTCTTTGACAGCTCTGTGGCGTTGACAGATGAGGACAGGGAGCTCATTGCACGCCTTCGGACCATGAATGCACACATCATCATCCTCTGCAACAAGGAGGACTGTGCCTCTGTCCTGCGCGTCACGGACTTCGATGAGATCAATGCGCCCGTCCTCATGATCTCCGCACAGGCGGGCACGGGGCTCGATGCCCTGCGCGAGACCATCGCTGCACGCGTCCGCGCCCTTGAGGGCGACCTCGGTGACGGGGCGCTCCCGAACAAGGAGCGCGAGATCGAGGCCCTCTCCCGTACCGCACGGCATCTCACTGAGGCGGAGCGCAGCCTCGATGAGGAGATGGACATGGACTTCATCTCCATCGATTTGCGCGGCGCATACGAGACGCTCGGCGAGATCCTCGGCGAGACCTTGGACACCGATCTGATCGACCGCATCTTCAGCGAGTTCTGCATTGGGAAATAAGGGAATCGCCGCATCGCAGCGGAGAACCGATCCAAGACGAAAAATGCTGCTGCACGAAGCCAAGAACCTCGTGCAGCAGCACTTTTTTATCTCTGCAGAACAAGCTGGACTATATATACGGCAGCGATGCAGACAAGTACGAATAGATACTCCCGAAACGAACCGACCGTAAAGAGCCGGATGCCGACCTTCTGTGTGGGATAGAGGAATGGCACCTTGCCGCAGACGGCATCCTCCGCACTGTGGCAGAGCGCACCGAGGAAGATCCATGTGAGGGCGGTGAAGAATTCCTCATCGTAGAAGAAATGCCCGTGTGCCTTTGAAAGTCCTCCGATCAGGGCGACGTAGAGCATCGGCCAGTGCGACCATCCGCGGTGACGGCTGCGCCAGGTGCGCCAGCCGACACTCCTCGGTGTGCCCTCGATCTGATCCGGCAGGACGGCACCGACGCAGGCGGCCGCCGTGCAGAGCGGATCGGTCGTGACGGCATAGGCGATCGTGCCCGTGAGTGCAATATGGCTGACCCATTTCATTGCGAAGGTTCTGCGGCGTGCATCCGTGCCTCTTTTACGAGATCCGCGAGAGTGACCGTCTCCATCGCGCGTTCCATCGCACGCTGGATGGTATCAAGGCGGCCGTCGAGGATCGTGTGGATGCTCCGTCCGATGGGGCAGGCGGGGTTCGGCTTCTCGTGAAAGCTGAAGAGCGTGTCGTCTCCGATGCTCTCCACCGCGCGGAAGATGTCCGCGAGCGTGATCTCCCCACAGGGACGTGCGATGTGGGCGCCGCCCTCGCGGCCGCGTGCGACGGTAATCAGTTCCGCGCGGCGCAGCTGTCCGAGGATGCGGCGGATCACGACGGGATGTGCGCCGATGCTGCGCGCAAGGCTTTCGCTTGTGGCAGGCTCCTTTTCACCATAAAGATCAATACATATCAGAATGTGGATGGCGATGGTGAAACGGCTCGAGATCTGCATATTGTACCCTCCATTGTTATGTATCTGTATCATACAATGAATTGGGTGGAAAAGCAAGTATTACGCAAATTCCTCGGCAGAGCGCAGCTGACGCTGCACGTCGAGGAGCAGCTTGTAGTGTACAGCGCGGCCTTCCTGTACAAGCTTCTTGACCGTGGGTGGCTGCCAGAGAGAGTGGATGACCGTGCCGCTCTGCAGGGCGAGATCGGTACCGTGCGCACTGCGTGCGATGAGGGGCGTGCGTGCGATGTTGATGTAGCCGAGCCTGCCGAGGCGCTTCTGCACGTGGCGTATCATGATGGGGGCAAGGACGCACCCGTGCAGGATGGGGAGGATGATGTTGCGCCGCCGCGCGAGCTGCCGTGCCGCATTGCGGCGGATGAGCCGGAGCTCCTTGTCCTCACGCCCCGCAAGGCAGGAGAGGACGTATTCTGTGGCGGCGTGCAGTGTCAGACGGTCGCCTGCAGCGGTGTGAATCACGGTCTCGTTGCCGCCGTCTGCGCCGGTGATGGGTACGAGTGCGAGAATGTTTGCGGCTGCAGGAAGACGCTGCATGAGCATTTCTCTCTTCGTCCAGTTCATATGGGATCTCCTTTCCGATGGACGGCCTCGCCGTCCGCTCCTATCTGCCGCTGGCGAGGCGTACAGATACGAGAACGAACAAAACAATCACCTGTTCCTTTCTGAATGATATTATATAGAAAATCTGTTCGTATGTAAAGATTTTTTTGATGTGGCTCCTCCTTTTCCCATCTGCGGCAGGTATTCCTGTGTAAAGCGCTTACGGATACCAACAGAGAAAGGAGTTGATCCACATGGCACGTAAGGATGCAGCGAGCAAGATCACGCTCAAGGTGACGACGGGGGTCGGTGCCGACGGCAAGACCCTCTACAAGAACCGTACGATCAACGGACTTGCGCCGGCGCTCACAGACGCGGATGCGCTCACGGTTGGCCGCGGTTTCGCGGGTCTCCAGAAGCACGGCCTGAGCCTGGTGATGCGCACGGACACTGCCGTTCTCGAGGACTGAGGACGATAGGAGTATCGAGGAAAGGAGGGAACGCACATGGCGACGAAGAAACAGCTGCGCATGACGCTGAAGATGTCCAGCGGCAAGGAGATGACGATGGGCCTGATGGACCCGAAGGACGGTCTCACGAAGGCGGAGGTCACGACCTGCCTGCAGAACGTCATCGACAAGAAGGCGATTGTCGCAGGGGAGGCCTATCCGGTCTCCATCAAGGACATTGCCGTTCAGACGGTGGATACGGAGAAGCTCGTCTGAGGGCAGCACCACTTCCACGGCCCCGCAGGGAACTGCGGGGCTTTTGTTATGCGCGGCTCCGATTCTTCACTGCATGGCGCGGCATGAGGTCTTGCATATCCCTCATAAATTTGATACACTCTATGGGATGCGGTTGTAGCTCAGTAGGATAGAGCATCTGCCTCCTAAGCAGAGGGTCGCGCGTTCGACTCGCGCCAATCGCACCATCTGCAGGAAACAAAAGACTTCTCGTGCTGAGGAGTCTTTTCTGGCATATAACGGATTTTGAAGGAATCGCTGATAAAATGAAGGCTGTCCGATTGGCGCTGAATGCATCGGTGATTTTGAAAAGGAGCGGTGACGATGAAACGGACAATGACGGCAGGGCTGATGGCGGCACTCATGCTCGGCATGGGATCGGCTGCACAGGCTGCGGGCAGCGAGGCGGTCACGGCGCGCGAGGTACAGGTGCTCGCGGCGACCTATACGGAGAGTGCGGAGCCGCGCGCAGGGCATACGATGGAGGAGCGGGAGCTGCATCTCTTTCCGCAGCTGGATGTTGTGGATCACCGTCGCGTCATGCGCGCGGGCGGGCGCGTCATCGCGTGGGGCAGCTATCCCGAGATCACGGTGCGGGGGGACGACTACCCTATACTGGCGCGTATGCTCCGAAACTGGAGCATGGCGGAGAAGCAGGTGTGGGAGAACACGGAGGAGAGCATGGGGGCGACGGCGCGCGAGCTCATGCCCGCTGTCCCCTACTATGACTATAAGGTGGTGGATCGCTGGGGGCGTGTCGATGACCGCGTCGTCAGCTTTGCCCTGCGCTATGAGAACTACGGCGGCGGTGCACATCCGCTGCACGGGCTCGTGACGGAGAACATCAATGTGGAGACGGGAGAGCAGACCGCGATCGACGAGATCGTCACAGGGCGTGACATCCTCCTGCTCGCACTTGCGGATGCCTTCCGCAAACAGTATCCCAAGCGGGAGGAAGATCTCTTTGCGCATGACATTGACGATGCGCTGGATGAATTCCATAGTGACGAAGACTGGCAGGAGAGCTTCAACTGGATGCTTGATGCACACAATGATCTCGTTGTCTTTTACAATCCCTATGACATTGGCCCGTACTCCTCCGGCAGCTTTGAGCTGACGGTGCAGCGCGATATGTACCCCGAGGTATTCTATCCGGATTTTGAGGAGTGAGTTCTCCGCTCCTGCGAAAAAGGCGCCCTGCTGAGAGGGCGCCTTTTTCGTGTGCGTATTCAGCTTTTCCCGAAGCCGAAGAGGGATTTGAGTTTGCTGCCGATGCCAGAGGACTTGCTCTCATCTGCAATGATGTTGTCCATATCCGGCACATCGTCATAGAGGTCAGAGTCTGGCACCTTGCGTGGCTTTGCATCGCTCCGGCTCTCTGTGTCGTCCGCGCCGAGGTCGAAGCCCGCACCGTAGTTCGGGGAGAAGCCGGAGATGATGGGAATGCCGCAGTTCGGACAGGCATTGGCGGAGGAGGGGACGAATTTGCTGCATTTGGGACAGAACATGATGACCTCGCTTTCTGTGTGCAGATGATCTATGAGTGCTTCAAAGGACGGTATGTATCGCTGCGGATGGCCCTCCCTTATCCTGCGGACGTATCTGCTCTGAGAAGGCGCACTGCGCCGACGAGTGACAGCGCGGCGCAGAGCATCCAGAGTGCAATAAAGGCGGTGTCGTCCGTCGTGCCAATGGAGAGGAACTCCTCGATGACGGCAGCGCCGATGGCATCCTCCTCGAGCAGGTCAAGGCTGCCGAGGAAGCGCGCGATCTCTGCCGTAGACATGAGGTTGGGCAGGAGCATCGCAAAGACCGCGACGGCCTCCCATGCGCTCCGTCCGATGCTGCGGAGGCGGCGCAGGACGAGCGGCAGCGCGGCGAGCGGATAGATTGTCCCGCCGACGATCAGCGCGAAGAAGTCGGTGCCGATGGGGGCGATACCGAGGGATTTGAGAATGGCGGCGCAGGGGTAGAGAACGCTCTGGCCGGCGGTGGGGACGATGATACCCGCAGCGGCGAGGACAATCAGTGTGCGCAGGACAAACGGTCTGCGTGCAATCGTTCCCGTGCTGCTGAGAAATGCCGCGCGTACGGAGGGGATTGCATCCTCGACGGGCGGCTCTCCGTAGCGGTTCGCGGCGGGCGTTCCCTTTTTCAGAAAGATCCATGCGCCGTAGACCGAGAGGATGAAGAAGGAGACGAAGCACAGGATGAAATAGCTGAGGACGAAGCCGCCGAGCATCATGCCAATCTGCTCCGGACTGTCAAAGAAGATCATCTCCGATGTCCGATTCATCCCCTCGAGCAGGGCGGCGAGGACGAAGAGGAAGAAGGCGGGCAGACCGAGAGAGACGAGGCTCATGAGGACGAGTGGGAAGGCGAGCCAGCCGCCGCAGCCGATGTCGTGCAGTCGCCGCACGGTGGCGGGGACAGCAAGGAGCGGCAGGAGGATGGCGGAGAGCGTGAAGAGGATGGCAAGGCCCATGATCAGGAGGATCCAGAACGGTGCGCCGGCCTCGCGAAAGAATGCCGTTGCCGTGATGTAGGTGAGCGGCAGCAGCGCAGAGATGGCGATGAAGCTCCAGAGGGACATGCCACCGCAGAGTACTGCGATGGTCAACGCATAGTCACGACGCGTAAGTCTGCCGCTCGCTGTAAATATTGCGTCATTCATGATCGGTCTCCGTCAGCTCTGTGGGTCCTTGGGCGGCGCGATGTCCGTCGGCGTGTCCGCATAGGTCGCGCGCGCATAGGGATTCTCCGGTGCTGCAGGTGCTGTGGGTGCGGCAGATGCGACGGTGCCGAGCGGGTCGGCACCGTAGGCATTGTCGCCCTCCGTCCCCATTTTGAAGAGGACGTAGAGCAGAAATCCGAGGCTGACGATCGGGATGAAGGCGAGCAGGATGAAAAAGCCCGAGAGCCCGATGTCATGCAGGCGGCGGATCATCAGCATATAGCTTGAGACGGTGATGGGGATGCAGAGCAGGGTGAAGAACCCATAGCCCCGTGAAGGTGTTCTCATTCGGCTGCATCGCCGCACCGCCGGAGAGGAGAACGAGAATCCCCATGAGGATGTAGAGCACGATGCTGATGCCGAAGAGCGCGAGGAGGCGCTTGAGGAAGCGCAGACGGTTCAGCCGCCCGTCCCATCGGAAGAAATTCTCCTTGATGCCGTTGTCGATTTGATGCATTTGATTCTCCTTATATAGATGAAAACGATTTCATTGTAGCATATCACGGGCGAATTGGCAAAATAAGGGGGATTGAAATCGCGGATGGCACGAACGCATCATCCTGTGTAAGGGCTCCTTGCCAATGCCGCTGTTTCAAGGGCAGAAGCGCACGGTGGGGTACAGCGAACAGGGAGGAAAAATAAAAATGGACAGCGCGCCGTCTGCGGAAACGGCGCGCTGTCCATGTCTATAAATAAATGTGGTTTGGGGGCTGTATCGTGTCTTGGTGCATCTTTTCCGCCCACTCTGTGTCATCCGACCTCAGCATAGGTTTCTCACCATCCTTCCGGTCGGGCTTCTTGATTGGACGAAAAATTTGCGGCCAATACGGTGTGCGGCTGAGCCGCTACGCCGCACCCTCCTCGTTCTCGGCGGAGACGGCGTTGCGTCCCTTCTCCTTGGAGAGGTAGAGGGCGCGGTCGGCACGGTCGATGAGAGCGCGCAGACGATCCTTCTTGCCGTGCCACGTCGAGACGCCGAAGCTGAGGGTCACGCCGTCGAGGCGCTGCTCGAGGAGGCTTCGGAGGTGCTCGCAGAACGCAACCATCGCCGCGAGGTCATAGTGCAGGGCGAGGAGTACGAACTCGTCGCCGCCGTAACGGATGAAGAGATGGCGGCGGTCGATCTTCTCGTGAATGGTGTCCGCGATGAGGCGGAGGATCGCATCGCCTGCGAGGTGTCCGCGCGTATCATTGACGGTCTTGAAGTGATCCACGTCAAAGATGGCGAACGAGAATTTGAATCCGCGGTCGTAGGAGAGCGCGGAGAATTCGGCAAAGCCGCTGCCGAGCTGATGACGGTTGTAGCAGCCCGTAAGGAAGTCGCGCTGCGCCTCGTTCTGCGAGATGGCAAGCTCGCGTACGAGCTCCTCATTTTCCTGTGCGAGCGCGGCATCCTTCAGCATCTGCTCGCGGATCGTGTGGAAGATGAACGGAATGCTCGCATAGATCGAGAACACGGTGGTCGAGAGCATGGCGGAGAGTTGATGATACTCCCAGTGCAGCGTGTCGATGCCGCCGAAGAGGACGATCGCCGTCATGGCGAAGGTGGCGTAGCGGCAGGCAGGATGATGCGTCCAGCTCGATCGGACAAGGGTGTAGATGAGGACGAGACTGCCGATGAGGAAGACCGGATACAGGAGGCGGAGCAGATTCATATAGCCGTTGAGCTGCATGATCTCCATGACGGTCGCCGCAGCGAGCAGGACGATGAATATGTTCTTTGCCGTTCTGACCATGGAGAGGAAGCGCGGCGCGACAATGTCCTGCGTGATCCGCGCACAGATGATGGGCATGATGTAGAGCATGACGAGGTGGAGCTCCCACCAGAAATTTGCCATGCCGTAGATGCGCGGGAAGAACGAGGAGCTTCCCGTTGTCCACAGGATGAAGCTCGCGAGGTAGGCGATGAGATAGAGCTGCATGCGGCGGCGGCCTGGTTTCGCCCCGCGCCACGCCAGATCCATGACGAGAAAGACGATCAGCGCGGCTGCGACCGACAGGCTCGAGATGTAGATTGCATCTGCGAGGCTGAGGCTGCGCAGGAAGAGGCGCGACGAGCCGAGCATAAAGTAGTCGATGCTGCCGAGCCAGTTCGGATAGCCTGAGTGCAGTAGGATCGTGAGCCGCTTGCCCGCGAGGTTCTGGTCGAGATGGACGTAGTGGAACGCGCGCCCGCGTGATGCCGCGGGGTCGCTCCAGTCGCCGTGCAGATAGACCAGCTCGTCATCGACGTAGACAAAGGCGTTCTGGTTCGTCGTTGCAAAGAGGATGTGGTCGCCCGCAAAGCGTGCGGAGAGCGGGATGCGCCACGAGAGACAGACGGTCGTCGTGCCGTCGGGCATGGGCGGCGGCGCAGGGTAGTCGTACTCCTGCCAGTTAAAATTACCCGCATGAAATCCGATGATGTCCTTGTACTCCGGATTCCCCTTCAGGACGGCGTACTCGGCGCGCATATAGGGATCCAGCGGTGTCGCGAGGAGCCGCCAGGCGATCACTGTCGCTCCGATGAGGAGTGATACACAGAGCAGGGTGAGTACATTCCCCCGCAGAAACACGAGTATTTTGTTCATGGGGTGCACCCCCTTGGAAAGAGGAGCAGATAGGGGCATTCACTGTAATTTATCTTAATTATATCATTCTGTTAGATATAGAACAATAGAAAAATGAAAAGGAATACGAATTTTAGTAAGAAAAAACAGTGTATACACGAAAAAGGGCGAGCCATATGAGAGCAAGTGCTTTCATTGGTTCGCCTATATTTTATATTTATGGGAAGAATTGGCACGTAAACCGAACGCGTTCCGCACTGCGGTCAAGTTGACGCAGGCCCTTCCGTTTCCGCGCATTCGTCCTCCCCCGAGACCGCGTTGCGGCCCTTCTCCTTCGAGCGGTAGAGGGCGCGGTCGCCGCGCTCCATCAGCGCGGACATGGTATCCTCCGCGCCGTGCCATGTCGACACGCCAAAGCTCAGGGTGACGTCGCCGAGCGTCTGTGCGAGACGCTCACGCAGCATGTCGCAGAACGCGACCATCTCCCCCAGATCGTGATGGAGGGCGAGGAGGACAAACTCGTCGCCGCCGTAGCGGATGAGGATGTGGCGGCGGTCAATGCACGCGTGGATTGTGTCCGCGATCTGTTTGAGCACCTTGTCCCCACCGAGATGGCCGCGTGTATCGTTGACCTGTTTGAAGTGATCCACGTCGAAGATGGCAAACGAGAAGGTGAAGCCGCGCGTATTGGCGAGTGCGGCGTACTTCGCAATGCCGTCCGCAAGCTGATGGCGGTTGTATGCGCCCGTGAGGAAATCGCGGCTCGCCTCGTCCTGTGACTCCTGCAGCTCCTTCGACAGGGTTTCGTTCTGCTGTGCGAGACGTGCGTCCGTCAGCATCTGCTCGCGGATGAGGAAGAAGACGAACGGAATGACGGCGTAGATGGAGAAGATCGTCATGGAGAGGATGCCGGCAAGGCGGTGGTACTCAAAGTGCAGGGCATCCATGCCGACAAAGATGGTGAGCGAGATCATGGCAACGCTGCCGTAGCGGCACGCAGGGTACTGCTCCCAGTCCGAACGCAGGAGCGTATGGATGAGCACGAGACAGCTGACGAAGAGGATGGGGTAGAAGAGATAGAGCAGGTTCATATAGCCGTCGAGCCCGAGGATCTCTGTGATGGTCGCCGTGACAAAGACGATCATATAGATGATGATGAGGTTTTGTATATGCTTCGTATAGGCGGGAGCGACGATTTCCTGTATGACCTTGGCAAAGGTGATGGGCATGATGTAGAGCATCATGAGGTGGATCTCCCACCAGAGAGCCGGCATGCCGAGCATGCGTGAGAAGAATGACGAGGTGCCTGTCGTCCACAGGATGAAGCTTACGAGGAAGGCGATGAGGTAGAGCTGCATCGTTCTCCGCCGGTCGATGCCGCGCCAGACAAGGTCCATGACGAGGAAGACGATGAGTGAGAGCGCGATGGAGAGACTGGCGATGTAGATGGCGTCCGTGAGGCTGACCTTGCGGATGAGGGAGCGCTCACTGTCGATGAAGAAGTAGTCGATGCTGCCGAGCCAGTTCGCATACCCCGTTTGCAGCATGATCGTGAGCTGTTTGCCCGCGAGGCTCTCGTTGCTGTGGAGGAAGTGGAGAGTCCGTCCGTACGTATCGGTCAGATCGTCCCAGTTGCCGTGCATGTAGATGAGCTCGTTGCCGAGGTAGACGTAGACATCCTGATTCGTCGTCGTAAAGAGGATGTGGTTGACAAAGAGCGGTATCGTCTCCGGGATCTTCCATGTGAGATAGACCGTCTTCGTGCCCTGCGGGATCGGGGGCAGCGCGGGATAGTCATAGGGCTGCCAGTCAAAACGGTCGGGGTCGAATCCGATGATGTCCTTGTACTCCGGGTCGCCGTCGAGGACGGCGTATTCGGGCTGCAGCTGAGAATACGGCGCATTTGAAAGGGACTGCCAGCAGACGGCAGCCATGACGGCAATCAAGACGCTGCTCAGCAGCGTGAACCGATTGCTCCATAGGGTGCGGAGGAGCTTTGCCATATCCCTGTTCTTCTCCCATCGGTGCCGCTTCATAGGAGGACTGTCCCCTCATGAAGTGAGCCTATGATATGATAAAATATATTATATCATAGACGCGGCGGAAAAGTAAGGGAGCCGCTGATAAATAGTAACGCAGTCGTCCCCGTTTGACGGAGAAGAAAGACTGCGAAGCGGCAAAATGGCACAAGAACGGGGCTGCTGCACGGCGTTTTGCGCGTTGTGCAGCAGCCCCGAGATAAGCGTCCTTAATAGACCTCGATTGTCATGCCCGCCTGGATATCGTCCTTTACGAGCGGTGCGTCGCCCTGTAGCATGATGCAGCCCGGGCGCTCCGCCGTATCACCGCCCTTGAACGAAAGCGTGCAGTGCCCCATCTCCCTGAGCGTATCGAGTGCCTCGTCGCCGATCGCCGTAATCGTGAACGCCTTGTCGCAGACCACCATCGTATCGCCGACGGCGGGATCTGCATTATAGTTTCCCGGCGTGTGAAGGACGGAGAACGATGCCAGCTCTGCCGGCGCATTGTTGTTGAAGATAATGATGAAGTTGGTCTCCGGATTGTCGAGGAAGAGGAGCGCCTCATCGCCCCAACTCGTGATTTCGCAGTGGTATTTCATGCTGTATCCTCCTGCTGTATGAAATGTTCCGTTCCTGTCAATCTCAGCCGCGCGTCTTGCCGCCCGCGACGTTGTAGGTGACGCCGTGGATGTAGGAGGCACGGTCGGAGGCGAGGTAAACGACGAGGTCGGCAACCTCGGAGAGCTTGCCGCTGCGTCCGAGCGGTGTGGTCTTCGTGCTTGCATAGCCCTTGCGCAGATCGTCGACCGTGATGCCGCGCGTGTAGGCGAGTGCTTCCTCATAGGCAAGGGTACGCAGCCCCGTCGCTTCGAGAATGCCGGGCGCAACGCCGATGACGCGCACGCCGTACTTGCCGAACTCCTTCGCCCACGAGCGTGTGAAGGAGTTGACGGCGTTCTTTGTCGCGGCGTAGATGCTCTGCCCCTCGGAGCCCTCGATGCCGCTCTCGGAGCTCATGTTGATGAGTACGCCGTGTCCCTGCGCGACGAGTTCGCGTCCGACTGCCTGTGCGCAGAGGTAGACACCCTTCAGGTTGACCGCCGTGACCTTCTCGAATACGCTGTCGTCCAGTTCGTATTTTCCGTGTGGATCCTTCGGGTCGACGAGGAGGCGCGGGATGTTGATGCCGGCGTTGTTGACGAGAATGTCGATGCTGCCGAACCGTTTCTTTGCCTTCTCCACCATTGCCTCGACGCTCGCCCGCTTCGTCACATCGGTGACAATATAGAGCATCTTGCCGCGTTTGTCTTCAAATGTGGGAGCCTCGGGGTTCATATCGCAGACGACGACATTCGCTCCCTGCTCCAAAAAGCCCTCCGCGACCGCCTTGCCGATGCCCGACGCGCCGCCCGTGACGATGGCCGTTTTTCCTTCGAGATGCAACCAGCTCATAATCTATTCTCCTTCTGCACGATTTTCCAGCAAACCAGCTCAGTTCTCGTAAAGTCCCGCGCTCGCAACCCACGCGATGATGACCGCAAGAGGGCCTGTCATGAAGCGCGAGTAGAGGACGGCGGGCACGCCGATCTCGACGGTCTTTGCATCCGCCTCGGCGAGGCCGAGCCCGACGGGGATGAAGTCGCAGGCGCACTGTACGTTGATCGCAAAGACTGCGGGGAGCGCGAGGTTCGGCGGGATGTGCCCGAGTCCGATCTCAACGCCGATGAGCACGCCGACGACCTGCGCGATGACCGCCCCTGGTCCAAGGAATGGGGAGAGGAGCGGGAAGGAGCAGATCAGTGCGAGGATGACAAGCCCGATCGGAGATGCCGCGAGCGGCGAGACAAAATGCGCCACGAAGTCGCCGAAGCCCGAGCCGAGGATGACGCCGATGAGCATGGAGACAAATGCCATGAACGGCAGAATCGTTGTGATAAGCGTATTGATGGACTCGCGCCCCGCCTGATAGAACGTCGCGACGATGCCGCCCATCATCTGTCCGACCTTTGCCATGAGACTGCCGGACTGCTCTGTGATCTTCTTCGAGGTGTCGTACTTCGGCTTTGCTTCCTCCGTCTGCGCCGCTGCGGGAGCTGCTGCAGGCGCGGCTGTACCGTCGCTGAATGCGATGTTTGCGGGCTTGACTGCCGAGACGTAGATGTCGGGCTTGATGTATTGCGCGAGCGGACCCGAGGGGCCCGTCTGCTTGATGTTGATGGTGAAGATGCGCTTCTGCGGATAGATGCCGCAGCGTAGTGTACCGCCGCAGTCGATGACCGCTGCGAGGATCTCATCCTCGGGGACGCTGGTCTTGAAGCCGTCCACGACCTCCGCGCCCGTCATCTCGCCAAGGCGCACGGCAACATCAGAGATCACGCCGCCCGTGATGTTGACGATCTTGTTCCGCTTCTCATCCGGCGTGAGGGCAAGAGGCCCGCCAAAGCCGCCCGAGCCTGCCGATACGATGACGCTCTTGTATTCGCTCATGATATGTTCTCCTCTCCGATTGCCTTAGCTCTTGAGCACTGCGGGTTCTTTGCTGAGCTGCACGCCCTGTTGACGCTGCACGTATGCCGTTGTAAAGTCCGTCAGCCAGCCGCGCAGGAAGTTGACGATGAGACCGACGAGCAGATAGCGCAGTGCGAGATCCGTGTACGGCAGTCCAAGGGTTGTGATGCCGTTCGCAACGCCGAGGAAGACGAACATCTCACCGGGGTTGACGTGCGGGAACATGCCGTTCATCGTGTGGCATGCGGAGGATGCCGCCGCATAGTAGGAGGGCTTGTAGTACTCGGGCAGGAATTTGCCGAGCGAGAGTGCCATCGGATTGCAGAGGAAGAAGACGCCGATGAACGGGAGGACGACGTAGCGCGAGATGGGGTTGCCCGCGCAGAGATGGGCGAACTTCTCGACGCGCTCGTTGCCGACGAAGAGCACAATCGCATTCATCGCGACGAGCAGACAGACGAGGGTCGGGATGATGCCCGAAACCCATCCGATGAGGGTTTCGCCGCCCTTGTTGAACATGCCGATGAAGCCCTCGGCAAACAGAATCAAGGTATCCATGAATGTATCTCCTTTCCTGTGGAAACGAAATCAGAGTTATGCATGACTGGCAAGGGTCTCCCCCTGCTCCTGATAGATGATGTACTCCTCGCGCGCACCAAGTACAGCGCGGCGCGTCTGACGGTCGTAGGAGGCGACATCCGTCTCCGTGAGATCGAGCAGATTTCTGCCCGTGAAATCATCAAAGGAACGAAAGCCCGCGAATACGGTGACGCCCTTCATGATCTCGCCGCGCACGATGCGGCACGCAGGATCGATGACGAAGAGGACGATGGCACCTGCGACGAAGCGCCCCTTTGCCTTGCCGATGGCGACGCGTCCCTCGCGGCGCATCTCCTTTACATGTGCCGCGAAGCGTCGGAACTGCAGGATGCTCAGGACAAGTTGGAGCACCCACATGAGGACGGCAATCAGAGCAAGCCAGAGCATCGTGATCGCTCCTTTCGTCATTCGTTCAATAAAATCTTTGCGGTCTCCTCATCCGTGATGAGGACGTTGATGTAATGTCCGCGCAGTGCCCCGAGGATCGCAGGCACCTTCTCGCGCGATGCCGCCATGCCGATGCTGTAGGGCAGCGCACGGAGGCGTTCGAGCTCAACGGCGATGATGCGGTCATGGAACTCCGTGGTAACGGGGTTCCCTTGGATGTCGTAGAACATGGAGCAGATCTCGCCGACCACACGCTCCCGCAGCAGGCTCTCAATCGCCTCTCTGCCGAAGCTGCCCATCCAGACGAGATTCGAGGACTTCACGGGTGCACCGATGCCGACGATGCCGATGTCAAGCTTCTCCCAGAATTGCATGATCTGCTCGAAGTTCACATCCTGGCGAATCGCCGCTGCAATCTCCGCCGTACGCGCAATCGCCGGTGCGTAGATGTAGTGGCTGCGTCCGCCGAATGCATTCGCGAGCTCATAGCAGAGCGTGTTCACATGGAGATCGCTGTCGACGCTCTCGGGGCCGCCGTCGAGCGGAACAAAGTCCGCATCGACGGGATGCAGCCGCTCCGCCGCCGCATAGCGCGTCAGCTCGCGGATGCTCGTCCCCCACGCGAGACCGATGGTCTGCCCATCGGCAGCGATCCGCCGCAGGAGACTCAGCCCCGCCTGTGCCATACGCCGCTTGACCTGTTCAAGGTCGATGCTGTGGGCGACGACGTATGCCTCTCGCAGTCCGAAGCGACGCTCGAGTGCGCTTTCCAGTTCCTCGTTGCTGTCCGTTTCGACCGTGATGCGGACAATGCCCGTTGCAAGCGCCCGCTTGAGATACTTGCTCACCGTCGTGCGGTCAACACCGAGGCGTGCGGCGATTTCCCCCTGCTTCAACCCATCCGTATAGTAGAGATTTGCCGCCTTGATTAGGATCCGTTTCTCCACGGCCTGCATATTGTTTTCCTCCTCGGAGAATACACCTTCACATTTGTGAAGTATTCGCGCGTTTGTCGTCCTGACAAGCTGAATATAATGCGAAGAACAAAAAATGACAAGAAAAACCGCCGTGAAATCTGTATCTCACAGCGGTTTTTCGTTATTTTTAAGTTTTACTGTCACGTTTGTGAAGCTATCGTCTCGTATGTGACGATAGAGGTTCTATGCGTGGAATCCGGAGAGGTCGAGGGCATCAAAGCCCGCGATGAGCTCCCGTACGGTGCGTTCAATCGCATCCGCACCGCCTGCGGCATCCGCCTCGATGTTGAGCGGCATGTTCGGGTCGTGCAGCGACATGCGCAGCAGCGCCCAGCCGCCGTCAAACACAATGCGCACGCCCTCGTAGGAGGGGCTGGCGATCGTGAGCCCCGCTTCCTTTGCGCGTGCCTCGAATGCGGCAAGCACCTCCTGCCCGTAGGCTTTCGGATCGCTTTGGCCGAGGATCTTGATGCGGATCTCGCGTGCCTCGGCGGGGTGCCGGAGGTTTGCGATGAGATCGGCGAGGGTTCTCCCCTCCGCACGCGCCTTTGCCGCCGCGATGAGGAGCTTCACGGCGAGGTAGGCACCGTCGTCGAGGTAGTAGTTCTCGCTGAGTGCGCCGTGTCCCGAGGTCTCAATGGCGAGGGGGGAGACCTCGCCCGCCTCGTTGCGGCGGATGCACTCGTTGATGACGTTCTTGTAGCCGCGCATGTAGCGCAGGTGCTTCAGATGCAGGTCATGTTCGAGGAAGTCGGTGAGGCCGTCCGAGGTCACAGAGTCGGTGATGATGGTCGCGCCGGGGTAGTCCGGTGCGAGGATGGCTGCCATCATGGCGATCAGGGCGTTGCGGCTGACATCCGTGCCGTCCGCGAGGACAGCGCTCATGCGGTCGACATCGGTGTCGAAGATGAGCCCGAGGTCGGCATCGCTTTCGATGACGGCCTCCTTGATGGCACGCATGGCTTCCGGGTCCTCGGGGTTCGGGATGTGGTTCGGAAAGTGTCCGTCGGGGTCGAGGAACCGGCTGCCCGCGGTGTCCGCGCCGAGCGGCGTGAGGATGCGTCCTGCGAAGAAGCCGCCCGCGCCGTTGCCCGCATCGACGACGATCCGCATGCCCGCGAGCGGCTTTTCTGCGCCGCCGAGTGCTGTGCGGATTTTGCCGACCAGGTGATCGCTGTAGCGGCCGATGAGGTCGAATTTCAGCACGTTGTCGAGGCTGCCGTGTGCCTCCTCCGCTGCGGCGGCGTAGGCGAGGATCTTCTGGATGTCGGCCTTGTCTGCGCCGCCCTCGGCGGTGAAGAATTTCATTCCGTTGCGGTTGTAGGGGAGGTGGCTCGCCGTGATCATGATGGAGCCGTCCGCCGCCGTGTCCTCGAAGATGGTCGCCATGAACATGGCGGGCGTGGAGGCGAGCACGCAGTCAATGCCGTATGCGCCCGTGTGCGTGAGCCCCGTGAGGACGCAGTCCTTGATGGCGAGTGCGGAGATGCGTGAGTCGTGGCCGACGGCGATCTGCAGCTCGGCGGGCTTTTTGCCCGTTTTCTCCGTGAGGAGGCGGACGAAGCCCATTGCGATGCGGTTCGCCGCCTCGGGGGTGAGGGTGACGGGCTCGCCTTCGACCCCTGGGACGGCAACACCGCGGATGTCGCTGCCGTTTGCGAGCTTCTTGAAATCATCGTGCGTCAGTGGCATTGGGATTCCTCCTTTACTGTATCAAGCCTCCCCCGTGGCAATGGGGGGAACCGCTTGCGGTGGAAGGGGCGCTTTGGACGGGGCTCGTTCTCTTAATCCGCGCCGAAGAACTCCTCCTCCACAGCGATGCAGAGAGTGTGGTAGATCGGGAGGTGGTACTCCTGGATCTTGTACGTCTCATCGTCGGGTGCCTTGATCACAATGTCGGCGTAGCCACCCGTGACGCACTTGCCGCCCGACGCGCCCGTGAGCGCGATCGTCGTGAGCCCCAGTGCCTTCGCCATGCGGAAGGCGTAGAGCACGTTCGCTGAATTCCCCGAGGTCGTGATGCCGAGCAGGACATCCGCGGGCTTTCCGAGGCCCAGGACCTGCTGTGCAAAGGTGAGGTCGGGGGCCTGATCGTTCGAGAACGCCGTGCTGATCGCGAGCTGCGAGGGCAGCGAGATCG
>ERZ773043.726-NODE-726-length-19255-cov-9.621615_pt1 | contig 19255 bp, 14 predicted proteins | sample MGYA00580636_ERZ773043 | MGnify/ENA primary metagenome ERZ773043 (study PRJEB29015, sample SAMEA2737992) | human oral metagenome | biome: human oral; feature: human-associated habitat; material: dental | place: China | collected 2065 ...
TGAACCCGGCTTTCCGGTTTTCTGTAATGGTCGACATGGTCGATATTGTGCCTGTGGAAGGGGCGGCTGTGTCGGTGTTGCGACGTGGCAGGACGGCCGGTTGTGACACACCGTCTGCACGTTCGGGTCTGGAGACCCGGCTCTGCATGATCAGACCCGAAAGCCCGGCCGCCTGTATGATCAGGTCCGGAGGCCCGGCCGCTGGCAGGGGCGGCCTGACCGACAGCCCTGTAAACCGTTCGAATCCACCATGCCCGTCATTCGCAAGTCTGCCCTGGTGCCATATCCGGCCGAAGCCATGTTCGATCTGGTCGAACGGGTGGAAGATTATCCTGATTTTCTGCCCTGGTGTGGAGGGACGCAGCTGCTTTCGCGCACCGACACGGGCATGTCGGCCGCCATCACGATCAACTTCAAGGGTCTGCGCCAGACCTTCTCCACCGAGAATGTCCACCAGCGCCCCACCAGCATCCAGCTTCGGCTGAAGGACGGTCCATTTTCCCGCCTGCAGGGTGGCTGGACGTTCAAACCGCTGGCTGCGGACGCCTGCCGCATCGATCTCGAACTGGACTACGAGGTGGGCGGCGGCCTGATGGCAGCGGTGCTCAACCCTGTGTTCGGCATGATTGCCAACTCGCTGGTCGATGCCTTCGTGCAGGAGGCCGAGAAACGCTACGGAGCGACGGGCTTTGGTGGCTGAGCGCGAGGTGCCCTTTGGTCTGTCCGTCGAGCTTGTCGTTCAATATCGGGACGAGAGCAGGGCGGATCAATACCACCTGCAGCGCACCCAGCACCGTGTTGCTGTGGGCAGCACGATTCGACAGCTTCTGCAGCGGGCCACGTTGCATGGCTTGCCGGGTACGGTGGATGTGACGGGCGCGGCGGGGCAGGAGGCATCTGCGCGGGAAGTCGCCAGTCAGGTCCTGGACGGGAAAGGGCGGAAAGCGCAGGGCGCCACACAGCCCGCTGACCAGGCGGCAGCCACGCTCATTGCCGCCATTGAACAGAAACGCCTTGGCCTTTCCCGCTACGGCCGCCGTGCCTGGCTGGATGACCCCCTGCAGCCCGACGACCGCATCGAGATTCTCTGCCCCGTCGTGGCCGACGTGAAGGCTGCCCGCTTCGAGCGCGTGACCAAAGCCAGGGCGGCCAGAAACCAGCGCCCCGGCAACATGAAGGCCAGGGGATGACCCTTCGGGCTGCCCGCGCCTCCCGGCGCTACACGGCTGCGAAAGGCCAGGGGGGGCGGAGGTATTCCCCGACGAATCCATTTCTTCCGCAGGAAGATGTGAGGAGGGGGATGCCGCAGTCCCCCTGGCCGCTCTGCACGGTCTGCGCTGTCATCCGGCGGGCAGGCTCTCCGCATGGCCCCGACATGACTGTGGCGTGATTCCCCTCTCTGGCACCTACGCCCCTATCTGTAGCGTAAACCCACCATAACCACACTACATCGCACTGCGCCAAAAATTTTGCTATCATGCCGCTTTGCGGAAAAATAGCGATGCGGATAGCCAAGAAGGCACTGACATTTGACGACGTTCTGCTCGTCCCCGCTTACTCTGACTTCATCCCGCGCGATGCCTCGCTGCGCTCGCGCCTGACCCGAAACATCAGTCTCAACATCCCGCTCATCTCCGCGGCGATGGACACCGTGACTGAAAGCCGCATGGCCATCGTCATGGCCCAGCTGGGCGGCATCGGCATCATCCACAAGAATCTCAAGCCCGAAGAGCAGGCCGCCGAAGTGCTGGCCGTCAAGCGGTACGAGTCGGGTGTGGTCGGAGACCCCATCACCATCACCCCCAGCATGAGTGTGCGCGATGTCATTGCCATCACGCGCAAGCATCACATCTCCGGCCTGCCGGTGGTCGAGCGAGGCAAGGTGGTGGGCATCGTCACCAACCGTGACCTGCGCTTCGAATCCGAGCTGGATCAGCCCGTGCGCAACATCATGACGCCGAAGGAGCGCCTGATCACCGTGCGCGAGGGCGCCAGCCCCGAAGACGCCCAGAAGCTCATGCACAAGCACCGCCTCGAACGCGTGCTGGTGGTCAACGACGCCTTCGAGCTGCGCGGCCTCATGACTGTCAAGGACATCCTGAAGGCCGACACCCACCCCGAAGCCTCGAAGGACAGCTCCGGCAAGCTGCGCGTCGGTGCCGCCCTCGGTACCGGCGGTGACAGCCACGAGCGGCTGGAAAAACTGGTGGCCGCCGGGGTGGACGTGGTGGTGGTCGATACCGCCCATGGCCATTCCAGGGGCGTGATCGAACGCGTGCGCGAAATCAAGCGCCACCACCCGGACCTGCAGGTCATCGCCGGCAACATCGCCACCGGCGATGCCGCCCGCATGCTGGTGGATGCCGGTGCCGACGCCGTCAAGGTGGGCATTGGCCCCGGTTCCATCTGCACCACCCGCATCGTGGCCGGGGTGGGCGTGCCGCAGCTCACCGCCGTGGGTGACGTGGCTGCCGCGCTGCAGGGCACCGACGTACCGCTGATTGCCGACGGGGGCATCCGCTACTCCGGCGACGTGGCCAAGGCCATTGCCGCGGGGGCGTCCAGCGTCATGATGGGCTCCATCTTTGCCGGGACGGAAGAATCGCCGGGCGAGATCGTCCTGTACAAGGGCCGCTCGTACAAGTTCTACCGCGGCATGGGCTCGTTGGGTGCCATGCAGCAGGGCGCGGCCGACCGCTACTTCCAGGATTCCAACGCTGCCGCCGAGAAAATGGTGCCCGAAGGCATCGAAGGCCGCGTGCCCTACAAGGGGGCCGTCACCGCCATCGTCTACCAGCTGTGCGGTGGCCTGCGCTCCAGCATGGGCTACTGCGGCTGCCCGACCATCGACGCCATGCACCAGCGCGCGCAGTTCGTCGAGATCAGCAGCGCCGGCATCCGCGAATCTCACGTGCACGACGTGCAGATCGTCAAGGAAGCGCCCAATTATCACGTCGAATAAATCGATGAACCACCAGAAAATCCTCGTCCTGGACTACGGCTCGCAGGTCACCCAGCTCATCGCCCGCCGCATTCGTGAACAGAACGTCTACTGCGAAATTCATCCTGGTGATGTTTCGCCCGCGTTCATCCGCGACTTCGGCGCCAGGGGCATCATCCTCTCCGGCAGCCACCTGTCCGCCTACGATGCCGACGCTATTCCCGTAGCGCCCGTGGTGTTCGAGCTGGGCGTGCCGGTGCTGGGTATCTGCTACGGCATGCAGGCCATGGCACGCCACTTCGGCGGGGAAGTGCAGGGCAGCGACCATCGCGAGTTCGGCGCCGCCACCGTTCGCGCCCAGGGCCACACCCGGCTGCTCGACGGCATTCAGGACCGCCAGAACGACGAAGGTCACGGCCTGCTGGACGTGTGGATGAGCCACGGTGACAAGGTCACCTGCCTGCCGGAAGGCTTCAAACTGATGGCCTCCACCGACAGCTGCCCCATCGCCGGCATGGCCGACGAGGAACGTGGCTTCTACGCCGTGCAGTTCCACCCGGAAGTCACCCACACCAAACGGGGCGCGGACATCCTGCGCCGCTTTGTGCGGGATCTGGCCGGCTGCAGCGGCGACTGGGCCATGCCCGGCTTCATCGAGGAGCAGGTGGAGGCCATCCGCAAACAGGTGGGTGATGAGCACGTCATCCTCGGCCTGTCGGGCGGCGTGGATTCGTCCGTGGCCGCGGCGCTGCTGCACAAGGCCATCGGCAAACAGCTTACCTGCGTGTTCGTGGACCACGGCCTGCTGCGCCTGGGTGAGGCCGAACAGGTGATGGAAACCTTTGCCCGTCATCTGGGCGTCAACGTCATTCACGTGGACGCCACGCAGGACTTCATGGGCAAACTGGCCGGCGTGACCGACCCGGAAGCCAAGCGCAAGATCATCGGCAAGGAGTTCGTCGAGGTATTCCAGCGCGAAGCCGGCAAAATCGAAAACGCCCGCTGGCTGGCCCAGGGCACCATCTACCCGGACGTGATCGAATCTGCCGGCGCCAAGACGGGCAAGGCCAAGACCATCAAGTCGCACCACAACGTGGGTGGCCTGCCCGAAACGCTCAACCTCAAGCTGCTGGAGCCGCTGCGCGACCTGTTCAAGGACGAAGTGCGCAAGCTGGGCATTGCCCTGGGCCTGCCGCACGACATGGTGTACCGGCACCCCTTCCCGGGGCCGGGGCTGGGCGTGCGGATTCTGGGCGAGGTGAAGCAGGAGTTTGCCGACCTGCTGCGCCGGGCGGACCATATTTTCACGTCCGAGCTGCGCAACACGCGGGCGTCCGTGCAGGATGTGGCAGCCGGGCTGGCCACGCAGGAGCAGGTGGGCAACACGTGGTACGAGCTGACTTCGCAGGCGTTTGCCGTGTTTCTGCCAGTGAAGTCGGTGGGCGTGATGGGCGACGGGCGGACCTATGAGTACGTGGTGGCCCTGCGCGCCGTACAGACGCAGGATTTCATGACGGCACACTGGGCGCACCTGCCCCACGAGCTGCTGGGGCGGCTGTCGAACCGGATCATCAACGAGGTGAGGGGGGTGAACCGGGTGGTTTATGACATTTCGGGGAAGCCGCCGGCTACTATTGAGTGGGAGTGAGGATGTTTGCGTACTTTCTTTGAACCACCTCGGAAGTGTGAAACAGTATCCCGAGGGCTTTTGGAATATGTTATTCGAATTCAATTATCTATAGGCTGTCAAAGGACTCCAGTTGTCTGCGGCTTTAAATCCTCCAACCTCTGTTCTTTCAAAAGAAAGCACAGAGGCTTTTTTGTAAAAACCCTCTCTAGTCAACGAGATAAGTAAAGCTATAGGCTTGTCAGAGGCAAGTTCCGCGGTTCTGTTTACGATTTCTATAATCGAGTTGCGCTCGGGTTGGGTTCCGTGTTTATAAAGAAATACGTATATTTGATCAAGGATTCCGTCATAGACGAAATATCTGAATTTATGCTCATTGATGCTTTTTCTCATTCTTCCAAGAATCTCATCGAAATTTAATCTTGATTGATAATCAAAATCTCTAATATCATTATCAATACGCAACCATAACTTCGGTCTGTATTTATTTATTGCCCCTAGAAGCTTATTGACATCCAACGGGATTTTGGTATCTAATTTTGTGTCATTATATACATTGGACTTTTCAAAGACGCGATCAACACAATTGCTCATATCGCCCAGTGAGTATAAATTAATATCATTTGATACAAGCGTTTCTATAATATGCTTATCAACACGATTAAAGGTCAAGTAGGCGCCAAGATGATCCATTTCATCAAACAAGAATGCTTGCTTTATGCATGATACCGACTGACGAACGGTTAAGTAATGTATGAACTCTCCAGGCATAGAGAAACCATGCTTTAATGTAATAAGATCATCAACAGAGATTGATATAAACCCATATTTTCCAAGTAGTGGCTCTAATTTCGCGAATCCATTTGCACAAGAGGAAAATGGTGTAAATGCCTCAATTGTGAGTCCAATAGGTATTATTTTTCGATAATCACTCTTCCGTATAACGCATACTTTTTCATATCCTTTGTTGACTTTTTTATATAAAGGAACTTCAGTGCTAGAATCAATATATCGAAAAAATCTAGCACATTGATCATAGGCTTTAGTTATAAGGTCTACAATAGATTGTTCATGTCTTTTGAAATCGGTTTGTGGAGACGCAATGCTCGCCGACGCTCCGGATTTTGCTTCAACGAGAATAAGAACATCATCAATAATTATCAATGTATCGTTTTCTACCCACTGTTTGGTTTCGGGGTTCCTATAGTACACCTCATTCATGACGTACGCACCCGGAAGGAAATCTTTCATAATGTCAAAAAAAGCACTTTCCCCAAGATTTTTCTGTCTTTCATTAAATTCTTTGGCATAGGATACAATTTTTTCTTTCAATAGATGAAGAATGGTCCTATAGAAAGAGTCTCGGAAATTGTAGGGGTCCGTCACGTAATAATTTCCATCTATATTGATAAATGGTTTTTTTCTAACGGGAAAAGTGTTGAATGGGGTTGCCCGAAACTCTCCTTTGTTGAAGAACTCCTCATTCTCTCCTCGGGTAAACGAAATGTCGCTCAAGAGTTGTTTGGGGATATCTGTTATTTTATTAACGCACAAAAAACCAGCGTTCAATATTTCTTTAACAACTTTTATGGAGTTTTCTGCTTCTGCGATGCCTTTCTTGTGAAATTGCATGTTGTTGTCGTGATTTGGCCTGTTGCCTGGAGAATGAATTACCCCGCTATAGGCCTTGATTGCATCGTGAAACTTGGTGGCTAGTCCCGTGGAAAGGCTTTGCGAGATATCGAATATAAATTTTGCTAATGAATTACTGTCTATTCCATAAGCTCGCTTGAGTGCTTCTGAGTGTGGTTTTAGAACATAACGGTAAAATTCGCGCTCGAATACTTGGTACCTTTTTCCTCTTAAAGTTAGCCATGTCATATTTGCCATAAACCTAAATTTTCCGGCACCATTGTTTATAGCTTCTGATTTTTCAACGTTTGGGGTTTTTAATACATAAATGATTGACAACTCCTTTATTTTTGATATCTTATCGATTAAATTTTCATAAACATCTTTTTCCAGGTCTCGTTTGCCTGGTTGATCGCTAGATACTAATGCTGCATGGATGTATTCCATTAGTAGTTCGTGATCTTCTTTGCTGTATTTCGACTTCTGTGGTGCGGTTGCAAATTTTATATATATAAATGACATTAATTTTAGAGGGTTTATAGTCAGAATAATATTTCTAACCTCCAAGCCAAGTCGTCGGATTTCGTTGATTAAATCGATTGTCGAAATTGTTTCTATAAAATCTCTGTATTTGCTGATCATTTCATCCTGACCAGAGACTATTGAGAAGCTCATTTGTTCTTCAGTTTTATTTGTTGTTGCCAACTTATTGTTTTTGTTTTTTGTCATCGTCTTTAATTCCTGTTTGGCTTCTTTGTGGGGGATTCGCTTGAGTTTGGTGGGGGCTATCTTGTTTTTTTGGAAAACGGTTTTCTGTTGCTTGATCAGTTCTTTGTCAGGAAATTTGCTACTTCCATGGTTTTCTGTAAGCGTGCATTCAGGCTGAGGGGCTTGTCCGGTTTGTTTATAAAGTGGCGGGACTAGGCGTCCGACAGGGGGGCGATGGACTCCGCAGTTAGGGTTGCATCAACCTTGCGTAGGGTAGTGTTGTGTACGAAAGTAGAAGTCGATGGGATGCGCAGACGGGTAACACGGGTGATGCCCTCCTTTTCATGGTTTCCAGAAGCAGACCAAGACGGGAGCGGTGGCGATTGTCGTCGCACACTCCGTTTCATATTTTATTATGCTGTATTAGACGGCTTTCAACAAGTACGGACTAACCCGCAACTGGCAACCCATTACGATGGTCACGCTCAACCCGGAGCGTGACAGCGTGGTTCAGACCACCACCAATCCGTGCGATAACGGACAAGTGGCTGCATGATTCATCAGACAACTCGCTTGCTTTCACCGCATCTGTGAGGGCCCAGGGTCGAGGAAGAGGATGCTGGAAAGCCATTGTTCCAGAGCCCTGGTCGCCGGCGGAATCTGCTTTCGGGCCTGTGGGTGCTTTGCGTCGAATGGCGCTTCACTGGTCAGCTGGGTGAAGATGGCCCGCTGGTCGGTGCAGATAACGTGCGGCTTGCGCCCACCCTTGCTGAAATTGTTGTAGGCAACGCCCACATCCGTGCTCTGTCCGCTGGAGGGCTGATCCAGTGTGTAGAGCGGGACGGTGGCGTCGTCCTGGGTCAGCGTCTCGGCCGTGATGTGCGGCCCATCGGCGCGCTGGCTGATGCGCATGCTGAAGTGGTTCCACGCCGGGGCGCTGGTGTGGGCGCCCAGACCGAATGACTCGCCATGCTGGTAAGCGAGGTCATCGACCTTGCCGCGTACCACGTGTTCGCCGTTCTGAACCTCGAACTGAATGGAAGACAGTTTCTGCCCCTGCGCCAGCCACGACAGCAGGCGTAGCCCCTCGATGGCATTGCTCTTGCCCGACGCATTGGCGCCGATCAGCACCGTCAGCGCTGACAGGGGCAAGGTGGCTTGCCGGTAGCTCCTGAAATCTTCCAGGGTGAAGGCGGTGAGCACGCAGGGTCTCCAGTGGGGAAAAGCGACAATCTGCTGTCTGGCCGGATCGGCGTTTGCGCCTGCCAGTCAGCGGATGCATCGCTCTGTGAAGTCTACCAGCCCGGTTCCTGCGGCGGTGTCCCGGCGGCTCCCGATGTCGCTTTCATGCGCCATTCGGGCGGTTCGCGTCACTCGATGGGTCATCTGATGTCAGATGCAGGCCACGCGGTGGCGTTCACGCCAGCGCCCGCTCCACCGCCGCTTCACAATGCACCAGCGTCGTGTCGAACACCGGCACGCTCACGTTCCCCGCGTTGAGTAGCATGCCCACCTCCGTGCAGCCCAGAATCAGGCAATCTGCCCCGCGGTCTACCAGCCGGCCGGCAATGCCCCGGTAGGCTTGCTCGCTCTCCGGCTTCACTACTTCCCTGCACAGTTCCTCGTAGATGATCCGGTGCGTCTCTGCCCGGTCGGCTGCATCGGGAATGACCGGTTCGAGCCCGGCGGCCCGGAGCCGGGCGGTGTAGAAGTCCTGCTCCATGGTGAAGGCGGTGGCCATCAGTCCGGGCTGTTTCAGGCCCTGCCGGTTGATGGCTGCGGCGGTGGCGTCGGCTATGTGCAGCAGTGGGATGCCGACGCCCTGCATCATCTGGTCCGCCACCTTGTGCATGGTGTTGGTGGCCAGCACGATGAAGTCGGCGCCGCCGCGTTCCAGGGCCAGGGCTTCGCGGTTCAGAATCCTGCCGGCGCCGTCCCAGTCGCCAGCTGCCTGGGCGGCTTCGATGATTGCAAAGTCCAGCGAGCGGATCAGCAGTTCGGGGGAGTGCAGTCCGCCCAGCCGCTCGCGTACGAGGCGGCACAGTTCGCGGTAGTAGGTCTGGGTGGAGGCGGCCGACATGCCGCCGAGGATACCGATAGTTCTCATGGGGTCTCCCTGTCGGTGTTTCATGGTGCAGCCGGCTTGCACCTTGCCTGATACTCTCTTCGTTACGATAACACCTTCGGGTCACAACATGTGCTGCGTACGTACATCCACGGAGGCAACGAGATGCGTTCATTCGATATCCACGAGCTACACGGGCGCTCCGAAGACATCGTACGGGAGGTGGGGCAGGGCAGGCTGTCGCTGATCACGCGGCATGGGCAGCCCCTGTTCGTCTGTGTGCCGTTTACGGAAGCGCTGCTGCAGGCGGGGGTTCATACAGTCCTTGCGTTGAGCCTGTTCCGTCAGGGGGACATGTCGTCGGGCCGGGCTGCAAGGCTGGCATGAATGACGCGTCCGGATTTCCTGGAATATGCAAGCAGCATGGGCACTCCCGTGGTGGACTACGATCCTGCCGAGCTGGATGAGGAGCTGGCGGTTTTCGATGTCCGACCGGCCTAATTCGCTCGACCTAATCCGTTCGGCCACCGGCGTGACAGCTTCCTCGCCGCCCACTGCCGTCCCTGCTGCAATGCCCGGGTTGTTTCCCTTCAACCCACGAGGCATTCATCATGACAACCGACAACGATGGGCCGCGGGCTTGCCCGCCACCCTCACCGGGTGAGGGTTCAGGCGAGGGCGTACCCGGCGCCGGGTTCAGTGTCGTGCCGGCCGGCAGCGGCTCCCGCACGAGGCGCATCAGCCACGACCAGTATTTCAAGTCGCTGATTACCCAGTACCCCCGGCAGGCGCTGGCCCTGTTCGACCCGGCGCGCTTTGCATCGCTGGATGACAGCGTCGTCATCACCCCGCTGCGGCAGGAGCTGCCGCCGGACCGGCTGGGCGAGCGCTTCTTCGAGCTGGACATCCCACTGGAGGTTCGCTGGCCGGATGGCTCACGCGAGACGATGGTGATACTGATCGAGCATCAGACCATCCCCAGCCGGTTTCGCATCAAGAAGCTGCTGACGTATTACGTGAACCTGTCGGAGGTTTTGCATACCGACATCATCACGCCGATCGTCATCTTCCTGCGCGATGGGCGGGACATTCCCGTCCGGCTCGACATGGGGCCGCTGGACAGACGCCACGCGTTCTTCGACTACATCCCCGTGATCCTGCCGCGCTGGAAGGCCATCGAGCACCTGGGCACCGACAACGTGGTCGAGCAGGTGCTGCTGACGACGATGTCGCGCAAGAACCAGGACAAGGTGTTCATTCTGGGGCAGGCCATCAAGGCGCTGCTCCGGCTGGAGAAGAACATCGACAACCAGTTGAACTTCGAACGGTTCATCCGGACCTACGCGCCGCTTGACGCCGAGGAGGAGTGCCGGTACAACGAAACCTATGCAGATGAGGTCGCACACATGATGAGCGTACGGGAAGAGCTGGAACGGAAGGGCGAGGCCCGTGGCCGGCTGATTGGCCGTGAGGAAGGCCGTGAGGAAGGCCGGGAAGAAGGCATCCAGATCGGAGAGAGGCAGGGCACGGTGAACGGCCAGCGCCAGACGCTGGCCAGGCAGCTGGCTCGCCGGTTCGGGCCACTGGATCCTGCCACGGAACGGCGACTCGCCGAGGCTGGCGCCGAGCAGCTGGATTACTGGACGGATGCCGTTCTGACGGCGGGCTCGCTGGAAGAGGTGTTCCGGCTGCAGTGACTGGCCCGGGGGGTTGCGGACGAAACCGACAGGCGTGCCCGTCGTTCATCCCTGCATGAATGCTGGCGTGGCTGCCAGTTACTCCGTCTGCTCGTCTGCTACCCCCGCGCCACCTTGACCTTCACCCGCCGCCACCCAATCACCACCCCCGTCACCGACACCGCCAGCCCGCCCGCACTCAGCAGGATCAGCACGGCATCCCGGCCGGACCCGGTCCGCAGAATGGCCGGTACATCCCAGCTGTGCAGGAAGTAGAACAGCCATCGCCGGTTGCGCTGGGCGGCATTCATGCTGTCGGCCATCTGGCCTGTGCGCAGGTCGATGTACACGCGGGTCTTTTCCGCATCCCCGTAGTCGATCCGCAGGGCAGGCAGGCCGTGCACTTCGGCGCCGTTCATGGCTTCTGGATGGCGCTGGTAGTAGTAGGCGTCATACTGGCCCAGCACTTCGCTGCCGGTGGCTGGCTCGGCAAACAGATGGCGTGCCGCGGGCATCACGTCGTCGGGCTTCCAGTGATCCTGCACGGCCGGCTGGCCGTCCGGGGCGGCCCTCACCAGCCGCGTCCGCGCCTGGCCGTCCAGGGCCAGCACATAGGTTTCACCGCCCAGCCGGTGCCATTGCAGTTCCACCGGCCGGAAGTCTGTCTGCTGCAGGGTTTCGATGATCCGGGTGGGCCGCTTCAGTGTGTCGGCCATCGGCTCAGCCTTGCCCCGGTAGGCGGCCTCGTCCGGTTCCTTCTGCGCGGGCGGGAAGAGGCCGTACGGGCTCATCGACATCAGGCCACTGAATATCCACGTGCAGACGAACAGGCTGAACGCGAGGCCGGTGATGTGGTGCCAGCGCATCCAGCCCTCCCGATAGGGTGAATGCGAGCCCGTGCGGTAGCGGCCCCGAAACCGCCAGCGCCAGATGCCCACGAACACGCCGGTCACGGCCACCACCGTGCAGGCGGTGGAGAGCACGATCACCACCCACGACCAGACGGGGTCCTTCGGCTGGTTGCGGAACATGTACAGCCAGTGCAGCCAGGCGCCGGCGTAGTTCCACAGTTGCTGGTAACGGGGGGCGTCCAGCACTACCTGTCCGGTGGCCGACGAGATGTAGAGCCGGCCCGGTTCGTCGCCCTCCAGTTCCACCACGTGCAGTGGCCGGTGGGGGTTGAGGCTGCGCGAATGGGTCCAGCGGTCTTCGTCGATGGTGCCGGCGTACTGCAGCGATGCACCCGGTGCGAAGACGTGTGCTTCCGCCAGCGCCTCTTTCGGCGAGATGGCGGGTGTACTCGTGGGTGTACTGGCTGACGTGGTGGCTGGTGCGCTGGTTCGTGTGCTGGCCGGTGATGTGCTGGCCGCTGTACTAGTTGTTGTGCCTGTTGTTGTGCCTGCTGTTGTGCCGGCATTGCTGGCATTGCTGGCAGTCGTTTCACGACGATGGGAGGAGAGGCTGTCCACGCCGTCCGTGGCAACCCGTACCTGCAGCCTTTCCTCCCCGTCCTCCCACACGTAGCGGGGCTGGCCGCCAATGGAGGTCAGCACCAGCCGGGCATCGGCGGGCGAAATGCCGCCGGGCAGGCTGTCGGTGGGCTGATGGCCAGCGGGGCGGCCGTCAGTGGACGGGTGGCCAATGGAGTGGTTGTCGGAGGGTGGTTGGCCAATCGGCCGGTCAGCGGACAGGCTGTCGATGGGCCGGCAGCACGCTGTCGTGCCCAGTGCCGGCAGCGGTGCCAGCCGCTCCCAGGGCGTGAGCTTGGGGTAGCCGGTGAACAGCATGACCACGCCGCTGATGAACCACAGCACCATCAGCACGCAGCCGCCCACGCCCATCCAGCGGTGAATGAGGTAGACATATCTTTTCATCTGGGTTCCTGCGCGCATGGCTGGTCTCCCGTTGCTGGTTTTGCGTCCGTTGCCGGCTTCGTTTCTGCGGCTGGTTTCGTCTTTGCTGTCGGCTTCATGCCTGTCGCCGGCCCTGGCCCTGTCATGGCTGGTTCGTCATGTCCGGTTTATCCATTCCTGCCTGGCCGGCACTCAGAACCGGTGGCTCAGCGTCAGTTCGAAGCGCCGGCCCGGGCCGTAGAACCACTGGGTGTCGTGGTAGTAGGCGGTGGTGAAATACGCCCGGTCGGTGACGTTGTAGACGCGTGCGGTGAGGTCGGTGTCCGGGTTCATGGCCCAGCGCAGGGCCAGGTCCGCGGTGGTGTAGGCGGGCAGTGTCAGGGTGTCGGCGTTGTTGGCGTAGCGTTTTGCCACATGACGCATGCCCGCCATGGCGGTCCACCGGGGCTGGAAGTTCCAGCTCACCCACAGGTTGGCCAGGCGCTCCGGCACGTTGGGCGGTACCTTGCCGTTGCGGGAGACGGTGGCGCCGTCGTCGTCCTGTTCGGTGAAGTCATCGAAGCGGGCGCGCAGTACGGTGGCGTTGGCCTCCACCCGCCAGTTCCGGGCAACGTTCAGGGCCAGCGTGCCTTCGATGCCGCGTGCAGAGCGTTTGCCCACCTGTACGCTGCGTTCGGGGTCGAGCGGGTCCTGGGTGAGCATGTGGGTCTTGCGGAGGTGGTATGCGGCCAGTGTCCATTCGCCGCGTCCGTTCCAGAATGCCTGCTTTAGGCCGATCTCGATCTGCCGGCCCCGGGTCATGTCGAAGTTTTCGCTGCCGGGGCGCAGCCACATCAGGCCGCTGACGGGTTCGGCCGCTTTCGAATACTGGGCGTACAGCGACAGGTCCGGCGTGACTTCCCGGACGGCCCCCAGGTGCCAGCCTGTGTCGTGATAGGTGCGGCTGAACTGGTGCTGGCCGGATATCAGATCGTCACGCCGAACCCTGGCATGGTCGTAGTGCAGCCCGCCCACCACCGACCAGCCGGGGCTGGGCACGAGGCGGTCTTCCACGAACAGTGCGTACTGGTCCACGGTACTGCGCCAGCGCGGGATGAACGGAATGTCGCTCTGGAAGTAGCCGGGTTCCGGGTTGAACACGTCGACGGACCTGGGGTTGCCGGTGTAGTTGTTGTTGGTGTGGTGGAAGCTGCCGTGATTGACATCGAAGCCTGCCGACAGTGTGTTGTCCAGCCCGGCCAGTTGACCTTTGAGGGTGGCGTCGGTGGTGAGGCCCGTCTGTTTCTGGTCCTGGCGGATCTGTGTGGCGCGTGTGCGGTCCACCAGGCCGGTGTCGGGGTTGTAGTCGTAGTTGTCGGCGTTGCGCCAGTCGCGGTGGCTGCCGGTGTGGTAGAGGCGCGAGCGAACCTTCAGGGCGTCACCGGGTGTCCAGGTGGCGGCCAGCTCGGTCCAGCGGTCATGAAAGCGCACGAAGGTGTCCTGCACATCGTAATTCCGCTCGCGCAGGGCATCCAGCTGGCGTCCGTCGATGAGGGGCGTGCCGAAGTAGCGCATGGGCCGCCGGGAGCCGTAGGCGTGGCTGAGCTTCAGGCTGAGGTCCGGGGTGGCCTGGTACTGCAGGGCACCTGAGAAGGTGGAGTCCCGGCTGTTGCCGCGGTCCACCCAGCCGTCGCTGTGGTTGCCGCTCACATCGAGCCGGTAGGAGAGCCGGTCGCTCAGCGCCCCGCCACTGCCCAGCCCCAGGCGTTGCGTGTTCTTCGTGCCCAGCGTGGCCTGCACTTCGTTGCGGATGGGGCCCTGCGTGGGTTTTTTTGGCACCACGTTGATCACGCCGCCAATGCCGCCTTCGCCGCGGGTGACCGAGGCTGGGCCGCGCAGTACCTCGATGCGTTCGACGGACCAGGTGTCGAACGGAAAGGAGATGCTGGAGCCGCCATACTGCCGCAGGCCATCGTAGAGCTGCATCACCGATGAAGCGCCGTCGAAGCCACGTGCCGACAGGTCGCTCATGCCGTTGGCGGGGTGCGGTGTGGCGCTGATGCCGGTGGCCTGTGCAACGGCGTCGTTTATGGTGGCATCACCACGTTCTTCCAGCTGCCGGCGGTTGATGCCTTCCACGCTGGCCGGCGTCTGCATGGGCGTGAGGTTCAGGCTGGAACCCCCGGTGACGGGCACGGTGAGCAGGGGGCTTTGTTCGCCCTTGACCACGACGGGCGGGAGGGTTGAGGAGGCGGCGCAGGAGGGCAGCGGGATGCTGGCCAGCCAGGCGGCCAGCGGGAGGATGGTGAGGAGCGGGGCAGGAGAACGCGAAGCACATGGCGGGCGAGAGAAACGCCGCGAGAGGCAGGCACCAGAAGGCATGGATGGGTCTCCAGAATGGTTGTGTCGATGCAGGGCGGGCGGACCACTGGATCAATTCCGTTTGCTGCCTCGGGCTGTTTTCTGCGGCCCTGCCGCCTTGTCCTGCACGCCCAAAGGGAGGACGAATGGGTCCATGACACGCGCTGTCCAGCGCATTTTCTGTGGCGCCTTCATGCAGGTTGATAATATCCATCCGAATTTGTCGGATTAATAATTGATATATATTAAAATATAAGGTGTTGTTTGATGGTTGATAATGTAGGGTGCTGGTTGCTGGTTGCTGGTTGCTGGAAGAGGGCCGGGAAGAAGACAGGGGAGACGGCCAGCGCCATACCCTGGCCAGGCCGCTGGCCAGACGCTTTGGACTTCTGGATGCCGGGAGCGTCAGGCGTCTTGCCGCAGGTACCCCGTATGTAGCGCTGGAACAGGCGTCGATTGACAGATGCCTTGCCTGTGGTTTGAGAAAGTGCTATTTTACTCACCATGGGTGAGCAAAATAGCGGAAAGTTAAACCGGCTGCTGGCGAGTCTGGGGGATACCGGCCTTGTTTCCAGCCGTCGCCTGCGCACACTTGGCTATCAGAGCAGTCTGGTCAGCCGTTACGTGGCGAGCGGCTGGCTGGTTTCCCCTGCCCGGGGGGTGTATCAGCGTCAGGGGGCTTATCTGCAGTGGGCGGGCGTGGTGAGCAGCCTGCAGATGGGAGAGGGTGAGCCGTTGCACGTGGGGGGGCGTTTTGCGCTGGCACTGCAAGGCCATGAACATTATCTACGGCTGGGGGATGCCAGCAATGTGACGCTCTATGGCCCCCGGCAGCCGCCAGGCTGGCTATTCAGGCTGCCGCTGAGGGAGCGTTTCGAGTATCTGGGCAAAGGTCCATTTGATCTTTCCACGGTACCGTTTACGTCAGATGTGTCTGCCTCTGTTCTGGCGGCGCAGGGGCTGGTTTGGCATGAGGCGGCAGGGGCAGGCGTGCTTCTCGTCTGTTCGACGCCGGAGCGGGCGATACTGGAGCTGTGCGAGGGCGTATCTGGTGCTGCAGGTGTCTATGAAGCTGACGCGCTGGTCCAGGGCATGTCCACGCTGCGGCCGCAGCGGCTTGGTGAAATGTTGCGACATTGTCGCAGCATCAAGGCGAAGCGCCTCTTTCTTGCGCTGGCAGACCGGCACCAGCATGCCTGGCTGAGGCACATTTCGCTCGAAGGGGTGGACATGGGGCGTGGCAAGCGGGCGCTGGTGCCCGGGGGGCGCCTGCATTCCGTCTGGCAGATCACATTGCCGGGAGATCTGGATGAGCAGCTGGTTTGATCATTGGGACAGGCGTTACACGGATCGTGTGCGTCTGCTGGTGGAGATTCTGCCGGTGCTGGCGCAGGAGCCGCGGTTTGCACTCAAGGGAGGCACGGCCATCAACCTGTTCGAGCATGATCTGCCGCGCCTGTCCGTGGATATCGACCTAGCCTGGCTACCGGCAAATGACTATGCTACCGATGTAAAGTCGATTGCCGAAGCTCTCGAACGGCTTGCGGCCATGATGCGTGCCCGTCCGATGCAGTTGCAGGTGCAGACCTCCAGGGGCGAGGGCGGGGCGCTGACCCGCCTGGTGGTCAGTCGTGGCCGCACTCGCGTGCAGATCGAGACAACGCCCGTGATGCGTGGCACAGTACACCCGGTACGTACCATGACGGTCAGGCCGAAGGTGGAGGAAGCCTTCGGCTTCGCCGAAGTGCAGGTGCTGGATTTTGCCGACCTGTATGCCGGCAAGCTTTCGGCCGCTCTTTCGCGACAGCATCCACGGGACCTGTTCGATGTGGGACTGCTGCTGAGGGACGAAAGGGCAGATCAGTCATTGTGGCGTACGTTTCTCGTGTATCTGACCTGCAGCCCCAAACCGGTGTGGGACATGCTGGCGCCTCCTGTACCGGCAGATTTTGCGGCAACCTTCGAGACCCATTTCAAGGGGATGACCACCGCACCCGTCAGCATGGATGCCTTGTTGAAAACCCGGGAGCAGTTGCTGGCGCGCGTGGCCGGGTGGCTGGACCCGTCTTCGCGAGCATTTTTGCTGTCCGTGGAGACAGAACGTCCGGACTTTGGCCTGATCGGGCTGTTGCATGCAGCAGACCTGCCTGGTGTACGCAGGAAGCTGTACAACCTCGCACAGCGTACGCCAGAGAAGCGTGCGGCGGATCGTGCCAATCTGGAAGATGTGTTTGCACGCATCGTTCCTTCTGGCGAATAAGCCTATTCCGTATCAGTTATTTCCAGTTGTAGCAAAATGACGGGGCTATCCTCCAACCCCTGTTGCGCCCGGCGCTCTGACCGGGTGTTCCATCATGATATCCCTTCCTCCCGAGCCCTCCGAAGGGGCCGTTCTGCCCGTGCCCGCCTCTCTCGGTCCGCTGCCTTCCCGCGTCCATGGCGGTTTTCTGCCCACCACGGGTGAACCCGCGCCCCCGCCGACTGCCGATACGAACACGCTGCTGCAGCGCATGCCGCCGCTGGTGCTGGCGGTCTCGCTGGTGATGACGCATGCTGATGTCTGGGCGCAGGGCAATGGCGCTGCAACGATGGTGTCAGAAATATCTGTAACAGAGTTTTTGCCGGCTTCTCCCGTTCCTCCTCACGGTTCGGGCGCCCGGACTGCCACCGGGGCCACCGATACCATGGGGTCCGGCGCTGCCTCCGCCACGGCGACCCTCATCGCAGCCACGGATCCGGCCGTATCGTCGCAGTCTGCCGGGTCCGAGGCCCACGCGCTGGGCGAAGTTCGCATCTACGGCACGGTGGAGAAGGACCAGGGCTTTGCTCCCACCCAGGCCGAGACGGCGGCCAAGGCACCGGCGCAGATTCTCACCACCCCGCAGTCCATCAGTGTGGTGACGCGCGAGGAGATCGAATCGCGGCAGGTGAACAACCTGCAGGATGCGCTGCAGACGGTGGCCGGGGCCAGTCCGTTGAATTTTGGGCGGCGGGGCTTCGATGACATCATCCTGCGGGGTTTTCGCACCACCGAGTCGGTGCTGATCGACGGGCTGACGCAGACACCGTCGCTGTGGACGCGGCTGCAGAGCTATGGTTACGAGCGCTTCGAGGTGCTCAAGGGCGCCAATTCGGTGCTGTATGGCCAGATGCAGCCGGGCGGGGTGATCAACGCCATCAGCAAGCGGCCGCGGCCGGAGGCGATAGGCGAGGTGGTGGCGGAGGTGGGCAATTTTGGCCATCGCTCCATCGCGGCGGACCTGAACCGGCCGGTGTCGGAGTCGGGCAGGGCAGCCTTCCGGGTGAACGCCATTGCGGTGAACGACCGCGACCCGACCGACCAGGTGTGGCGCCGGGACCGCTGGCTGGCACCGTCGCTGTCGCTGGACTTCGGTGCCCATACTGGGTATTCCGATGATCATCAACACCTCATCCTGGCTGGCGCATGGGGCACTGGCCGGCTCCTCCATCTATTCCGCCAGCAAGGGGGCACTGGATGCCATGATCCGCGCCCTGGCGCTGGAATACGGCCGCCAGGGAATCCGCATCAACAACATCTGTCCCGGCATCATCGATACGCCCATGGCGCGCAGCAGCGGTGATGTGGCCGCCTATCAGCCCTTCGTCGAACACACGCCCATGAAACGCATGGGGCAGCCTGAGGATATCGGCGACGTGGCCGTGTGGCTGGCCAGTGACGGTGCCCGCTTCATTACGGGTCAGAGCATCTTGGTGGATGGCGGGTACACCATCGGCGGCCTCCGCTGGCAGTGAGGCGATCGTTCCCGGACGGCGAGATTTGCGTCCGGGCAAAGCATGAGATATGTCTTGCCTTTTATATGGCGGTCTTTGCGAGAGCTGGGCTCCGGGGAGGGGATGTACGGAGCCCGGTTTTCGCTCTTGTGGTTCCTGCTGTACTCCGATCTTCCCGCTGAAAGGAAGACCTTGCAGAGGACCATAGAGATGGGTCGGTCGTATGTTCGCAATACCTACTATTATGCGTAGATATTGTCGATTAATCTGGCGTTAAGTTGCTTAGAAACATCTTATCGAGTGTTTTATGTTTTATCGCTCCATTTTGTAGATTTATAGAAATATTATGAAATAAATTTGTCATATTGTGTCATAATATACGATTTGGTGATGAGATAACATAGTGAAACTGCTATCCCGCCTGCTTTTTGAGGGGTGCCGCTGTGTTGTCGCGTCTTTCCATCATCATTCTGTTGCTTCTGGTTCCTGTTGCCATCGCGCTGCTGTCACAGCAGATAACGCGCACGGTACCTCCGCCCAGGTTGTCTGGAGGCATTATCGAGGTCCGGCTGCGCGATACGGATGATATGTCTGGCCATGGTGCGGATGCGGTGACCGAAATCGGTCTGCCGGATTCCTACATACCCCGCACCATCAAGC
>ERZ773043.727-NODE-727-length-19215-cov-9.161430_pt1 | contig 19215 bp, 16 predicted proteins | sample MGYA00580636_ERZ773043 | MGnify/ENA primary metagenome ERZ773043 (study PRJEB29015, sample SAMEA2737992) | human oral metagenome | biome: human oral; feature: human-associated habitat; material: dental | place: China | collected 2065 ...
CGGCCTCACGGAAAAGCGCATTCTCCAACCGGCGCCTCACGGAAAAGCGCATTCTCCAACCGGCGCCTCACGGAAAAGCGCAGTCTGCACGTTGGGCCTCACGGGAAAGCGCATTCTGCACGCCAACAGTCACCCAGAGTGCGTCTTTTCGTGAGAGTCCGCCCCAGAGTGCGCTTTTTCGTAGAGTGCGCTTTTCCTCACCTGCGCAAACGTGGCGCCGCCTCACGGAAAAGCGCATTCTGTGCAGACGGCCTCACGGAAAAGCGCATTCTCCAACCGGCGCCTCACGGAAAAGCGCATTCTGCAACCGCTCCCCGACCGCAGCGTGACGGAAAAGCGCAGTCTGCGCACAACGCCTCACGAAAAGCACACTCTGCGATCCCCAGACGGCCAAGCTACGTCTTTTCGTGAGACAGCCCAGCCAGAGTGCACCTCTGACTCCCCGTGATACGCAATGTCGCAGGATCAGATGCGGTCACCTACGCTCGCTATGAATGTAAACTATCCGATTCAACTTCTATCGGCAAATACACACACCCGCTCACTATACTAACTACTGACGGTAGCCTACAAACCATCGAGAAAGGGTCCTGATGGCCGACTACATCCTAAGCTGCTGCTCCACGGTGGACACCTCCGTCGAGTGGTGCAACGAGCGCGATATCTCATACATCTACTTTAACTACCAACTTGACGGAGTCGCGCTTAAGGATGACTTCGGCAAGACTAACCCGCCCGACCAACTCTACGCCAAGATGCTCGCAGGCGCCGACGCCAAGACCAGCCAGGTGGCCGTGGGCGAGTATATCGTCTACTTCCGCGAGTTCCTCGAAGCCGGCAAGGACATCCTGCACCTGAGCCTCGACTCGGGCATCTCCGGCACCGTCGAGTCTGCCCGCATGGCCCAAGAGCAGCTCGCGCCCGAGTTCCCAGACCGTGCGATCACGATCGTCGACTCCATGACCGCGACCGCCGGCTATGCCCTTCTCATGGACGAGCTCGCCAGGCAGCGCAGTGCCGGTGTGGGCTTCAGCGAGCTCTGCGAGCAGGCAAACATGCTTCGTGCACAGGTCCACCTCTGGTTCGAGTCATCCGACCTCACCTTCTTCATTCGCGGCGGCCGCATCTCCAAGGCCTCCGGTATCCTCGGTGGCATGCTCAACATCTGCCCGATCATGGACATCGAGCCCGACGGGACGCTGGCCGTCAAGGCCAAGGTCCGCACCAAGCGCAAGGCCCTCGCCTTCCTCGTCGATACCATGGAGAAGGAGTGCATCGGAGGGCGCGACTATGCGCGCAAGGTCTGCGTCGCTCACTCCGAGTGCAAGGCTGATGCGGAGGCGCTGGCCATCATGCTCAAGGAGCGATTCCCCAAGCTGGATGGCGAGGTGCCCATCTTCAGTGTCGGGGCCACGATCGGCACGCATACCGGACCGGGTACGACAATCATAGGCTTCTGGGGCACTCCGCGCTTTTAGAGACGCGTAAGCAGGAACACGGTGGCGACCTTTTTGAACGACAGTCCCATCTTTGGCCCAGTGAGAAGTCGACGCCTCGGCATCTCCTTGGGAGTGAACCTCATGCCGGCCACGGGAAAGATATGCAACTTCGACTGCATCTACTGCGAGAACGGCTTCAATGCCGATCGTCGGACTTCTGACGCCTTTGCGACACTGCCGACACTGCGGGAGGCCCTTGAGGCCAAGCTCGTTGAGATGTCCTCCACAGGCGAGTTACCTGATGTCATCACTCTCGCGGGAAACGGCGAGCCGACAGCAAGCCCCGTCTTTCCTGAGGTCGTCGATGCGTCTATTCACCTGCGTGACGAGTACGCGCCTGAAGCCAGGGTCGCCGTGCTCTCGAACGGCACCTATGCGGACAGGCCCGACGTACATAGGGCCCTCCTTCGAGTGGACGACAACCTCCTCAAGCTCGATACCGTGAATCCCGACTACATTAGGTTCGTCGACCGGCCAGCCAAAGGCTATGACGTCGAACACCAGATAGAGGTCTTCGCCTCGTTTTGTGGCCATGTCATCATCCAGTCCCTCTTCCTCACGGGTACGTGGCAAGGACATGATGTCGACAACACCGGTGACACCTACGTCATGCCCTGGCTTGATGCTCTCAGGCGCATTGGGCCTCGTAGCGTGGCCGTCTACACCATAGCCCGTGACACGCCGGCCGCCGGCCTGCGCAAGGCGACGCCCCAATCGCTCGACTCGATCGCAAAAAGGGTCCGCGCGCTCGGCATCGACTGCTCGGTCTCATACTAGCCCTCCCACAAGAGGCGGTGTTGACACAACGAGGGAACCGCGCGCGCCGCCATATAGTGGCGCCCTAATGCGGCACCCTAATAGTTTCGTTCTCGTATCCTGCCGATGTTGCGCTCACGCTCCGCCTCTTCCGGAGTCACATAGTCTATGAGATCCCCAGGCTTGCAGTCGAGTACTTGGCAGAGCGCCTCAAGCGTCGAGAAACGTATGCCTCGTATTTTGCCTGTCTTGATGCGCGACAAGTTGACCGGAGAAATGCCAATCCTCTTGGCAAGCTCTACAGACGTAATCCCCTTCTCAACCATAATGTAATCAAGGCGCATAACTATCGGCATTACACTACATGTCCCATCTTGAATGCCACATGGGTGCTCAATACCCACTTCTAGTATAACAATCGCCGACAAGCCCCTCTAGCGTATTGTCTGTCTCTAATCTACCGTTAGCGCCGAACTAAATCAACCATAGGCGGTCGTTCGCCCGTCTGGCCCGCGCAATCCCCTTCTTGTCCCTCTTTGCCACCGCGAGCAGCTCTCTGTGGCACCGACCCGATGAGAGGAGCATAGACAGACCACTGCTCGTGACGCCACAAGCTAGAGGATGTTATCGGAATCCTCCTGCAACGCTTCTCCGTAGCGAAACACCGCCGAAAGACACAGGAAGAACACAGCCTCCACTACATGACCCGCATCGATAAAATGACCATCGCGGGCGCTGTAGATCAATGGCAGACCCGCCAGGGATATGGTTGCGGCTGGTGCTGGTGGTGACACCAGACCAAGCACAATCTGAATGAAGACTAATATACCCGCAACGAGAAGACGTCGTGATTGCTGCCGCCCGAAGGGCAGAGGGTCTCTGGCAAAGTCACGGAAGAATCTGACGAGAATGGCGGGAATGCAGACGATAATAGCGAAGGAAAGTGTCTGTACGATCCAGTAGGCACCTGCGCCAGATCCGTCACGCAAGTCTTGGGCGGCAATGAGCAGCATAAAAGCCAAACCAAGCCCACAGAGCACAGAGAGCCAGCTCATGCCCATCGAAGCCATGCGGCAGGCCCTCCTCGCCCGCTTGAGTGTCTCGTTTCGCATATCTGCATCATCCACAGCTAGCTCCTCTCCAATGACAGTCCTACCCACAGCGCAACCCCACCTGCCAGGCGCTGTGACAGGGATATACGCACAACGACCCCTCAAACATATCTTGAAAGGCCCGGGAAGGCGACAAACACCACGGCAAGCCATATCATCAGCCCAAGCAGACCATAGCATCACAGGGGCTGATTTCCGCTGAGCATGCAGGGTCTTCAGCTATCATGCGGAATTTACAGCTAGCCCAGCGCCCCGCTAGCGCTATATCCAAGGCCACCGCCACCCAAAGGGTCGGACAGAACGCAACATTCACCCCTGAGGGGACTGCCTATGAGCTAGCGCAAGGTGCAGGCCAAGGCAGGACATCGAAATCCACACCATAAAGAGCCCCAAGGCAATCGGCACCCCCCACGAGACAAGGTCGATGCCGAGCGTATCGATGCTCCTGTAGTTGATCGAGTGAATGCCTCCGACCATCTCGGCTGCCACATAGCTTGTAAAGCTGGCAGTGTCCGCCTGGCTGGCCAGGCCATAGCCAAAGAAGTTGACAAACGAGAGGACGACCCACACGACGGGCATTGCGAGCGTCGCCCACAGCGAACGTGCGAACACGACGCCAATGAAGGCGGCAGACATGACGGTGAAGACGATCATCAATGCAACAGCAACGAAGACAAATGAGGCGAATTCCAGCGTGACGTGCCCGTCCACCACTACATACACCACGTACATGGCCGCAATCAGGACAAGAGACACGCCCAAGAGTGTGGCGAGCCTTGTCCGTATGACGCGCGTAAGCCCAAAGCCCGCCTGCCGACAGAAGTCATACGTTCCATTCTCAAAGTCCTTGGCAAAGTAGTACGCATAGCAAGCTCCAAGAATGGGAAACGAGAGCTGCGCAAAGGAGTTATAGAAGCTCATGATGGCGCCACCCGAGTTCTTGATGTCGGAGTGCTCTGAGAACACCACACTCATGCCCAAACCCGCAACGGCAGCTCCCCCTATGAGAAGCGCAAGAATCAGAAGGAACCGACTGCGGTACAGGCGTCGAAACTCAAATTTCAGCACGAGATCCCCTTATTTCCATAGTCCGATGTTGCGGTCAAAATCCGTGACCCCATGAACTTCCTGAGGCTCTCCACGGTTCTCTCGCCCTCATACTCGACAAATGCATGGGCACGCCTATCGAGGAAAATGATCCGTCCCCCCAATTCGATGACATCACCCAGATCATGCGACGTGTTGAAGACTACCTGATCGTCAAGCCGCTGCACTATCTGAATACACGCCAACCTATTGATGAAATCAAGGTTTGCCAAGGCCTCGTCGAGGATGAGGATACTCTTGCTCGACGAGAGGACCGAGGCGATCTCAAGTATGCGGCGCTGCCCAAAGCTCAGACTTCCGATCCGTCGTCCCATAAGTGGACCCAAGACCGAAGAGATCTGTGGGTAGGCATCTCTGATTGTCGATGCCAAGTCGCCGAGCAGGTCAAACACATCACTGACAAGCAATTCCGACGGAGGACGTATGGTATCGGAGACGAGCATACAGGAGTCTGCCACCTCACGAGGAATTTTGCCACGAAGAGGAGGGATGCTCCCGCAAAGCGTCTTATAGAGCGTTGACTTGCCCGATCCGTTATCCCCGACCACATTGATGATGTCGCCCCTCACAAAGGAGAGGCACACGTCTGTGTAGAGTGGCCTCTTTCTGTCATAGCCGATGTCGATGCGAAGTTCCATGCCCCTCCCTTCTGAGCAGATATCATATATCAATAATAATACATCATATTATGATTACTAATTAATGTATTACGATAAATGTCGTACGAACCATACGATGGAGAGGGCCCAAGCGAGAGGAAGCCGGAGACGTCGGCGACCCTCTTTGCCAGTGGCAAGGCAAGGGGTAAAGGGCAGGAGGTAAGCTGTGTACCCTGCGAGCGCGTGCGGTGCCTGCAGCGCGTGGCGTCACATCGGTCCAGCTAAAGCGAGCGGCCCTGGCCCCCTCAAGGACCAGGGCCGCCTGAGTGCAGCCTCTGCGCGATCGCGCCTTGACTCCTACGCCGTCAGGCTCACCCCCGTATCCTTCGCAAAGAGGTGGATGGCGTTCTTGGCGAACTTGAAGGAGATCTCATCTCCCGTCGTGTAGCTCTTGCCACCCAGATCGACCGTCGGGACGATGAGCACGAACTGGCCGATGTCCGTCGTGACGTGGACGTGGACGGTAGAGCCCATGAGCTCCGTAACGTCGACCGTCCCCGCCACGGAACCTGCCTCGCCCTTCTCACAGATCAGTATCTGCTCGGGACGAACACCTGCAACCACAGAGACCCCATCCCTGATACCTGCCGCCACGAGCTTCGTGGCCGTCTCGTCGGACACGGCGACAGAGATCTCCTCCGCCTTGACGACATAGCGGGCACCCGCGTGAGAGAGCGTCGCGTCAAAGAAGTTCATCTGTGGGACGCCGATGAAGCCCGCCACAAAGAGGTTGGCAGGGCTGTCGAAGACCTGCTGGGGTGTGCCCACCTGCTGGACCACGCCGTCCTTCATGATAACGATGCGATCGCCCAAGGTCATGGCCTCGGTCTGGTCGTGGGTGACATACATGAAGGTCGTGTCGATGCGCTGGCGCAGCTTGATGATCTCGGCGCGCATCTGGTTACGCAGCTTCGCGTCGAGGTTCGAGAGCGGCTCGTCCATGAGCAGGACCTTGGGGTTGCGCACGATGGCGCGCCCGATGGCGACGCGCTGACGCTGGCCGCCCGAGAGCGCCTTGGGCTTGCGCTCGAGGTACTCCGTGATGCCCAGGACCTGGGCGGCCTCGCGCACCTTCTTGTCTATCTCGTCCTTGGAGGCCTTGCGGAGCTTCAGCGGGAAGGCCAGGTTGTCGTAGACCGTCATGTGCGGGTAGAGGGCATAGCTCTGGAAGACCATGGCGATGTCTCGGTCCTTGGGGGCGACGTCGTTCATGAGCTTGCCGCCGATGTAGAGCTCACCGCCCGATATCTCCTCGAGGCCCGCCACCATGCGCAGCGTCGTGGACTTACCGCAGCCAGAGGGACCTACGAGCACCACGAACTCACCGTCCGCGACCTCGAGGTTAAAGTCCTCCACGGCGATGACGCCCTCGTCGGTCACCTTGAGGTTGCTCTTCTTTTCGGGCTCACCCTTCTTGCGCTTGCGCTTCTTCTCAAGGTTTGGATAGATTTTCTGTATATGCTTCAGGCTTAACTCTGCCATGTGTCTTTCCTCCGTTTCATCCGTAGATGCGAGCTGTCATCACGCCACATACGCGTTACGCGCCCCATGGTTAACCCTTGACCGCACCGGCGGCGACACCCTTGATGATGTAGCGCTGTGCGATCAGGTAGAAGACAACCACGGGAATGATGGCGAGCAGGATGAGTGCCATGGTGGCGCCCAAGTCGACAGTGCCGTAGCTGCCCTTGAGGTACTGAATGTGGATGGGGATGGTGCGGTACTCGTTGATATCGAGCGTCAGGTACGGAAGGAGATAGTCGTTCCAGACCCACATGATCTCGAGGATGCCCACAGAGATGAGCGTCGGCCTGAGCATGGGCAGGACGACAGAGAAGAAGGTGCGCACGGGGCCACAGCCGTCGATGGCGGCCGCCTCCTCTATCTCTAGGGGGATGGACTTCACGAAGCCGACGAACATGAAGATCGCAAGCCCCGCGCCAAAGCCAAGGTAGACGATGGGGATCGCCCAGGGCGTGTTGAGCTTGAGGACATCGGCCGTCTTTGAGAGCGTGAACATGACCATCTGGAACGGCACGACCATCGAGAAGATACAGAGGTAGTAGACGATCTTGCAGAAGGTCGAGTCGACACGCGCGATGTACCAGGCCGCCATGGAGCAGCAGAGCAGGATGAGGAAGGTGGCGGCCACAGTGATGAAGGCGCTGTAGCCCACCGCCTTCCAGAACGGGTAGTTTCCGAAGGTCATGCCCGTGACGAAGTTCTGAAGGCCCGCAAAGCTCTCCTCATTCGGGAGCGAGAAGGTATCGGTCTTCACATAGGTGTTGAGCTTGAACGAGTTGATAATGACCGCAACCACCGGAAGCACCCAGATAATGCACACGATGGCAAGCAGGACGGAGAGGACCGTCTTCTGGGTACGGTCGGAGGCGAGGTCCTTGTTGTTGGCTGCCATTACTGCTGCACCTCCCTCTTGCGGGTGTACGCGAGCTGAATGAGGCCGAGTCCGGCGACGAGCACGAAGAAGATGACCGCCTTGGCCTGCGCGACGCCACGAACAACCGCACCTGAGGTATAGAACGTGTTATAGATGTTGAGGGCCATCATCTCGGTCGTGTTGAAGGGCTGGCCCCCCGTAAGGGCGAGGTTCTGGTCAAAGAGCTTGAAGCCGTTGGTAAGCGAGAGGAAGGTGCAGATCGTTATCGAGGGCATCACGTTAGGAATGATGACCTTGAACAACGTCTGCGCCTTGGTCGCCCCATCGATCTTGGCCGCCTCTATCATGTCCTCGGGGACGGCCTGAAGCCCCGCGATGTAGATGATCATCATGTAGCCTATCTGCTGCCAGCACATGAGGATGATCAGGCCCCAGAAGCCATAGGTCGTGTCAAGCAGGATCGAGGTCTGATACGCCTGGAGTATGCCGTCAAAGATCATCGACCAGATGTAGCCCAGCACGATGCCGCCGATGAGGTTGGGCATGAAGAACACCGTGCGGAAGAGGTTGCTCCCCCTGATGCCCTGCGTGAGGGCATAGGCCACGGCAAACGCGATCACGTTGATGAGGACGAGGCTGACGACGGCCGTCGCCGCCGTATACCAGAACGAATACTGGAAGCCCGCGTCCGCGAGAGCTTCCCCGTAGTTACTCACGCCCACAAACTGAGCGTTACTTACAAGTTTGAACTTGCAGAACGAGAGGTAAATGCCCTGTATGAAGGGCCAGACAAAGCCTATGATGAAGGCTATGACCACAGGGCCCATGAAGAGCCACGCCCAGCGCCTCGTCGCCCTTCTCTGGGAGTTGCCCCTGCTTCTCTTGATGCCCATAGCACCATTGCTCCCTTGCTCGAATGCTTTTTATCCGACCGGGGGCCGAGCGACCGAAGGGCAACCCGACCCCCCTGGCTAAAGACAGGCGGTGACAGGATTAGGAGGGGTTCGCCTTCTTGTACTGCTCCGCCCAGCCGTCGACGAAGGCCTTCTTGACGCCCTCCCAGGTGGAGTCCGATGGGGCGTTGTTGTAGGCGTTGAGTGCGGAGACGAGTCTTGAGCGGAAGTCATCGACATTCGGAGTGTAGCTGAAGTCCCAGTCCATGATGTAGTTGCCAGCGTCACTGTACTTCTTGGCGTCGTTGAGGTAGGGGTTGTCGCCCTCGGGCGTCTGCTTGTAAGGCATGGTACCGTTGGCGGCAACCATGGCGGCCGCCGCGTCTGGGTCGGTGACGAGCCAGACCATGAAGTCCATGGTCGCCTGCTTGTCCTCTTCGGAAGCGTTGTCGTTGATGGCCCAGCGGTTCTCCGTCCCGCAGTTGAGGCCGGCCTTCTCCTCGCCCTGGACACCACAGTAGTACGGGATGCAGGCGGTGCTGGTGACGCCACCCTTCTTGATGTCTGCATAGTTGAAGGAGCCCGAGAAGATGAAGGCGGCCTTCTTACCGGTAAACTCGGTCATAGGGTCATGCCCTCCCGTGGCAAGCGCATTGGGCGCAACAGTGCTGTTGTTGATGGCGAGGTCATAGAGGTTCTTATAGTTGGGAATGTACTTATCGCTGATGGTGGCGGGAGCCTGCTTCCAGCCGCCTGCGTCGCGAGAATCGTAGTAGCACACGATGTTCGTGAGGTGGCCGGTGACACGCCAACTGGACGAGTCGTCCATGTCGGTTGCCACGAAGGCATCGAAACCCAGCTCTGAGGCGCGCGAGTGGATGTCCTCGACGACCTTCTTGAGGGAGTTGAAGTCCTTGATGTCGTCCATCTTGTGACCGGCCTTCTCGACAAGCTCGGTGTTGACGGCGATGCCGAAGGCCTCGTAGTTGTAGGGGATGGAGACGAGCTTGCCCGAGTCATCCGTGAGGTTGTAGTCGTCGGTGCTGAGCTCCTTGGCGATGGCGGTATCCTTGAGGTCCATCGCGTAGTCGCTCCAGGTCTTGACGCCCTCCATGTTGCCGATGACGAAGAGCGTGGGCGCCCCCTGCTTGTCCATCTCGGAGGTCAGCGTCTGGGTGTAGGTGCCCGAGGCCGCCGTGACTATCTTGACCTTGACCTTGGGGTATTTCTCCATGTACTTCTTGCCGAGGGACTGGATGGCCTCATCCATCTCGGGCTTGAAGTTGAGCCAGTAGACGTTGCCGGAGCGATCTTCGCTCGACGTGCCCGACGTGCCGCCCTTGGTTGTGCTCTTGCCGCCACATGCGACGAGACCGGCCGCGATGGCAAGCCCCGCACCTCCCACAAACGTCCTCCTTGTGACCTGCTTTGCGTTGAAGCTCATGTCCTTCTCCTATCTCCCTTCGGAAACCTGCACACTTCCGGTTCACGCATCCCGATGATGCGGAATCTCCTTCGCCCTCGGTACAGGGCCCAGCGTACCGCCGCGCCTGATCTTCGCATCGAGGGTCACGTGCCTCATCCCCGCTCTGCCCTCAATCTGATCTATCAGAGTGGTGGCAGCTCTGCGCCCCATGACCTCTGTCGGCTGCTCTAGGGTCGTAAGCGTTGGAATCGCGTACCTGCTCGCCTCTATGCCGTCGATGGCGACCACCGAGCAATCCTCAGGAATGCGCCTGCCGGCATCGTAGACGGCCTTCATGGCCGCCATCGCCATGGCGTCCGACGTCGAGAAGATGGCTGTCACGTCACTGCGAGCCGTAAGGAGCCTCGTGACCGCGCTGTAGGCATGGGCCATCGAGAAGCCGCCTGCCTCGAGAACGAGGCCCTCGTCGAGCGTGATTCCCACCTCCTCAAGCGCCTGGCGATAGCCCCTGTAACGCAGCTCGCTGATCGACTGGTCATTCACGAAGTCAACGAGGATCGCTATCTTGCGGTGACCCTCATCCGTGAGCAGCCTGGTGGCGCGGCGCGCCTCCTTGGCATCATCTATGGACACCGAGGAGTATGTGGCACCATCCAGTCTGCCAAACTGGCTGGAGAACGCGCAGCAGACGAACGGTACCATGACGGAGGCGCGCTCGCGCTCGCCGTAGTCGAAGCGACCACCCAGGAGGATGAGGCCCTTGAGCCGCTTTGAGTTCACGAGCTCCGCACCTCGCTTGACCTCGTCGCCACGCTCGCCCATATGGTGGACGATCATCGTGTAGCCCTTGTCCTCGCACACCCTTTCGATGGATCGTACGATGGGAGAGTAGAAGGGGTTGCTCGCACCCCTCACCACGACACCGATGGAATCGCTCCGTACGCGTACGAGGTCCTGTGCGCTTCTGTTGGGAACGTAGTGAAGCTCGCTTACGGCAGCCAAGACCTTCGCTCGGACAGAGACGCTAACGTCGGGATGGCCGTTCATGACCCGAGACACCGTGCTCACGGACACGCCGCAGTACTTTGCGACGTCCTTGATGGTCATTGAATCCCTCCCCTCCTGCTCCCGTGCGCGGACGGCCGCCTACCCGACGTTTCCGTACCCCCGACGGCGTGGACCCTGCAAACTTCTCTCGCCATCTGCCCCTTATTCTGGAAACGTTACCAGTAACGGCCTCCGTAAGCTAGTTGGACTCTGGGAAATGGCTCGTACGGTCCGGCAAACGGTAGCATTTCCCGCGCGAGCGCGTCTTGGGACAGGTCCGGCCAGTCAAGTCCCAGCTCTTTGATATCTTGGAGAGTCGTATGCAGGCGTCAAGACATACTCGTGCATCACACCAGTCGCATCAAGGGGAGGAATACATGGCGACCACCACAGACCCCGCTCTTCAAGGACAGATCATCTACTCCGTCTACGTGAGAAACCACACGACAGAGGGCACGTTCGCCGCAGTCGAGCCCGACCTCGGTCGCATACGCAACTTGGGTTGCGACATCGTGTGGCTCATGCCCATCCACCCCATCGGAAGGGTGGCGCGCAAGGGGACGCTCGGAAGCCCCTACGCCAACAGCGACTATCGAGCCATCAACCCCGAGTACGGGACCATGGACGACTTCAAGTCGCTCGTGAACGCCATCCACGCACAGGGCATGAGGGTCATGATCGATGTCGTCTACAACCACACCTCCCCCGACTCCGTGCTCTTCGAGCAGCATCCCGAGTTCTTCTACCGGCGCAAGGATGGTACGCCCGGCAACCGTGTGGGTGAGTGGAGCGACATCATTGACCTCGACTATAGTGTGCCGGGGCTCTGGGACTACCAGATAGAGACACTGCGCCGCTGGGCAAAGATCGTGGACGGGTTTCGCTGCGACGTAGCTCCGTTCGTGCCCATTGAGTTCTGGAAGCGAGCCCGCGCTGCCGTAAAAGAGGTCAACCCTCGCTTCACATGGCTCGCCGAGACAGTGCATCGCTCCTTTGGGGAAGCTGTCCGTCGCGAGGGAACGTACTGCGCGACTGACAACGAGGCCTTCGAGGCCTTTGACATCGAGTACTCCTACGACGTCGAAGAGGCCTTCGAGCGCTACCTCAAGGGTGAGATACCGCTCAGCTGCTACCTCGACCTGCTCGACTTCCAGGAGAGCGTCTATCCGCGCAACTATAACAAGCTGCGTTTCCTCGAAAACCATGACCTTCCGCGCATCGCGTCGCAGCTGACGGAACACCTGGACCTTAAGAACCTGACCTCCCTGCTCTACCTGCTCAAGGGCACGACGCTTATCTACGCCGGGCAGGAGCTGTGCGCCACACACAAGCCGAGCCTCTTTGACAAGGACCCGATCGCCTGGGATGGCTTCGGAAGCGCGCGAGACCTCACGCCCCTCATGCAGACGATGGCACGCATCAAGCATGAGGTCCTTGGCACGGATGACTTCATTCGTTACGCCGCCGATGACGCGAACGACATCGCCGTCATCGACCGCTTGGGCACGGGCGGCCGCAGTGTGGGCGTCTTCTCGCTCAAGTCGCATACTGCCCCCGTGAAGCTCGACCTTCCCGACGGGAGTTACCTGAATCTGATCGACGACTCGAGTGTGCAGGTGACGGAAGGAAGGCTCCTCTGTACGGGGCAACCCGTCGTGCTGCACGTGGATACCGGAGTCGAGGCGATGGTGTAAGGAACGCAGGGGGCAATCCAACCTGCCGGAACACACGACACCCCAACCGGCCCACGGCTCGGCTGCTCGCGATTCGACAACCCCAACCAATGGGTGCCTGAGCGACAAGCGCCTAATCCTCCAAGAAGGGATACCATGGAATCGACCTTACTCGAACAGATACGTTCTGGCCACCTCATCTTGGCCGTCTGCTGCATCCTCTACCTCGCGTGGTGGGCCATCTTCTTTTGGCCCAAGGTCACAGGCGGCAAGGCCAAGGGTGCCATGCGCCTGCTTGGCATTGTCGCTCTCATTGGCGCCATCATCACGGGCACGGTTGGCGCCACGCTCATATGCGACGGAGCAAACACGCTGATGGAGAAGACGCCTCAGACGCCACTCATGATCTTTGGCGGAGCTGCCATCCTCTACGCAGCCCTCTTAACCGTCACCTGGAAGATGCATAACCGTCAGCCCACGGTGGAGCTCGCCCTCTTCGTCGCGTGGCTCGGCATGGAGGTGCTCGTGGCATGCGCCTTCAATGTACTCGGCAAGGGAGGCGAAGCCAACATCTTGGCAGACCTCTCGATCGTGGGGTTCGGTGTGAGTCTCGTCTGCTATAACTTCTACTACAAGCTGAAACCCCTCTCCTCCTTCATTGACGGATGCGTGCCACTGGCCCTCATCGGGGTCATATCCGCTGTGGTCTTTGTGCTGTAGGTGGACAAAGGAGCTGGTGGCGACGGGAGGACAGCAGGGTATGACCTGTGGGGAGTGCCTGCGGCGGGGCAATAACGTACACAAATCGCAGGAAAAGCGTCCATCTACCTGGTTGCCTGCAATTTGTGTACACTGTTTACGTTGGAGTGCTTCCGAGGTGCGCGCTTAAGTCACACAGTAGATGACCTCAGGCCCTGCACGAAAGCGAGCTTTTACCTAATAAGGTCGGACTCTAAGGGCGGACTCGCGGGGTTGGGCCACTTCTATTCAGCTTATGCTAGTATGGTATCCAAAGGAGGCAGGATCGTCGCCGGCCAGAGAGAGGTGTAGCATGCAGCCATGTGCGCATCCAGCGGGACAGTCACGCGAAATCGCGAAGAGGGGTTGGCATCACCCTGGGCTTGCTGGCTTGCACCTGCCTCATCATGTGCTCCGTAGGCTCTCTGTGGGACTGGCAGCCGTGGTGCTTGGCTCTGTGCTTGCGCTCGGGAACATTACCGCACGGCCTGCATGTGCCGAGGAAGCAAGTACGGAGAATGTCGTGGCAAAGGCGGCGTCTGCCGAGTCTAACGTCCCTGCGGCGGTTACCGTCACAGATGGCTCGAATCCAGGCGTCCCCGTCGTTGCGGCTGAGGTCACGCAGGGCGAGGGCAGCGCAGCCAAGGCTCCAGTTGTGGGAGCTGCGGAGGGAACCACGACTTCCAACGTCGAGGCATCCAACTCTCAGCCGTCTAAGACCGAGGTGCCGACAGCTTCCCCTGCGCCCGCCGACACAGTCGCCTCCTCTGCGAGGGCCACGCGAGATGGCACGCCTGTGACATCCGGCACGCAGACGGACGAGGAGACGGCGTCCGCGAAGGCCCTCGCCTCCCCCTCGGCCCCTGCTTCGAGCAGCTCGTCCATCTCGCCCACGACAGATACTGGCGCAGCGGTCAGTAAGAACGTGTCGGTCGCGCCCACGCACGCCCCGTCAACCGAGACGTCCGCACCCACCTTTGGCACTCCGACAAGTCCCGACGCACCGGCCGCGACAAGCTTGGGAGCTGATGAGCGTTCTGCAGACGTTGAGACTGCAGCACCTTCTTCAAAGACCACAGCCTATGCCAACGTGTACCGCCTCTTTAACCCATGGACGACGGAACACCTCTATACCACAGACCTCTCGGAGGCCAAGGGACTTGCCTCGCTCGGTTGGAACTGGGAGGGAATCGCCTGGGTCACGTCCTCGGCAGGGGCCTCGGTCTATCGCCTATACAACGCGTTCTCGGGAGACCATCTCTACACCGCGAGACGCTCGGAGTATGACACCCTCGTCAAAAGGGGTTGGAGGGGGGAGGGCGTCCAGTTTCGCAGCGTTGGCTCGAAGGACGGGACCGCAGTCCGGCGCCTCTTCAACCGCTATGTCACGACGGGCACCCACTTCCTGACGACGTCGGTGGAAGAGGAGCACTCATGCGTCCGCGTCGGTTGGAAGAGTGAGGGGACAGCATGGTACGCGGCGAGGCATGCCCCTCTCGACATCCTGGGCTTTTGGTTTGACCGCTTTGATGGGACAAGGTGGTGGGTGGATGCGACGGGTACCCTTGCCAACTCCAGGGTCATCGATCCCACATCAGGACGAGACAGAGGATCGGGAAGATATGCCTACGCCCGGGCATCGGGCTCAATCCTCAGGGATGGTACCGCCGATGCGGGTGGTGGCTGGTCCTACCTCGCGGACAACGACGGCAGGCTCGTCCACCACAGGGGCTCCGGCTGGGTCGTCACGGCTGCGTGGCCTTTCTCGGATAGGCAGCTCCAGCGCTACTGGACCCAAGACAGGAATCTTTGCTCGCTCGTGAGGGTCGGCCACTTTGAGGTCTCGGGAAGTCGCTACTTTGGTCGCACGGACACGGGTTACGTGCTGAGAAATGCCGATCTTGACATTGATGGGATACCCTACCATGCCGATAACGACGGCAGACTGACGATACATGATCCTATGATCGCCCGTGCCCAAGGCTATGCAAGCTCCACTGACACCCTCGTGCTCGTTGACACGACTGACCATTGGGTTGGCGTGTTCCGTGGGTCGCAAGGCAACTGGAGGCTCGATCGTCGCATGAGGTGCTCCACCGGTGCGCCCCGCACCCCTACGGTCATAGGCAACTTCACGGTTGGCATCAGGGGGTATTCCTTCAGCGGAGGCAACCACACCTGCTACTACTACACCCAGTTCTATAAAGACTACCTCTTCCACTCCATCGTCTACCACATCGGCACGTTCAGGGTTCTCGACGGGAGGATCGGCTACAGCGTCTCCGCCGGCTGCGTGCGCCTTGAGATAGACAATGCCAAGTGGATTCACGATACGGTGCCAACCGAATCCACAGTTATTACATACCGGTAGGGTCGCAGACGTACGATGCCGTCCATTGCTCTATGTCCCCCTCAGATAAAGTCACGAGTGTAGTATGATGACCATGTTTGTATAGTGCTTCCTGCAGAGCAATGCTGTCACCCGTGGGAGCAGAGCTTATGTGCACTCAGGTGAGGGCTGGAAGACGGAGCCATAAGGGACCAACAAAGCATGAGAAGGAGAAGCGTATGAGAAGGACCCATCTCAGGCGAGCAGGCGCGGTATCCCTATCACTGCTCATGATCCTGATGCTGCTTTTCCTCAACACCCGGCTCGCCCTTGCGACAGACCCCGTAAGGGGTGTAGAAGTAAAAGTTGACACATCCGCATTGGATGCGAGTGTCGATGCGGCAAAGCAGGCCGGCGTGGACGTCCAGAAAGACGGAGATGTCGACAAGGGGACGGCTGACTCAGAGGCAGAGTTAAATGCCAAGAGAGACGAGATCAAGGCAGACTACGATAAGCAGGTCCAAGACCTGAACGCGGCCGCAGAGGACGCCAAGAAGCAGTTGGGTGAGTATGCCGCCAAGAAGCAGAAGTACGACGAGGACATGGTCAAGTACAATGCTGATCTCGCAAAGTACAACGCCGATGTGGCTGCCTGCAACAAGGCCCTAGAGGAGCTGGAGCAGAAGAAGAACCAGGACGGCTACATGACCAAGCCGTCCGCGCAGATGCTCACCTTCAAGTCCGAGCCAGAAGCAAACCTCAGCTTCTCCGAGAAGAAGTACACCAAAGAAGAGTTCCACTCGACCGTTCATTCTTGGAACCTTGGCCCGGAACCATGGCGCTACGCATGGTTCGACACCCTGAACAACAACCAGCGCGAGGACGCCGCTCGCGTCATGCTCGAGAAGGACAAGCCCTTTGTGGCAACCTACACCAACCTCAGCAACTCAAGCTTCAATGGTACGAAGATCGCCAAGGTCGAGTACATATACACCTTTAAGGGGGCCAGCGGGGTACCGCTGCCAGACAAGCTCCCGGTGGTCCTACAAAAAGACCCGGCAGACACCATTTGGTACAACGACTTCTTCGCAGACGTGCGAATCAACCTGAAAGCTCGCTTCTACGATGAGGAAGGCAAGGAGATTGATCCCACGGGAAGCCTCCTCAGCTTCTCGTCACTGAACCGTGGCAACGGCTCTGCGGCTATCGACCGGGACGCGCTAGAGCGTGTGGCCTACTTCAATGGCGAGTACATCCCCATATCCGGCTCCTCGATAAAGGTCCATGCGGACGGGGGAGCCTATGCGGATAGCTCAAACGCAGAGAAGGCCAAAGGCTCGAAGTTTGACACCGCAGAATGGGACACGCCAACCTCCCCAAACGCCTGGTACGGGGCTATCATCGGCAAGGTGACGAACCCTGAGATCAGCTTGGACATGGCCTCCCACAAGAGTGGGACCATCTGGTTTGCGTTCAGCTCTGACGTCAAGGCACGGGACGTACCGATGAAGCCGGTCGCGCCCACCCCGCCAGTAGAGCCAAAGAAGCCGGTGATCAAGGCAAACTATCATGTGGACATACTGTATACCAGGCCTCAGCTGGGAAAGGGAGCGCTAGACGAGGCTGACGCAGACATTGATGGTAGTACGGTCAAGACGGGCTCTATCGTCAAGTTCGCGCTGCGAACGTCAGCTTTCCCCGCCGACCATGAGACGATAGACTCAGTGGTGTTTCGTGACACGCTGCCGGAGAACTACGAAGTAGATCTTGACGCAACGAAGGCTGCTAGCCCTGATTACGACGTGAGTTACGACGGCGCATCTCGCAACCTCGTCTTTACCGCAAAGGCCACGCTGATCGCTCAGATCAACGCCGACCTAACCAAAGCCGCTGAGGTCCCTGCACCTATGGTCATCGGAAAGGTGATGAAAGATGGGACCACGTACGAAAACTCGTTCGACATTGACATTAACAACAGCTACTCGGCTAAGTCGAACATCGTAAGGGTGCAGACTCCGAAGGCGCAGCCGATCATCCTCCCCGCAGCCGGTGGTCCTGGTACGCTCCTTCCCGTCACGCTTCTATCAGTGCTGGCAGTAGTGTCTGGGGCTGCGTGGCTCTTCACGAGGCGGCGCGAAGTATGGAGGGGAGCAGGAGCGTGGTACGGACGTGAGGCGTATAGCCCCCTGAAGAGTAGTGGGATGCGCCGGGCCTTTGATGTACGAGGAAAATGGCGTTCAATTCTGGCACGGTGCCACTTCAACCGATAGGGAGCTTGCGAGGCGTAAGGCGCTTTGTGGGACGCAGGGGGCAAGGGCACTCGGTGCCAGCGACAATCGGGATGAGACCGGCTATTCGACGGTCTCATCCCGAGTCTTTACGTTTGACGTAATGGCCTTGGTAGTAGTTGGGCGTGATCGAGCGCAGTGGGCGTAAATCGTGGCGGCACACGAGAGCTTCGGCATGAGAGATTCGACGGCACTTTTTGGGAGGCTTCGTGAGCTCGTGTGGGTAGGTGGTTGCGTCACCACCCCGGCGACGTGGGCCTCACCGCACTGGCGACGTGGGCCTCACCGCCAGGGCGACGACGCAGGAGTGTACACAAATCGGTGGAAATGGCCTCTCGGGGCCGTTTCGGGGCATTTGTGTACACTATTGGGCCGTGGGCTTGGGTTGTGGGTGGCCTTGGGATCGCAATAGTGTACACAAATGGGAGGATCGGGCCTCTCCGCGCCGGATTGGGGCGTTTGTGTACACTGTTGGGCTGTTGCGCTGTTGTGGACAGACGCGGGGACGCAATAGTGTACACAAATCGGTAAAAATGGCCTCTCGGCGCCGTTTTGGGGCATTTGTGTACACTATTGCGACGCGAGGATCGTGCGAGCAGCCGTGGGGAGTCAGAAGTGTACACAGATCGGTGGAAATGGCCTCTCCGCGCCGGATTGGGGCATTTGTGTACACTATTGCGACGCGAGTCGCGATACGAATCGCGACGCGAGCTGCGTCAGGTGGCGCGAGCGCCTCAACCACTATGGCGTGTCGGCAGCGCCTCCTCGCTGACCTCTCTCGCTTGGTCGGAAAGACAGACTCTGAGCGAGTGGCGCCGCTGCTAGGTTGGCATCTTCACCGAGGCGTCAACCCACACGAACCCCTGAAGAGCCCATTTTGTTCTATGTCCCAGACGCAGGGCTGGCGATACAGGTAGCCCATTCGATCACGGAGAGGGCGCGAAAACGCGAGGTCCAAAGCCTAGCGAAGCTCTCCCGCGTACAGGACGACATCCGCCGACTGGTCATCGTCACCAAGGAGGAGCAGGAGACGATCGCAGTAGACGGCACGTCCATCGAGGTGATCCCCGCGTGGAGGTTCCTGCTCCAGCTTGCAGAGCCAGGAGCCTTGGCTACAGATATGCCCTGAGGCCGTCGCGCCACGTCAGCGTGCTGAGCGCTGACGTTCGCACCCCGTACGCACGACTGCCCCAAGAGGGCGTCATCACCCGCCCGCCGCAGCAGGTAGGTCCGACTCCTTGTTCGCCTCCCAATACACGGCCTCTCTGCCCCTCCCCACGACAACGATCC
>ERZ773043.728-NODE-728-length-19198-cov-12.455467_pt1 | contig 19198 bp, 14 predicted proteins | sample MGYA00580636_ERZ773043 | MGnify/ENA primary metagenome ERZ773043 (study PRJEB29015, sample SAMEA2737992) | human oral metagenome | biome: human oral; feature: human-associated habitat; material: dental | place: China | collected 2065 ...
TCCTGGCCGATATGGCCGCGGGCGCAACCGTCGGCAAGGCGGTGCTGGTGCACGAGAGAGAGCGATGACGCTGCCGGAACTGACTTTGCAATCGCTCCCGGCCACGCCGCCAGCTCTTCCCGCGCCCAAACCATCAGCTCTTCCCGCGCCCAAACCATCAGCTCTTCTCGCAAACAACAGGACTCTCCCACCGTCAAATCGCCGCCTCCCCTCGCAACGGCGGAGTCCAGCGTTCAAAAATCAAAAGCATCCGCCCCAAAAACACGAGTCGGCCTTAAAACAGCAACAGCCGGCCTACGAAAGGAAAATTCATGAAGGCTCTTCAGATCACGAGCTACACGGGCCCCGAGGGCCTCGTGTATCAGGAGGCGCCGGCCCCCAGGCCGGCCCGGGGTCAGGTCACGATCGACGTCGAATATGCGGGGGCGAACTATGTCGAGGCGCTGTTCGCGGAGGGCCTGGCCTCTCGGCCGCTGCCGTGGACTCCGGGGATCGAAGCGGCGGGGCGCGTCCGCGAGCTTGGCGAAGGCGTGGAAGGATTGACGGTCGGCGAACCGGTGGCCGCGCCGACCACGATTTTGGGCGCGGGCGGCTACGGGCAGGTGGCTTTGGCGAAGGCTCCGCTCACCGTCCCTTTGCCTCCCGGGATGGATCCCGCGCTGGCGTCGGTCGTCCCCTCGAACACCACGACCGCCTTGGCCGCCCTGGAGCGAACCTTGCGCATTCAGCCGGGCGAGCATGTGCTGGTGCAGGCCGCGGCGGGAGGGCTCGGCACCCAGTTCGGCCAGATTGCGCGGCTGTTTGGCGCGGGCAGGGTCGTGGGGGTGGTCGGCTCAGAGCAAAAACGCCAGGTTGCCCTCGACCTCGGGTATGACGAGGTGTGGCTCCGCGACACGCTTCCCAGCAGGGATTCCGGCCAGTTCGACGTGATCGTCGATCCCGTCTCCGGTCCCGCGCGGCCGGAGAGCCTGAGGCTGTTGCGCTTCGAGGGCCGGCTTCTTGCGCTCGGCGACGCCGCGCAGGCCGGGGATCAGCGAATCAGCACCAACACGCTCTGGTCGAAGGGCGTCAGCGTTCTCGGCTTCAACATCGGCGGCTTGGGGGACGCCCACCCCGATGTCGTCGGTTCCTATCTGCGTCGCGCCCTCATGCTAGTGGCAACGGGTCAGGTCACCGTCCCGGTCCAGGAGAGGCTTCCAATCGCCGATGCCGCGCGGGCCTTGACGGCGCTGCGTTCGGGAGGGACCATCGGGAAGTTCATCCTGGTGCACGAGCGCGACTGACACGGTGGAAAGGGCTGTCGCCGCCCTCGCCCGCCGCCGTCGAAAACTCCCTTTTCGCGGCTTTGCCCGCCCGATTGCCTCGGCATCGCCGAGCGGCCGACCGCGCGAACGGTGTAGGGTACACCAATAGCGCCTGTTCACATATCAGGCGCCAACGGTTCGGTTGCTTGCCGTACCCGCCCATAGAAAGGGAGAGCTATTATGCCAAATTCCCCGACTAACGTCGAGGACGACGTCGTCGGTGCCGGACGCATGATCACCAGCCGGTGGCGCCCCAGCACCCTGCGAACAACCCCGTCGCGCGAGGACCGCGGGCTGTTCGGCCACCCCCGGGGCCTGCCCTGGATGCTCAACGTGGAGATGTGGGAGCGTTTCTCCTACTACGGGATGCGCGCCATCCTGCTGTACTTCATTGTCGACACCGTCGGCAACGGCGGCCTGGGGCTGAGCAATAACTCCGGCGAGGTCATCCTTGCCGTCTACAGCGCGGCTGTCTACCTGCTGGCCATCCCCGGGGGCATTTTCGCCGACCGCGTCATAGGGCCGTGGCTGTCCACCCTTTATGGCGGGCTGGTCATCATGGCGGGCCACGTCTGCCTGTCGATCCCCGTGCCAGCCGTTTCCTGGCTTGGAATCATCCTGGTCGCGGTGGGAACCGGCTTCATCAAACCGAACCTGTCGACGATCGTCGGAGGCCTGTACGACGATAACGACCCCAGGCGCGACGCCGGATTCCAACTGTTCTACATGTCAATCAACGTCGGATCGCTTGCCTCTCCCATAGTGACCGGCTGGCTGCGAGGACACTACGGGTACCACGCGGGATTCGCCTCTGCCGCTGTCGGCATGGGGTTCGCGCTGGCCGCCTTCGTCTACGGCCGCCACCGGCTTTCTGCCTTCGCATTCACCGTCCCCAACCCGATCCGCCCCTGGGAGCGCCGCAAGCTTGTTATATCCGCTGTGGCCGCGATCGCAGGAACGGCGGCGCTGGGCTACTTCATGCTCATGTTCCGTTCCCCGAGGGTCACCTCCCGCGAACGCACCCATCTGCGCGCCTACATCCCCTTGTGGATCGGCGCGGTGCTGTTTTTCATGATCTCCGAGCAGGCCGCCGGCAAAATGGCAACCTTTGCCAAGGAAAACACCGACGGGAAAATCCCCGTGGTCGGCTGGGTCCTCAGCCCTGAGACCTATCAGTCCATCAACCCGGCCACAATCGTTGTGCTAGCGCCGCTGGTCGGCTGGCTATTTACCAGGCGGGCGGGGAAGTTCCCGTCGACCATCGCCAAGTTCGCAATCGCAGTGCTCTTAGTCGGCTTGTCTGCCTTTATCCTGGGCTTCGGGTTCCAAACGTGGACCGGCGGCAAGAATCTTGCGCCATGGTGGTTCCTGGCGGCAGTGTTCATCGTGCAGACCGTGGGCGAGCTGTTCTTGTCTCCGGTGGGCCTGTCCACGACCTCGGCGCTGGCGCCCAAGAACTTCGCCTCTCAGGCGATGAGCCTGTGGCTGCTGACGACCGCCACAGGCCAGGGGCTCGCCGGTTTCATCATTTCTCAAACCAAGGACATCCCGAACTCGACGTATTACTACGGTCTGGGCGCGGTCACGGTTGCCGTGGCGGTCATCCTGTTCGCCGTCGCCCCGTGGACCAAGCGGCAGATGGCCGACGTCGGCGCATTCTCTCGGGAGTAGCGAGGCCCCGTGGCTCTGTTGGTCTGAACTCCGCCGGTTTCGCGGCCGCCGTCTCGGTGACGGCGGCCGCAGGGTTTTCCGATGTGCCTGCTCGGTTTCGCCAGCGCGCCAGGTCGGTAAAGGCTCGGCTAGTCGCGGCGGACCGATTATTCGCGACAGCCCGGCTGTCGACACCAGGCCGAGCCATTCACAGCGTGCCCGGCAAGTCGCGGCGGACGGCTAGTCTCGGCGGACCGGGCTAGTCGCGGCCTTCCGTCTCCTCGAATTCGGCGCGGGTCGGCATGTCGAAGTTAAGAGCCTCGCTCCAGCGGAATCCGAGGGGATCGCGGCCGGCGTCGTACTTGTCGTCGAAACGCAGGCCCGCGAAGGGACCGGCGCCCTTGATGCTGGATTCGTAGACGACCGCTGCGGCTTCGTTCGTCTCGCTTGGGAGGGCGTCGATAGATTCGCCGATCCACGTGCACATCGAGGCTTCAGCTTCGACCATCTCTCTCATCATCGCCTCGTCGCCGCCGGAGAGGATGTCGAGTTCAACGGTTTCGAGCTGCACGTACTTGTTCATGTGCAGATCGAGGAAGGACCGAGTTGAAATCGTTTCATCGAGCAGCTTAGGGGCCTCGAAGTGCGAGCTGCCCGAGACGAAGCGAATCACGTCGATGAACCTCAAGAAACGGGCGAACCCGACGTCGTACTCCCCGTTTATGGCGTAGACCTTGACGTCGGGGGCGCCTTCGAGGCCATTGGCGATGAGGGATGAGCAAATCTGCGTGTTTCCCGAGGCGAGGATGCGGTAGGAGATCGGAACGGCGCCGGGCCACTCGGAGAGCCCACTTGCCCTCTCCGGGCGGTCGAAATAGCTGACCGGCCGATTGTCGAGGCTGTACAGGTATGCGCGATTGACCATATGCGTTCCTTTCTGAAGCATGTGCGTCCCGTTCTGGACCATGCGCCTTCCTTCGTCGGCCACGTGCGTCCCTTTGTTGACCACGCGCATCCCTTTGCTGACCACGCGTGCCCCTTGTTGACCACGGGCGTCCTTTCGTCTGGCATTCCGTGCCCGGCTGCTCAAACTCGGAGTCCGCGGCGCGGAAGCGACCCGACGCAGCGGAATCCGCAACGCGGCAACCCAGCGCGGCGGTCTCCGCGGCCTGATGGCGACCCGACATGGCGGCAACCCGACGTAGCGGCAATCCGGCAACACGGAGCACCACCGCTGCGGGGCAGCGACCCCGCGCTGTAGTCTTCGCGGCCTGGCGGCAGCCCATCACGGCGGTCTCCGCAGCCTGGCGACAACCCGACGTGGCAGCGGCCCGGAAGCGCGACGCCCCCGGCTCCGCAGGCATCTCCGATCTGAAACCGCCCATGCCTCCAGTATGACGGATGCGTCCGACGCTTTTCCGCCCGCCTATCGTGCACAGACATGCTATGGCGCCTCCGTAAGAAGGACCACTTTGGCCTAGCCACTGCCGCCAACACAGTTGAGCGGCGCCTTGAGACACATGAGCGGCCTCTCGGCAAGATTACGGCTAGCCTTGGCCTTTCTCATTCGCACCTTCGGAGCGCTCATCCTTATCACCAGAATCCTTTGCCGCTCGCACTATATCCACCCTTTGCACCAGAGATTCAGACATCCAGAGGACGCAGTAGCTCACACGGTTGAATCATGCCATCTTTAATGCAGGCGCGTAAGACAGGCACCGCCTGCTCCCTGGTGAAAACTCCTCGGGATGCAATGTAACGATCATGTGCCTGAGGCTGCCGTTGTCCCACGAAACGGACGCCCACGCATCGGGAGCGGCGACGGGTTTGCGGGCGACGTGTACTGCTCGTAAGATCCGCCTTCCTGAGTGATTCGAACTTCCACCGGCGTCGCCTCACTAGAGTCGCTGTCACGCTGCATGGCAGTTGAAGGATGCAACGACATCAACAGGAACGTCGTCTCAACAGGGCGCACGGCCTCAGGCAGAGCCCATACCGCCATGGCGAAGCGCTTGTCGCCGTCCAGATAGTCCGGCTAGGTCAGACGCTGCGCGGTGTCATCCGTAAAAGACTGCGGCGCCTGGAACTCATCGAACCGGTGATATGCCTCTCTGTCGATGACGCTGTACGCAAATGCCCCATCCTGACTCCCATTCTCTCTGGCTCGCCTTATCCCAGGCTTCCCCTCCCCCGGCTTTCCTTACCCCAGGCTTTTCCCCGGTCTCCAGTTCCTCCCGTCTCCGACTCTCGTTTTCGCCGCGGCGATGGGCACCAAGCTATCGAAGAGAGGCAATCGCTGTCAGCAAGTCCGACGTCGGTTTCGCGCATTTCCCAACCTTGATTAGAGGTTGCCAGACAAAAGTTCCCCCACCAGGTAGAATCATCGTGCCGCTTTAGACGTCGGAGCCTGTCAAGAAGGGAGAGTCAACGTGATTCGACGGAGATCATTTATGGATGATATCTCCGTAAATCTCAGCTTCGCTGCGCACGCTCCCCGTACCCAAATCACTGACAGAATCGCGTTAGCCTACAAGGCCAACCATTTCAGGAAGGTCCCCTCTTATGGGGCCGACAACTGGAGCCATTCCTTCCACGCATTGAACGTCGTCTCGGCCGAGGGGAAAGGATGACCACGTGCGCCTCATCGACAATGTCACCGACCTTCTTGGCGACGATCTCAAGAACGAGATCACACCCGGTGCCAAGGTTCGTATTGCTGCGTCCACGTTTTCGATCTATGCGTTCGAAGCTTTCAAGCAAGAGCTGGAACAAGTCGACGAGTTGGAGTTTATATTCACCTCTCCGTCATTTGTAACCACCAACGTCATGGACAAGCTGCGTAAAGAACGTCGCCAGTACTTCATCCCGGCCGATCACGCTGAATCTACAATTGCTGGATCCGAGTTTGAGATTCGACTCCGCAACAAGCTCACACAAAAAGCTGTCGCCCGGGAGTGCGCAGATTGGGTGCGCAGCAAAGTCACGTTTCGCTCGAACAACACAGGCAGCTCCATGCAGCCGATGGCCATTGTGAACGATCGCGCGGCATACTTCCCTATTCAAGGTTTCACAACCACGGATCTGGGTTATGAGAAGGGCCCAGCGGTTTCCAACGTCGTCACCAAGTCCGAGGGAAAAACAGAAACCCGATACTTCCTGGACCTATTTGACCAAATCTGGAACAACCCGAGCCAACTGGACGATGTCACACAAGCAGTCTGTGACCACATCGCCGCGGTCTATGCAGAGAATTCGCCGGAACGAATCTATTTCTTGATCTTGTACAACCTGTTCGCCGATTTCCTCGATGACGTCTCCGAAGACGTTCTGCCAAATGATCGCACGGGCTACCGGGACACGAAGATCTGGCAAAGCCTCTACAATTTCCAACGCGATGCCGCCACTGGACTCATCAACAAGTTGGAGACTTACAACGGCTGTATCTTGGCTGACAGCGTCGGCCTTGGCAAGACATTTACCGCGTTGGCAGTGGTGAAGTATTACGAACTTCGAAACAAATCGGTGCTGGTGCTTTGTCCGAAGAAACTGGCAGCAAACTGGACGAACTACAACTCGAACTACACGACGAATCTCTTCCGTGAGGACCGTTTCAACTACGACGTCCTAGCGCACACCGATCTTTCTCGCACCAAGGGGGAATCCTTGGGGCTGGACTTGTCTCGGATCAACTGGGGCAACTACGATCTAGTCGTTATCGACGAGTCACACAACTTTCGCAATGCAGACTATGCCGAAGCGAAAGAGTCGCGCTACCAACGGCTTATGCGCCAGATCATCAAAGAAGGCGTGCAAACCAAGGTACTGATGCTGTCGGCAACTCCGGTGAACAACAGGTTCATGGATCTGAAGAACCAACTTCAGCTGGCTTACGAGGGTGAGTCGGAGAATCTTGCCAAACACCTGAACATCTCGACCAGTCTTGAAAAGGTCTTTTCTGATGCGCAGCGCGTGTTCAACGAATGGTCCAGGTTGACGCCCGAGCATCGCACCACCGATCGAATCTTGAGGATGCTCGACTTCGATTTCTTCGAGCTCCTAGACTCGGTGACCATCGCCCGTTCCCGCAGACACATCCAGGCGTTTTACGACACCAGCGAGATCGGTGTCTTCCCCAAACGCCTCAAGCCTCTCTCGGTGCGCGAACCGCTAAGCGATTTGACCGACGTCCCCACCTTCAACGAAATCTTCGCTCGGCTTCAGACTCTTACCCTAGCTGTCTACACCCCGCTGGCATACGTGTTTGAGAGCAGGCGGGCCAAATACGAAGACCGCTACAGCATCACTGCCGGAACCGGGAATTCCAATATTGGGCAGGTAGGCCGCGAGCAGGGTCTCAAACAGCTTATGACCGTCAATCTCCTCAAACGATTGGAGAGTTCGGTCGAAGCATTCCGATTGACATTATCGAAAGTCCAAGACTCGATTGCCCGCACCCTTGCGCGCATTGACAGCCACACGGAGAACAGCGGATCGATCCTCGACGAAGCCAAGCAGGATTTCGATATTGACGATGAGGACAACGCCGACGTCGAAGCAGTCTCCTTCGGAGACAAGATCAAAATCGATCTGAAGGATGTCGACATCGAGTCATGGCAACGCGACTTGCGACACGACCGTGAAATACTGCGCAAACTTCTTGGAGAAATGAAAAAGGTCACTCCTGCTCACGATCTCAAGCTCCGCAAACTCAAAGAACTCATCCGGAACAAAAAACTTCAACCGATCAATCCCGGCAATCGCAAGGCTCTAGTCTTTTCAGCTTTTTCGGACACCGCAGATTACCTATATCGAGAGCTCTCCCCATCGTTATCGGAGGAAGGTTTAGAGGCTGCGGTGATCACCGGCGATAGTCACGGAACCAAGTCCACGCTCGGAACGGGTTTCAATTTCCAGCAGGTTATGTCCATGTTCTCTCCGCGCTCAAAGCAGCGGAACCTGACAATGCCCGGCGAGGTCCGGGAGCTAGACGTCTTGATCGGAACAGACGTCATCAGTGAGGGTCAGAATCTCCAAGACTGCGACTGCCTCATCAACTACGACATCCACTGGAATCCCGTCCGCATAATCCAACGTTTTGGTCGCATTGATCGTATCGGCTCCGCCAACAAGGTTATCCAACTGGTAAACTTCTGGCCTGACATATCCCTTGACGAGTACATCAATCTCAAGGAACGTGTCGAGAACCGGATGGTGATCGCCGACATCGCAGGCACTGCGGACGACAACGTCCTTACCCAGGAAAATCCCGACGCGGCCTTCCGCAAAGAACAGCTCCGCAAACTCCAAGACGAAGTCATCGAACTGGAAGACGTGCGCACTGGAGTCTCGATAACCGACCTGGGCCTCAACGATTTCCGAATGGATCTGCTTGGATACATCAAACAATACGGTGACCTAACAGCCATACCGAAAGGACTACATGCAGTAATCCCCGCAGACCCGTCAAAAGGTTTGGTGCCTGGCGTGATCTTCGCCCTGCGTAACGTGGAGGCCGACAGCGCCCAGCTTGGAGGAAAAAACGGCAATCGAGGCAACCGCCTCCACCCGCATTACCTCATCTACCTTGACAAGGCCGGCCAAGTGGTCGTCAACCACACGGAGCCTAAGCACCTGCTAGATCTGCTGCGTACAGGTTGCCGTTCCTATGGGGATCCCGTCTCCGAGGCTGTCCGTACTTTCAACACTGTCACCATGGACGGCGTTGACATGAGCGTCTATTCGCAACTACTCACCGACGCGATACATTCGATGATCGATGTGACAGAGGAACGAGACATCGACAGTCTTTTCACCCCAGGCCATACCACTGCTCTCACCCAGACCATCGCTGGTTTGGACGACTTCGAACTGATCGCATTCGTCGCCATCGTTGATCCTTCAAGCGAGATGAGGATCGATGCCTGACCTTCTGTACCGGTGGCCGCCTGCGGCGAAGGTCGAACGACGTGTCCCCAAAGAGAAGTTCTTTGAGCATGGCGCTCTGCACACCGCAGTGCGACGTAAGTTTATCGACGAGATCGCCCGAATTACCTGGGCCTACAAGCTTGCGACGTCAACAATCAATCTCGCTGACAGCCCTGAAGTTCCGGAGATTCAGGTTTTTGAGTTAGCAGCGAAGGGCGATGACGTTTCCAATCAAGTACTGGCAGCAATCGACAAAGCCATTCCAATACCGATCGTTTTTGAGATCACCAGCAATCTCGAAGACGAGCGTCAAACACGGATGGTCGCCTGCTTTAAACAGATCAGCTCTGGATCGGGACGCACCAAGGTAGAACCGGCAGTCAACCGATACTTCTCCACGGGTTGGCTACACGCCAACACCGAACGTCAATCCTTGCCTACGGCGATCACGTTACCTGCTCTCTACGTCTCTCTTCTGGAACCCCTGACCAGCATTGGAGTCCGGCCTGGCGAGGGGCTGTCGAAAGTAGGCAATAGGCTGAAGCTCGTCGTCGCACTTGAGCGCGAGATCTGCTCGCTAGAAAACAATCTTTGCAAGGAAAAACAGCTCAACCGTAAAATTGACTTGCGTCGCACTCTTAGGGCCAAGCAAGCTCAACTGGAACAGCAGAGGGAAAGCCATGGATAAACTGCGCATGACGTCGCCGGACCTGACCGCCGCCAACATCGACAGACTCGCCGAGTTGTTCCCCAACGTCATAACCGAGAAAATCGACGCTGACGGCAATGTGACTCGTGCGGTGGACTTCGACTTGCTCCGCCAAGAGCTGTCCGACCATATTGTCGAAGGACCTCAAGAACGCTACCGCCTCGATTGGCCGGGAAAACGCGCCGCGGCCTTCGCGGCCAACGCACCCATCGCCAAAACTCTACGGCCCGTCCGAGAAGAATCCGTCAACTTCGATACGACGAAGAACCTGTTCATCGAAGGAGACAACCTCGACGCGCTCAAGCTCCTCCAAGAGTCCTATCTAGGCAAAATCAAACTCATCTACATCGATCCGCCTTACAACACCGGCCACGATTTCATTTACGACGATGACTTCGCCGAGTCAACCGAATCCTACCTTCAACGATCTGGACAAATCGACGATGCAGGGCTGCGCCTCGTGACGAATAGCAATGCCAACGGTCGCTACCACTCCAACTGGCTTTCCATGATGTACCCGCGTCTCAAACTTGCCCGGAATCTTCTCACAGAAGACGGGTTTATCGTTGTCAGCATCGACGATGCCGAGATATCCACGCTTGAGATTCTGCTTGATGAGATCATGGGTCAAGACAACAAACTCGCAGTAGTAGTTTGGGATCGCAATCGCAAGAACGACGCTCGCTATTTTTCGGTGGGACACGAATACATGTTTGTATACGCACGCAACAAAACATTGTTAACGAAACGAGATGTACGATTGCGTGAACCACAACAGGGACTCCAAGAGGCCCGAGAGAAGATCGACCAGCTCCGGTCAAAGTTTGGAGACGACACAACGGCAATTCAAGCCAAGTGGCGAGAATGGACCAAGTCTTTTTCACCTTCGGATGCGCGACGAAAACTCGGCCGATTTAGCAAAGTTGGTCCACGAGGCCCGTATAGAGATGATGGAGACATTTCATGGCCAGGGGGAGGGGGGCCAAGGTATGAAGTGATTCATCCAGTCACTGGTCGCCCATGCAAAACTCCATCACGCGGCTGGGTTTTCCCGACTAAAGAGAGATTCGATCAAGCCGTGATGGACGGGCGTGTTGTCTTCGGCCACGACGATTCGACACAACCTCGGATTGTTTCCTATCTATTCGAATCATCGGGCTTGGCTATGAGCTCCGTGCAGTACAGTTACGCGCAGACAGCTGCTGTAGATTTCAAAAAGTTAATGAAAGATAAAGTATTTGACAATCCAAAGAACTGGAAAGATCTGAGACGAATCATCTCCTACTTGACGGAATCGCATGATATTGTAATGGACTTTTTTGCCGGTTCTGCATCGACTGCACATGCAGTGCTTGACCTGAATGCCAGCGAAGGAAGCAAACGCTCCTACATTCTTGTTCAAATCGATGAACGAGTTCCCGAAAATAGCCTTGCATCAAAAGCTGGCTACAAGAGTATCGACGAGATCGCTCGTGACAGGATTGCGCGAGTCGAGCAGATATACGACAAAAACGAAGCTGAAGGCTTTCGGTTCTTGAAAATCGATTCCTCATGTTTTTCTGAAATCCTGCGAAATCCGGACGCTACTGATCAGCTCATCTTAGACGACCTTTCTGAAAGCATTATGACAGATCGCTCCGCAGAAGACCTGCTCTTCCAAGTGATCCTCGACTGGGGGTTAGAGCTCACGATGCCGATTCACTCCGAAACGATTGATGGGCACGAGATTCTCAGTGTCGACGACGATGCATTGATTGCATGTTTTGATCGGGAAGTAACGCTCACGGTCGTGCGCGAAATGGCCCACCGTCAGCCTTTGCGTGCGGTCTTCCGCGATGACGGGTTCCCTAATGACGCAGCGCGAATCAATGCGGAACAGATCTTCCGGGGAGTCTCACCATCCACTGATGTGAAAGCAATCTGATGAAAGATATGGCTCTGACGAACGAAGAACTGAGTAACCACCTCAATCGGCTTTTGACGGTGTGGGAGAATGAAGTCGTTAAATTCAAGGAAGCCGGTACACAGTTCTCTGCGGATAAGATAGGTGAGTACGTCTCTGCGTTGAGCAACGAGGCGAATCTGCGAGGTCTGCCTTCTGGATGGATTGTCTTCGGTGTCTCGAACTCTCGAGAGGTGGTAGGCACAGCCCACCTCCTGACAGTTGATCAGCGGCAGGCTCTCAAGCATTACATTCACCAGTCGATCAATCAGATGTTGACGATTCGTGAAATCTACGAGCTTATGCACTCGGACAAACGTGTAGCGCTTCTCGAGATTCCGGCTGCTCCGCAGGGAATTCCGATTTCTTGGAAAGGCAACTATAAGGCGCGTGCCGGCGAGAGCTTGATGCCCCTTTCGTTGGACAAGTTCGACCAGATTCGGGGCCAGACGATCAACGCCGACTGGTCTGCTGCAGTGGTTCCCAGCACAACCATTGCTCACCTTGATCCTGCAGCCATCGCTCGCGCAAGACAGGGCTTTGCTGAACGATATGCTTCTCGCATTCTGGCCGACAATATCAACACCTGGTATGACAAGACCTTTCTGACAAAGACCAGATTGACTCGCGATGGTCAGATCACCCGTGCAGCGCTCCTGTTGCTCGACGCGAGCACTTCGACCTATCCGCTTACGCCGCATCCAGCACAGATGACCTGGAAACTGGTAGGCGAACAGAGAGCGAATGAACATTTCCGCCCTCCTTTCTTGCTCAACACGACCGCACTCTCGAAACGTATCCGTAACGTTCAACTCCGGCTTATGCCGTCCGAGGAGCTGATATATCGGGAGATTAGCAAGTACGATGAGCGGAGCTTGCTCGAAGCCCTCTACAACTGCATTGCGCACCAAAATTATGCAAAGAACTCACGGATCATCGTCACGGAGTATCCGGAGCGCACCACTTTCGAAAGCGTCGGAGATTTTTACGATGGGGTACCCAAAGACTACATGCTTGACAAGCGAACTCCACGCAGATATTGTAATCTTCTTCTTGTGGAGGCTATGACTGAGCTCAATCTCATCGATCAAATGGGATACGGCATCCACAGGATAGTAAAAGACCAGATCGTCGTTTCCTTCCACTTTCCGACTACGATCTCAGCATTCCCGGTGAAGTAAAGTTGACGATTCCAGGAGCCATCATCGATGCGGCATATTCGCAACTGTTGATGGAGAGAACCGACCTTTCCTTTGATGACATCCTCGCTCTCGATCGTATGAAGAAAGGACTGGATGTCAACGAGAAAACGGTTCGGCATCTGCGTCGAATCGGTTTAATCGAGGGACGTAAGCCTCACCGACGCATCACGCCAAGGGTCGCTGCCGCCACTGGAACGATGGCCACCTATATCCGTACTCGCCCTCAGGCAGACGCGCACTATGCGGCTTTACTGACCGACTTCTTGAAAGCTCAAGGGCATGCGAATCGCCATGATGTAGACGTTCTTCTTCGCCCTGTTCTCAGCGAGGATCTTACAGACGAACAGAAGGCAACAAAAATCACCAATCTCCTGGCAAAGCTGCGTCGCCGCGGTGTTATCGTCAATCGAGGAAGTCGGGCAAAACCACGCCACGGTGGGAGCTTTCTTTCGCAGACGACGGGAACGCATCTCTTAAAGACGCTTTGCAGAAAGGTGAGTCCAACGAGAGGGACACGAAGGAGCATGAATCGGCGTGAACACAGCCTTTCGCCCGGTTCTTGTTTCTTTTAGCACAGGTGACGAACAGCATCCGTTCAGAAAGAAAGGACCCAATGAAGCTTCAGTTCAAGATCCAGCAGTATCAGACGGACGCGGTGAACTCGGTCGTCGAGGTATTCGAGGGCCAACCCAAACGCGAGAGAGTCTCCTACCGAATCGATCCGGGACGCATCGTGCCCACTGCGAATCCTGCGTTGTTCGAAATAGAGGAACGCTCTGACGCAGGCTTTCGTAACGCAGAGATTGAGCTGACGAACCGACAGCTTCTGGAAAACGTGCGTCGGGTGCAACGATCCCAAAGTCTGCCTGAATCCTGCGCGTTGACGTACTCTAAAGCTTCCCCTAAAGCCCCAAACCTCGACGTGGAAATGGAGACAGGCACAGGTAAGACATACGTCTACATAAAAACAATCATGGAATTGCACAAGTGCTACGGCTGGTCGAAGTACATCGTCGTCGTGCCCTCCATTGCAATTCGAGAAGGCGTGAAAAAGACCTTTGACGTGACTGCCGCCCACTTCCAAGAGCTTTACGGCACTAAACCCCGACCTTTTATCTATAACTCATCTTGCTTACATGAGTTAGAACACTTCAGCTCCGATGCAGGCGTGCAGGTCATGATCATCAATATCCAAGCTTTCAACTCTAAGAGCAAAGATAATCGGCGCATCTACGATGAACTAGACGACTTTCAATCCCGGAAACCGATCGACGTCATTGCCGCCAATCGACCGATTGTCATCATTGATGAACCCCAGAAAATTGGCGCGACGAAGTCTCAGGAGGCCCTGTCACAGTTTAACGGACTGATGACGTTGCGCTATTCGGCTACACACAAAGCGGAGCATACAAAGGTTCATCGACTTGATGCACTGGATGCCTACAATCAAAAATTGGTCAAAAAGATAGCGGTACGTGGCATAACTGTCAAAGGGCTTGCTGGATCAACCGCCTATCTGTATCTCGAAGCGATCGAAATCGCAAAAGGGGCAAGCCCTCGAGCACGAGCAGAGATTGAGGTCCAGACCCGGTCAGGGATCAAACGCCAGGTCAAACGGTTGGATGTCGGGTCGAACTTACATGACATCTCAAACGGTTTGGAGGCGTATAGAGATCTATTCGTTACCGGCATCGATGCCACCCGAGACGTCATCGAATTATCCAATGGCGATATTGTCCTTGCCGGACAGTTAGCCGATCGCGATGCCACCGAAGAAACGAAACGCCGTATCCAAATTCGTGAAGTCATCCGAGCTCATTTCGACAAGGAGCGGGAGCTGTTCAACCAAGACATTAAAGTGCTCTCACTCTTTTTCATTGACGAAGTTGCCAAGTACCGCGACTACTCCCGCGACGATACTCTTGGCGAGTACGCACGCATTTTAGAGGAAGAGTACATTGCGATCCGCGACGAGGCCCTGGGCGAACTGGCACTTGACGATAGCACTGCCGGATATCAAGCGTATCTTTGCCGTGACGACGTAGGTACGGTACACGAGGGTTACTTTTCTGTCGATAAGGATAAGAAGCAGGTGGACAGTGAAACTCCGAAAACCGGAGAAAATAAAGGGCAGTCCAACGATGTGGATGCCTATGACTTAATCCTGAAGAACAAGGAGCGCCTACTTTCGTTTGACGAGCCGGTACGTTTTATTTTTTCCCACTCGGCTTTACGGGAGGGATGGGACAATCCAAACGTCTTTGTCATGGGAATACTCAAGAAATCCGACAACAACATCTCACGCCGCCAAGAGATCGGTCGCGGTTTGCGTTTGGCGGTCAACCAGCGCGGCGAGCGCATGGACGCTGCCACGGTCGGCGAGCGAGTGCATGACATCAACGAGTTGACGGTCGTAACTGACGAGTCCTACGCCGAGTTCGTCGACGGTCTCCAGAAAGAGATCTTCGAGTCCCTGGCGGAGCGCCCACGCGAAGCGAGCATTGCGTTCTTCACCGGCAAGACCATCCAGACCACAGAAGGCGAATCCGTTGTGGAGGAACGGCTGGCCTGTGCAATTTACAATTACCTCGTGGACAACGACTACGTCGATGATAACGGCCTGATCACATCCACCTACAAGGAAGCCAAAACTGAAGGGACGTTGGAGGACCCAAAGTCAGAGATACTGCGCCCGGTAGTGAACTTTGTTTGGCCACTAATCGACACGCTTTACATCAACCTGCCAACACTCACAAACGATAGAAAACTAAAAAGGAATCCCCTCAACGAGGAGAACTTCGCCAAAAAGGAGTTCCAGAATCTATGGAGTCGAATCAACCACAAAGCGGTCTATCAAGTCGAGTTCGACTCCGCTGAGCTGATCAGTAAAGCCATTGACCACATTGACCAACACCTGCGTGCCTCTTCCATGCAGTACATAGTACAAGCAGGCCGCCAGCGCGATCAGCTAGACGCCGACGACCTCACCAAGGGAACGGGGTTTAACAGATCAAGCACGACAACCTTGACGGAGACGGTAAGCGCCAGTTCGCAGGTCAGGTACGACCTCCTTGGCGAGATTGCAGAAGCGACAAAGCTAACCCGCCGGACGATTGCGGCCATCCTCAAAGGCATTCGCCCAGAAGTGTTTGCCAAGTTTCGATTGAACCCGGAAGAGTTCATTAGAGAAGCCTCTCGACTAATCAACGAACAGAAGGCCGCCGTGATCGTTGAGCATCTGACCTACGACACCTTGGACGGCACATTCGATTCAGCCATCTTCACGGAAAACCAGACGAAACAAGACCTTTCCCACGTCGGAAATAAGCTCGCCAAACACATCTATGATTACGCAGTCACGGATTCAAAGGGAGAACGGGCGTTCGTGGAAGAACTGGACACAAGCAAAGAAGTCGCAGTGTACGCGAAGTTGCCGCGCGGCTTCTATATTCCCACTCCCGTCGGAAACTACAATCCGGACTGGGCAATCGCGTTCACCGAAGACACCGTCAAACACGTTTACTTCGTTGCCGAAACGAAGGGTTCGATGTCAACTCTTCAGCTTCGCGGGGTTGAAGATGCAAAGATTGAGTGTGCCCGCAGATTTTTTGCAATTCTTAACGAGAAGAACGGCAATAACATCACCTATGACATCGTCACCGATTACTCTGAGCTCATGAGAATCGTCACTGCGTAGATATGCCTAGCAACACCTGCATCCACATTGGCTGAAGCTCCCACCCGAACTGCCTTCCTAGCCAGCAACGCACGTCCGGAGTTGCCGTTTCTTTCACATTGAAAGCTGCTGTGCACGCGTGCTCCAGGTTGGCTCACACGCCAACCAAGCTCAGGGAAAGGTATCGCGAGGCTATGACCCGCTTCGCGCATTGCATACATCTTCCCCTCCGCTGTTCGTGAGAAACGGTTCGGCAGGCCCGCTCCCGACCGCCCAAACAATGAAGCGAGACAGTATACGGCTTAGCGAATTAGCCAGTAACTTAGTGTTCCAATCGGCGATTTAGTGACTCAGTTTGACGATCTATATCCTGAAGAATCGGACCTCAAGGCCTAGAGCTTGGGAACAGAGGTCCACCGCTCAGGAACCTAGAACCAAGGACTTAACGATCAGTGCCTGAAAATCCCCGCAAGTAGAATCTTGGGAATAGACGTCTCACCGCCAATGCAACCGTAGACTCTTTTTGCCGATCTGTGCGAAGGAAGCTCCTCCAAACCTAGGATGGAGATCGAATGGACAGCCATCAACCATCGGACAGCAACGCCGGACCAACAGAGAACAGCACTAAAAGGGGCATCCAAAGCCGATAGTCAGGAATCCGAAGTCGACCAGCAAACTTCAAACCAACTTAATTCTCAAACGCCATTCTCATCCTCGACGACTATGAATTCGATGGAACACGGTCCCGGCGGCTCGCTGATGATCGATCATCTGCCGCTCTGACGCGCGCCCGCATCGGATTGGATTCCTCTTAAAGGGGGAAGCAACCGCTCTATCATCGGTTTTGTACAGACGGATCAGGCTTCCCGACGTCGGCGCTGACCCTTAAGTCCAAGAATCCAAAACGCCAAATCGCAGCCTCGCCGACTTAAGCACAGCGGAAAGAAGTCAAAAAGACGAAAAACTAGAAAAAGGAAACTCAGTGGCCCTTGCTGACGCGGACTCGAAACAGTGGCGGCCGCTGATGGACTTGATTGCGAGCTTGCCTCCTGATCTGGCTGCTGACCGTCCGTCGTGGCCTGGCCCTGCGGCGCCGCGTGTGACTCGTAAGGTCACGTTCGCCTCTCTGACCCGGGCCCAGCGTGCTGACGTTGCCCGTCTCTACGCGACCGGCGTGCCGGTTCGGGATATCTGCGCGCGTTTCAACATCACAAAGGACACGGTCATTCGACTTCGCAAGCAGGCCGGCGTTCCCCAACGGCAACGTGGACTTGATGAGCCCCAAGGGGACGGGGCCGAAGCAATGTATGCCTCCGGCACGTCCCTCAAGACCGTCGCCACGCGCGTCGGCGTCGGCGCGGTACGGGGGTGCCTGCTACGGCGTGGGGTAAAGATGCGCAAGAGGAACGGGGCACGATAGGCCGCGCAAGGCTATGGGCCCTTACGTCAATGACCGCACCATCGTCACGGCGCACGCTGCTGCCAGCGTCTGGCTTTTGACCATGTCGGCGTGGATGTCGCCGGTCAGCACGACGGTGAACGTGGGCCAGGTTTCTCCTCGCCAGACCAGCCGGACGGTTGTCTCTCCCTCAAGCTCGACGACGGTCGGCTCTGCAAGCTCGTGCTCGTGCCACAGCGCGTCAGGCTCGGAGGCGGCCGTCCAGGTCGCGGCGAAAGGCGCAGGCTGCGGTTCGCCGTCTCGCCAGAGACTGAGCTTCGGCGGGTGCATGTGGATGTGGCGTTGCCAGCGCAGCTGGACGGTCAGGCCGACGTGGCTCTCGTCCAGACCGATGAGAATGAGCGTGGCTTCCGGGACGGTCTGGGTTGTCCAGTGGGTGGAGATGAGCCTGGCCAGCTGGAGCAGGCCGCGGTCGCTGTAGCGCCGGGCTTGGCGTTGGTCGAGGAAGCGCACAGCCCCGAACTGTTCAAGCCGGGCCAAGTGAGTGTCAGCGTAGGTGCACAGGCCGAGAGAATAGCTGGCAGCCTCCACCGCCGTTATGTCGTCGCCGGAGCCGATCAGCTCCATGACCTTGTGGGTCAACTCCACCAGCGCAACCTCGGGATCGCCGTTGCCCAGCAGATCACACATGACCGGACACTGAGCCATCGTCTGCGGCGACAACCCGCCCGGACGCTTACGGGCAGCCCGAAGCTCCTGAAGTATAGCCCCCTCCGCGAAACGGGCGCGCCCGTCAGGGGTGTCGCTGCTGCTCATAAGGCCAGCCTAGCCGAGGGGGCCGGGCCCGCGGCTGCGTGCACCGTTCGGGTCTGACGCAGTCCCCGCCACGGCTGGAAGCACAGTTTGAGGACTCTAGGGCGTCGCGGTGTCCAGCCGAGGACTCTGTCATTAGAGTGTGGCGCAGGGTTGTCCAATGCCGGAGCTACGCACCGCCCCTTGCGTGTCGAAAGAATGTTGGACAGTCTGCGATTACAACAAATGCATAGCGCCCCCCTTTCTCCGTATAGGCCATAGCTGCATGCGTGTGAGCAACAACAGGATCAACGGCATCAGATCGATCTGGCCGCAACAGGACTGCGACAAGCCGCAGGCGACTCGTTCGTTCACACGCGCACCGCGCCGTCGAAACTGTCGGCCTTCCGCTCAGCTTGCGTAGACATCCGAGATATGTGGGAAACATCAGGTTGCGTCTTCTAGCTGCGCTTAGATGCATCGCCTAGCATTCCGCTCAAGAGCCCAGCTCCAATCGGGCTCTAAAGACGATATCCTTAAAACAACGATGCTCCGGGAGGTTTTAACCTTGATTCGGCCCGCGGGAAGAATGGGTGTGC
>ERZ773043.729-NODE-729-length-19175-cov-3.667312_pt1 | contig 19175 bp, 11 predicted proteins | sample MGYA00580636_ERZ773043 | MGnify/ENA primary metagenome ERZ773043 (study PRJEB29015, sample SAMEA2737992) | human oral metagenome | biome: human oral; feature: human-associated habitat; material: dental | place: China | collected 2065 ...
ATACTAACAGCTACTCCGTCCTCAACGTCACCCCAAGGTTTCGTGCGTTTTCGGTAATGATGCGCATCGTGGTCTCGTTGATGCCGCCGGGTACGCTCACCTCGACTGTGAGTGTCAAGCGCGCCGATGCTCCTTTAAGGTCGTAAAGTCGCTGCAGGATTTCCTCCACGATGGTGCCCACGTCAGAGCCGGCCGACCACTGATCGAGCACGGCCTCAAGCTCCACCTCGTGGACCTGGGATGTCTCTGGCTGGGACCGTAGGCCGCTGGGCCCGTTGGCGTCACCTTCGTTATCATGAGTGCCGCCGTGGCCGCCATCTCCCTCATTAGCTATGTCATTATCTGGTCCTCTGGACTTCTCGGCCGCCCGGTCAACTGCAAGCTGTTCAAGCGACTTCTCGCGCACCACCACGAGACCGCTGCGCAAATCTACCATCGGCCGCTCGCCCAGTTTGAGGCCTAGGAAGCGTCCTTCCTCGTCTCTACCGTCGGCGTAACCGAAGTAGTCCCCGCTCTGTGCACCCTGTGCGATAGAGTTAGCCAGCACCTGCTCTGAAACCAGCGTCTGCAAGTAGCAGTAGCGGCAGTAGTCATCCCACAGCTCCAAGATGGGCACGCTATCGCGTCCATTCATCAGGATGGTATCCAGGTCGCGTTGCAGCATGAAGGGCGAGAACACGTCCGCCACAAGCCCATCGGTCTTGGCCCGCTCCCAGGCACGCTTCGAGATCGCATCAGTGCCGTCGATGGTCGTGTTGTCCCAGTCCAACTGCCCCGCATCACTCGCGTCCTGCATAGGAAATACGAGGTGCCTATAGGCCCCCAGCACAAGTCGCTTGGCTCGCGCGGTGGCCGCCTGCAACTTGCCGTGCACGTCGTCGCGGGCGTGGCGGGTAAGTTCCAGTGCGTCGGCGTCCGAGTCGATGCTCCTCCATGCCAGCTCCCAGCGCACGGCGTCGCGCGCATCGGTGAGTGCGGACGCATCGGCCGCCACGAAGAGCAGCATGTTGCGGTTTGCGCGCATGGCGCTTCCGCGCGAGCCTAGGCAGTCCGAGGCCCACGCAAGTGCGATGGAGTGCACTAGGTCCTTACCTTGCGTCTTCGCGGGTGGCAGGATCGCGAGCGCGAGTACGGCATCATCAGGCACCTCAGAACTGTCGGACGGACAGATGTATACGGAGTGGAAGCCGCTTGCCCCGCGCCGCTCGGCCTGTCGCACGATCTCCACCACATGGGCGTCTATGTCACCCGCAGTCTGGCGGCTCGCACGGTCGCGAGCCATTTTCTCAAGCGTGGGGTGCGTGTCAAACCAGTAGCGCGTACCAGTGGTGTAGAGGTAACTTAGCTCGTCGCGCATCTTGGCAAGTGCATCATCGTAGATGGTCACGTTTGTGCTCGGCATGGTTGCGCCCAGTCGAATGTCCGATGTGTCAAGCCCGCGTAGACTCTCGCCACGCGAGGTAGGGGCGCTCCCCAAAAAAATTGCGCGTGCCATGCGTCGTGCCGCCTTGGGCTGCGAAAAGCGTCCGTTGTTGCGGTCGATGGTTCCGGGGATGGAATGCGTGCCATCTACGTCGGTATCCACCACGGCGTTCCAAGCGGGATCGAGGTACTGGAAGATCTCCTCCGAGATGCGTGGGTCAGAGAAGTCGATCGAACCCGGCATGATGAGCGGGTCGGCGTCGTCGGCCTTCCATAGGTTGTAGATGATGGTTGCCATGAGTCGTAGCACGCCGCGGGTGCGCTGGAAGTTAGGCAGAGTGCTCCAGTCTCCGTAGAGGCGATCGAACACCTGCGGGTGAATGGGGTAGCAGCGTAGTATCCGCTCGCGGTAGGCGTCGTCGCGGCACTCTACGGAGAATTTGTCGGGGTCGGCGGCGTAGTAGGCCATGAAGGCGTTGGCAACCGGCTCGGCGAGCGTCTCGTCGTAGGTTCCGAAGAGGCGCTTCTTCACGATCTCGAAGCCCTCCTCGTTGGTGGCAGCTCGCCAGATGGAGTTCACACGTCCGAAGACGTGCTCCACACGCTCAAGTGCGATGCGCCCGCCCTCGCCACCAAGCTCTCGGTTGCTCTCGGGGAGCGAGGCAATGAGCATGCAGTTCTCCGTGCGCTTCACGGCTTCGGTGAGTTGCTGTATGAAGCTGAGCACATTTTCGAAGGTGCCCGCCGGCAGTCGCTTGTCATCGTTGCCGTAGAGGTTGCGCGTGTAGGCCACAAACTCGTCGATGAGGATCACACACGGGCCTATCTCGTTGAAGAGATGTGTGAGCGCGTCGGCACCGGGGGCCACACCTTTGGAGTCGGCCGAGCGGATGATGCTATACGGTGTGGGGTCGCCCTTCTGTAGGCATAACTGATAGGCCATCTCGCCCCAGAGCGTGTTCACCTTGCCCTGTAGGAAGGGCGGATTCTTGAAGGAGGATGGATTGAGGTCGGTACCTACGAGTGTGGCTACGTACACCTTGTCGGGCAGGCTCGGTACCCGTGCCTCGTCCATGATGTCGGTCACACCCGGCAGATCCCGGACAATCTTCGACGTACGCATGAGATGGTACACGGCCAGCATGCTGTGCGTTTTGCCGCCGCCGAAGGCGGTCTTCAGTTCCACCACGGGGTCGCCGTCATCGTCGTCGGTTACCGAGACGCGCTTGAGCACGCTGATGAGCAGCGATCGCATGCCTTCGGTGATAAAGGTGCGCGAGAAGAACTCTTTGGGGTCCTGGTACTCAAAGCCGGCTTCGCCCTTCGCGACGCTCGCTAGGTCGAGCGCAAATTCCGCCGTCTTGAACTGCCCGCGTGCCACGTCCGTCTTGGGTGCCACCACGCTGCGCCAGGGACGCAGCGCACCGGATGAGTTGGCATCGGTCGAGGCGGGCGTCACGACACTCCAGGAGTCGGCCTGCTGACCTTCCCGTGCGGGCGCTGCCGCTTGTACGGGCGTGCGCTCCATGAGGTCGCGCCGGTAGTCACGGATGGCTACGGCGGTCTCTGGGTCGATCTGGTCCATAAGCAGTGCCATAGTATCGAGCGCGCGCACGGTCTCGTCGTCGGTGAAGCCCCCGCCTGTACGGTGCGCCCAGGCGTTACGTGTATCAATAAGCTCGCTAGCCCAGCTCTGTGACCTGCGGTCCATTACCAGGCGGAATACATCCTTCCATGCCTGCCTGATAAGTCGTAGCATGAGCAAGATGTCGAGTGAGTCGATGCGCCGGGTATCGTTGGTCACGCTGGGACCTGCCACATCGCGGCGCTGGTCTTCGTAGAGGTGGCTGAGCACGCCCTGCTGCCACCATTCGTCGTGGTAGTTGCGGATCATTTCCCGCATAATGAATGCACCGAGTGTGGGTCGCATCGCGTCGAAGGCGCTTCCCACGAGCGCGTTGTTGTCCATCTTGATATCCATGTCACCTACTTGTTAAAGGTTGAGTATTCCCTGCACGGGCATGTTGCGTCGTAGGTCGTCCGCTCGCTCTGCCACGTCCGCCCAGGAGGTCACGAGGTTATTGAAGAGCTGCGCGTCCTCGCCACGGCCGGTGCGTTCGGCCATCTGGAAGAGGATGTAGGCAAGCGACTTCACGTGCGCCGCCCGCACGTCATCGAAGGTAGAGGCTACCTGGGCCGCACCGCTTACGCCATCGCGCGATTCGAGCGCTGCGACCTCGGCCATGAGGTCGCTCCAGCACGAGGGGGCGGGTTGCGCCTTCCGCATGTCGAGCCTCTCATCGGGCCGCACGAGCCGTACCTTGCCGCCGCCTAGGGTGAGCACGCCCGCATGGTCGAGCGCCTGCAGCGATGCCCCGCGCGCGTTGCGTAGTGTCTCAGCGTCGCCGAAAGGCCCCTCGCCAAAGCCGAGTTGCTCATACCACGATAGGCAAAAGCGCGTCTCGCGGTCCAGGCCCTCGCCGCTTTCGCCCATGAGGGTGTCTAGCTGGTCGTTGATGATGCCGAGTGCTGTATGTACGCTCATGGGCGTGCCATCGGCCTCCAGAACCTGAGAGAAGCTCGAAAATGCTGCCATACCAGGGCCGATGGCGGCTTGCGCCAGGTCCACCGGGGCGATGGAGCCGCCCTGCATGCTGGCGAGGCCGCTCCGTAGACGCCGGCGCAAGTCGCGGAGGAATTCCGGGCGTGAGGCTACGGGGGCGGCCGTGTTACGCCGGCGGCAGACGAGGACCACTGAGGAAGCCAGGGCATTTGAGTTGATATCCCTTGTTCTGCCCGTACGTTCTGTTCTGATAGGCCAAGTACCAGTAATCTGTAATCCAGCGTCAGTGAGGGCTTGCAGCATCGTTTCCCAACCGGAGGAAGTGGTGCCCTCATCGGTTGTCTCAGACTGCTTATAGCCATAATATACAGTCATCGGGTAGTCATTAGATACCGTCTGCGCCAACTTGCCGAAAGTCTTACGCATGCCGTTCTCAAAGAACGCTTTCGCCTCTCGCATGCCACCATCAAAACGGTAAGGCGTCGCGACAAGCTCTTCGGCTTTGGGGGTCTGCAAAGTTCCGAAGGTATCCGGCCACACATCCCTGAGACTGCGGCGCAGCCACACGTAGAAGAAGTCCGAGAGATCGGCGTAGTCGATGTTATCGTAGTAGGGTGGATCGGTGGAGACCAGCAGGTTGTGAAGTCCCTCGGTCTTGGTGGCGTCGCGTTGCACGGCGTCACAGTGCGGGCGAGCAGGTAGTTCTTTAATTGCTTCAATTATCTGTGCTGACATACTTTTGAATGATCCGGTCGAACTTGAAAGCGGATTTACCTCAGCGAAGTCCCATGTCATAGGAATAGCTTGTCGCGCGAAGACATTGCGCATAGTCTCGCCTTTGATAATCCAAGTGCAGTTAGAAGAGTTATAGTCTGCCAGCTTGTCCACCATAAAGGCGAGGTAAACCGTCACCGCCTCGGCATAGGCGCGAGCCCCACGTCCGTCGTCTTTGAGTCCCACGTGGTCGTCGGGCATGCCCGACGACCCGGCATCTGCCTCGATACCGGGTCGCAGCTCCTTCACGAGGTCGGAGAGGGTCACGAGAGTTGTCAGCTGCCGGTTGGTGAAGAGGTCACTCCAATGCGTTAAACCGTAGTTCTGCACACGGAAACCAAGGGCCTGTTGGGGGAGCTTCTGGCTGGGAGTATCCGTCGGGGCTGAAACGTCGGCTGCAGCCACGTCAGCCCCGCTTGGGCTTGAGTACCACCGTCCCTGCCCGAAAGGGCTCTCGCTCACGATGGCCATGAGCTGCTCACCCAGGCCGTGGTCGCGACTTTCGGCCCGCACGTAGTCGAGCGAGATGGGCGTCCCGCAGTGCAGGCATACCGCACCCCGCCGTCCCACGGTGCCGTCGTGCACGTGTCCGAAGTCTGCTACCCTGCCGTCGCCCTCGCAATGCACCTCGTAGCGCATTCGCCCGTCCTCGACGATGGGCTCGATGTAGGCGCGGTGGTCCTTCTTCTTGGAGAGCCAGAAGCTCCGCACGAGCGGGGTCTCGTGGCGGCAGGCCGGGTTGGGGCAGGTCACGGTTCTGGCCCAGATGTAGGCGATGGGCGTGGCGGGCTTGGTCTCCCGTCCCCGGGCCACCTCCACGTCGGGGTAGTTCTGCCCGATCCGCTCCTTGGCCATCTTGCGCATCTGGTTGACATAGTACTTTACATCAGCGGCAAGCCCGATGGCGCGGGGATAGGTGCCGGAAAGCCCCTGTTTGCGCGCCTCGGGATTTACGGGGTCGTGGTCGCAGAACCTGGCGGGGATGTCGATCATGGCGCGGTTGAGCGTCACGGGGATGGGGTTGAGATCGGCTGCGTGGGACACGAGCCCCAGACGCTGCGCCTCAAGCGGCAGCGTTCCTCCGCCCGCAAAGGGATCTAGGAATTCGGGCAGCTTGCCATCGGGTGCATAACGCACCATCTCGACGCGCGCTTCTTCATAGAGTCGCTCATCACCAATGTTGTCCCAGTTTGCCAGCCGTCGGATGATGCTGAAGAGCCGCTCACGTTCACGATCCTGGTCTTCCTTGGTCGGGAACAGCTCCGCGTGCTCAGCGGGATCATCCACCATGCTGCAGAAGATCACGCAGCGTGCGGCTGCCAGGGGACGACGTGCCCACCAGAGGTGAAGCATCGATGGATGTCCCTTGCGGATGCTTTTCTCGCGCACGGACTGCGCGTTGATTTCGTCCAGTGGGATTGAAGTCTCTATCAGTTTCTTCTTCTGCATGCCCCACACTCTATCTCGAAAGTCTCCGATGACTCGGCCCGCTCCCCAAGTGCCTTGAGCTTGAAGGGATAGGAGTCGAGCGCTGGGTTATAGTCATCTCGTATCGCGCCGTGGTAATAGGTGGTCGCAGTGCCGTGTTCTGCGGGTTTGGTCACGGCGAGCACGAAGGTATCACGGTTGCCGGCGGCCTGCCGGACCTCGTTGGCGGAGAGCGTCACGGTGTCGGCGTCTTCGTGCACGCCCTTGCTCTCGATGAAGCGGATGTCTTCGGTTCCGTCGCCGCGCTCGATATGCGACTCCACGTCCCAGCCCACGTTTAGCCGACTCACGTCCTCGGGTGTATTTCCGAGCCAACGTTCAATGGCCATGACAGCGTCCATGCCGCGCTTTTCCGAGACCTTACGAGCCTCGAAGGCGTCGCGTGCCTCCTCGGGGCTCTTGGTGAACACCCGTGCGGGGAACACAAGTGCCGCCGCTACGAGCTTGAGCGGCTTCGGTCGTACGACGCGCTGGCCCTCAAGCTCGCGTAGACGCATGTCGCGGCGCGTCTTGAGCGCATCGAGCTCCCGGCGTTTATTGATGGCTGTAAGCCTGGCCCCCTCTTCACCGCAGCGCGCCCGCTCAGCCCAGTGTTGCTCATCGGTGCTCGCTGCAGCAATGGCGTGGTTGAGCCGCTGGCACACGGCCCCAGCTACCTGGTCCACTCGCTGCGAGCGCGCCTTGGATATCGAGCGCATGTCCCGCGCCACTGGACCCCCCATGAGCAGCGCCTCGGCCTGTTCTTCGGCGTCGGAGGGTACCGAGAGTGGGTCGGTCTTACCCGTATCGAGCGCACGGGCCTCCTCGTTGGTGAGCGGCCGGTAGTCGATGTAGGGCGCCTGACCGAAGATTACAGGATCATGCCCCTGCTCAACCTCCACGTAGTAGAGCCGTCGATCGATCACCTGCCCAGCACCGTCTGCGAGCGTGAGTGAAAAGGCGAGAAGTTCGCGTGGCCCGAGCGTCCGGTTGCCGTCGTCAGCCAGTATCGCTCCGCAGTCGAGCACACTCCTGTACTTGGCGAGCGTTTCCTCTACGGTAGCGTCAAGGAGCGGATGTCCCACGGCCACAAGGTCGGTCCTGCCTGGGTCAGTGACGCTTTCTTTGTCAAAGGCGAGCGACTCATAGCGCTCGGCAAGAGGGCGCCGCGCTCCTGTGGCCGAGCTTACACGCAGGGCGAGGGGTACCTTGCGGATGCGCCACGTTCCGTCCCGGTTACTCGCCAGATGTCCACCCAGGTCCTCTACGGCACGTGCGAAGAAACTTCGGATGTAGTGAGGCTGTAGACGCATCGCGTTGGCGCGTTCGATGTCGGCACGCACGCGGCGTACGTCCTCCACATTGAGTGAGTCGGTGGCGAGTACGTCCCTTGCCATGATACGTCGCAGACGCTCGGCGTCGAGTGAACTATCGATCACGGTATCGAGGTGAGCCTGGCGTTCGGGAGTCTGGTCCTCGCGAATGGCATCAAGCAGCAGTTCGCTGAGCGACTTGTCATCGTAGGTCACTTGACCCAGCACGTCGAACACTCGACCTTTTAAGGTCTGACTTTCCTGTTCCAGTTTGTCGAAGAGACGGTGCCACACGTCGCCTTCGCGTGTACCATCGGCTACGAGATTGTACATGTAGCAGGTGTGCCGCTGTCCGATGCGGTGGATGCGCCCGAAGCGCTGCTCGATACGATTGGGGTTCCATGGCAGGTCATAATTGATGAGGATGTATGCCACCTGCAGGTTTATGCCCTCGCCAGCCGCATCGGTTGCCACGAGCACACTCACATCCTCATTCTGCTTAAAGTCGGCCTCTACCTGGCGGCGCTGGTCGCGGTTCATGCCGCCACGTATCGTGCGCAGCCGATCGGCCGAGCCAAGGTAGCTCGCAAGCTTTCCCTCGAGGTAGTCGAGCGTGTCGGCGTACTCGGTGAACACAATGAGCTTCTCACGTCGGCCATCGTCGCCACGCATCTGTGGACTCTCCAGGAGGTCTAGAAGCTCGTGCCACTTGCGGTCATCGCCGTGGTGTAGCGCCTCCGCAGCCTCGGCCTCCAGGACCTTGAGCTCGCCGATCTCGACCTCCAGCTCGTCGAGGGTTTCCGATGCGGTGGCGTCGTCGAGCACCACAGTGTCGTTGTCCTGCGCGGCATCACGGTCATCGTCGTCCCATTCGTCCCAGTTGTCAGACTCGCTCGTCCCGTGCCCGTGCGGGGTGTAGGTGCCGTGCTCGCGCACCTCCTGGGCCAGCTCCTCCAGGCGCTTGCGCCTCCGGCCCAAAGACCGCCACGCCGCCATGGGAGACGACGCTAGGCGGCGCTGCAGCGAAGTGAGCGCGAAGCCGACGGCGTTCCTGCGGTCACGGCGCACGATACACTCGGCGCGGTTGAACCCCTCGCGTACGTAGTCGGTTACGTGCTCATAGAGCGCCTGCTCGACGGACGTGAGCGCGTAAGCAGATGTCCTTGCCTCTCGTATGGGAAAGAGCGGTTTGCCTTCGAAAGTCAGGAGCTCTTCCTTCTGCAGTCGCCGCATCATGTCGTCTGCATTGCGCACGAGACCGGCCTTGGTGCCGCCCTCGAAACGGTCTCGGTCGAGCAGCTTCATGAACTCCTGGAAGTCGGCCTCCTTGCCGTTGTGCGGCGTGGCCGTCATCAGCAGCAGGTTGCGCGTGGTCTGCGAGAGCAGCTGTCCCAGCCGGTAGCGGTGAGTGTAGTCCACCTTACGCCCGTTCACGTGGGCGGCCATCTTGTGCGCCTCGTCCACAACCACGAGGTCCCAGAGCACGTCGTGCAGCATTCCCTGCAGCCGCTCGTCGCGGGCGAGCTTGTCCATCGAGGCCACCATGAGGGGTATGTCGCGGAAGGGATTGCCACTGCGTGTGGAATCAACCGCGTCGTTTGTGAGCATGCGGAACTCAAGGCCAAACTTGGGCCCGAGCTCGTCCTCGACCCACTGCTGCACAAGCCCGCCCGGACACACGATAAGGCACCGTTCCACCTCACCGCGGATCATAAGCTCCTTAAGGAGCAACCCTGCCATGATGGTCTTGCCCGCGCCGGGATCGTCTGCGAGAAGGAAGCGCAGCGGCTGTCGTGGCAACATGTCCTCGTATACAGCCGTGATTTGGTGTGGGAGCGGCTCGATGAGCGAAGTGTGCATGGCGAGCCGGTTGTCGAACACGTAAGAGTAGCGAATGCGCAATGCCTCCGAGGCGAGCAGGAAGGCATTCGCGTTGGCATCGTAGCGCCGCCCGGCCTTGCTGGTTACGGTGCGCACACGCGCAAGGTCGTCGGGGAAGAGCACAACGGAGTCCAGGTCGCCGTCGAGCCGCTGGTAGAAGACCTTGGCTGCATCTCCGGTGGGGTTCACAGCGATGATCTCGATCACCTCGGTTGGGAGGATGCCCTCTACGTGCATGCCTGGTTTGAGCGCGGAAATATCCAAAACTACTCCTGTTGTGATGAATCGGCAAACACTGAAACTATATCGCACCGGGTGCTACAGTGAGCCATGCTTTAGGCGGACTGCGTTCCAAACCTATCAGTGGCGGTTGGCCGCATAGCTTGCACTCCGTTTTTGGCCTTTTGGCAGTTCTTGTGGGTGATCATCGGCCACTTTGATCAGCTCGCAGGGACTGTGGTTGCAGTCTTGGGCCAAGACACCTCCGAGGCACATCGTCACGCGCAAGCGCATGCCGCCGGTCGATAGCCCCGTCTTCCCGCCGAAGGCGCCCGGTGTCTTGTCGGAGTCATGCGGCAACAGGATCTGGACTCTGGTGATGACCTGGGCCCGCGCGATGCACGTGCGACGCGCATCAAGATGTACTCCTTCGCACCCAGTGTAACCGCCGCATTCACCGCTGTCGTCCCCATCCCTACCGCTCACGGAAACTTTTAAGCTCGATTTGCGTTAAGGTACAAAGAGGTATAGCATAAGCAAATAATAAGGTAATGACCAACCATTACAGATTACAGAAAACTGAGCCTACTCAGATCAAAATGGCCTGGCATGGCGTTGGCATCCTGCGCATTTGCCAGGCCTTGAGCGGATGGTGATGTGCATGCAGCATCTGACCACGATCAGCATCGTGTCAGACATACCTGAGGGGAAGGGAGTTGCCCCCGCCCAAATGAGTACCATCGGCCCCTACCTCCAGGGCGTGCTCATGGAGCGGCTCGATACGTCCTATGTCGAATGGCTGCACCGCCAGCCGTTCAATCCGTATAGCCAGTACTGCTACGCGGACAAGGGCAGCCACGAGCTCATATGGCGCATACACGCGTTGACCGATGAGGCGGCGGAGCAGGTCATTAGGCCCATGCAGGACGTACGGAGCATCAAGGTCAGGGGGATCGGCTCCACGCTTGAGGTACGCAGGAGCACAGTCGAGGTCATAGAGCTCACGTGCCTGACTGACCTGATACGGGATGGCGACACGGGCAGGAGCTCACTCAGCTTTCTCACACCCACGTCCTTCAAAAGTGCTGGCTCCTACGTCTTCATGCCCAGCGTTCGCCTCATCCTGCAGAACCTCCTGATGCGCTACAACCAGCTCTACGAGGGCGACAAGGAGGTAGACGAGGAGACGATGCTCTATATGGAGCGGTGTGCGAGGATCGTGTCGTACAAGCTGCACTCACAGTACTTTCCCCACGTTACGAAAGACCACAAGATACCGGCCTTTATCGGTTCTGTTGTCCTGAAATGCCACGGCCCGCAGCCCATGATCGGTCTCGTGAGGATGCTCCTGAAGTTTGGCGAATATGCCGGGATCGGAATCAAGACGTCGATGGGGATGGGAGGCGTCCGATGTACGTGAGGCGTGGATTGGGCGTTTCTGTTGGTCGCTTGAGAGGGGGTCGCTTTGACAGAGGATAAGCTGGCGCTGACGTTTGGTGCGCTTCTGCATGACATCGGCAAGGTCGTGTATCGCGGAAGCTCCGCGAAAGGGACGCACTCCAAGCTCGGTGCCGACTTCATAGAGGAACTTGCCGCGCAGAATGCTGACTTTGAGGGGAAGTGTGGCCAAAAGATTGCCGAGCAGATCAGGTATCACCATGCCAAGGAGATGAGCTCCGCATCCCGCCTCGATGATGACTCGCTGGCCTTCGTCACGTACTTTGCCGACAACATCTCGGCAGGCATGGACAGGAAGAATGAGGGTGACGAACAGGCTGCCCACTTTGACCGAGATGTCAAGCTGCGCAAGATCTTCAACATCATCAACGGCCGCCATAGCGATGCCACCGTTGAGCATGAGGACTACAACACGATCCGGGAGCGCATTCACAAGGGCCTGGCGGGGATGAGGCTTCGCCAGTCCGACCTCAACTCCCTTCTGAACCTTCTCGAGGCGACGACAGATAAGGTCCCCTCGTCCACCAACCTCACGGAACTCGTCGACGTGTCCCTCTTCGACCACGCGAAGACGACGGCCGCTATTGCGGTGTGCATCTACGAGTACCTCTCTGATCATGGGATCTTGAACTATCGGGAGGCCCTCTTCGACAGACAGAAGTCACCCCGGTTCTACGAGGAGCCCATGTTCCTGCTGTGCTCATGGGACATGAGCGGCATCCAGAGCTTCATTTATAACATCAGTGGGGCAGGTGCCCTCAAACAGCTCAGGGCACGCAGCTTGTACCTGGAGCTCATGTTGGAGCACGTGTCGGACGAGCTGCTTGAGCGCTTGGAGCTGAGTCGCGCGAACCTTCTCTACACCGGTGGCGGACACGCCTACCTTCTGCTTCCCAACACACGACAAACGAAGACCATCTTCGGAACGTTTTGCGACGAGCTTCGCGAATGGCTCATCGAGCACTATGGGATCGACCTGTACCTGGCGACCTCCTTGGTTGAGTGCAGCGCCCACGACCTCGCGAACAAGGGGGAGGACAAGCAGCGCTATCCCAAGTTGTACCAGGAGCTCTCAGAGGGCCTCTCGGCTGCCAAGGCCTCGCGCTATGACGCGCGTACCATCAAGGAGCTCAACTTTGGCAGTGCCGGGGAGTACGACCATAGCAGGGAGTGCAAGGAATGCCATCGGTCGGACGCCGACATCGACGAGAATGACCTCTGCCCGCTCTGCGCCTCTCTCGGTAAGATCTCAGCAAGCCTTATCCATAAGGATGTGTTCGTGATCGCCGAAGCTTTCGAAGGCGAGGATACCGTCTCACCCGGACGCATTGGGCTTGCGCTTCCCTTTGACAGACGGCTTGAGATGTACTCAAGGGACGAGTACCTTGCCACCAGGCCCGTGTTCGCACGCATCTACACAAAGAACAGTTGGGACATGGGCGTCAAGCTATCGACGCATCTCTGGATGGGAGACTACACGGTTGATACGGGTAAGGTCGGCATCTCTGCCTACGCGGGACAGGGATCCACGCTCGAGGAGGATTACGGCATCAAGCGGCTGGGAGTGCTTCGAGCCGACGTTGACAACCTCGGCACGGTGTTTGCGAGCGGCATTCCAGTCGAGAAAGCGTCCATCAGCCGCACGTCAACGCTAAGCAGGGCACTCTCCTACTTCTTCAAGTATCGTATCAACGGGATCCTTGAGGAGGGACAATACCAGGCACAGATCATCTACTCGGGTGGGGATGACCTTTTTCTGATAGGAAACTGGAACGATATTATCCATGCTGCTAGGGATATACGCAGGGAGTTTCTTGCCTTCACGGGAAACGATTCCATCACGATAAGCGCCGGCATCGGCATGTTCGACGAGAAATACCCCATCGCAAGCATGGCCGCAAAGACCGTCGAGCTTGAGGACGCCGCTAAGAAGCATAAGACTGGTGGTGAGGTGACCAAGGATGCCGTCGCCCTATGGTCCGACCAGGCGGTGTTTGGCTGGGACGATTTCGAGAGCACAGTGGCCCCCAAGCTTGGTGAGATACGCGAGCTATTTGACAAAAACGAGAAGGGAAAGGCGCTTATCTACAAGCTCATCGCTCTTCTTCGCGACGCACGGGACCAGGTCTCTCTGCCGCGCTTGGCGTATCTCTTGGCGAGGAGCTTCGAAGACGAGGGAGATGGCGCAGGCGAGTCGAGCATGCGGATCTACGCCTGGGCTACCGATGTGCGTGAGCGAGCGGCCCTCGTCACGGCGCTCGAATGGTATGTGTACAGCATCAGGGAGAAGGGATAGAGATGTCACAGGACGGCACCGTCGTGTTGCTGAGCTTCACAAACGGCAACAAGCTGGACGAAACGAACTATGCCGACAAAGCAAAAGGATATGTTGAAAAGGCGAGGGATGATCGTGGCAGGCTGTTTGGTGGCCTGACCACGACAAAGCTCCGTAGCATCTACGGCCTCATCATGAACATCTATACCAAGATCAACGAGCCATCCGACTTCAAGAAGCATCAGTCGGACATACAGTACCTGCAGGTCAAGATGGCCTACGAATCTGGCAGGGAGCCGACTGTGAAGCAGTTTATTGACTCGACGCACCTGATGGATGCCGTGAGCCGTATAAAGACCTATGAGCAGTTCTTGCTGTACTGCCGTTATGCGGAGAGCCTGGTCGCGTATTTCAAGTTCTATGGCGGGAAGGACAAGTAGTCATGGCCTATACCAAGATCAAGATCACCGGTACCATCGAGATAAAGACGGGCATGCACATCGGCGGGGACGACTCGTTCAGCGCTATCGGTGCCATTGACTCCCCTGTGGTGCGCGATCCCCTCACACGGCTGCCCATCATCCCGGGCTCCACACTCAAGGGGAAGATGCGCTCGCTTCTGGCTCGCGATAAGGGGACGGTGCCAGCAGCGGGTACGAAGGGGTTCGAGGGTGATTGCTTCGAGTTGCTCCGTCTGTTTGGCTCGAGTTCTAAGGAAAGTGATGCCGCAGGCACCGGGATGCAGATGTCACGCCTGCAGTTTTCTGACTGCTTCCTCAAGAACAAGGAGGAGCTGCCACAGATCTTCGAGAACAAGTTCGAGAACACCATAGACCGCCTCACCTCCATCGCGAACCCTCGTCAGATCGAGCGTGTGGTGCGCGGTGCCCAGTTTGGGATGGAGATCATCTACAACGTGGAGGATGCGGAGCAGATAGAGGAGGACTTCGCCAACATCCGTGCTGGGCTCAGCCTCATCGAGAACGACTACCTGGGAGGGGGAGGGTCGCGCGGCAACGGACGCGTGACGTTTGGAGACCTTCGTGCCGAGGTCGTGACGGGGGACAAGAGCACGCGTGTCCCAGAGTTGAGGTAGCCCCATGGGCGAGAGAATCGTCAAGCTGTCCTTCTTGGGACCTGTGCACTTTGGGGAGGGCAGGCTCTCTGGCAGTGGCTACACCTTCGATGCCGCCACGCTCTTCAGTGCGCTCTACCTGGAGGCCCTCAGGCTGGGATGTGCCCATGAACTGCTCGCTGCGGCGCGACGCGGTGACTTGGCGCTCAGCGATGCCTTTCCCTACGTGAAAGACGTGCTGTACCTCCCAAAGCCCATGGTGAGGCCGTCAAAGCGGCCAGAGGCCAGTGACTCCCGGGCACGCAAGGCAGCCAAGAAGCTCGACTACATCCCGGCGGACAGGCTGGGAGATTATCTTGCGGGTAGCTTGGACCCTGTGGAGGAAGACGATCGATTTGATGTGGGCGTCTCGGACGTGCAGACCAAGGTGAACCTTACGCGTGAGCACTCGAAGGATGCAGAACCCTACCATGTGGGCAGCTTCTCCTTCAAACCCGACACCGGAGTCTACGTCGTACTGAGAGGTACCTTTGCCGGACTGGAGGACCTCCTCCTGCAGCTGGGCTACTCTGGCATAGGTGGTAAGCGATCGAGCGGGTTTGGGCGCTTCGAGTTCTCCATCGCACCACTAGACCTCAAAGGGCTTTCACCCGCCAAGGCAACGGGCAGCCCAAGGCATCTTCTGCTCTCGACGGCTACTTCCACAGAGGCCGAGCTGAGCGATGCGCTGCTTGCAGGCTCCCACTACAAGCTCGTCCGCAGGGGCGGCTTCGTGCAGTCGACAACCCATCACGCGACACCGCAGAAGAAGCGAGACCTCTACCTGTTCGCTGCCGGATCGGTGTTTGCCCATACGTTTGCGGGCGATGTGTTTGACGTGAACGCGACCCCTGGCGCCCATTCCGTCTTTCGCTATGCCCGCGCGATGTGGATGGAGGTTTGATACGGATGCCAAGCAAGAGGTACAAGCTCACGCTTACGGTCGAGGGGCTCGTGCACATCGGGGATGGCGGGAAGTATGGGAAGAAAGACTACTTTCTCACGAAGCAGAAAACGATCGCAATTCTCAATGCCCCCAGCTTTGTGAGCAAGCTCGATCAAGATCAGCTGGATGACTATTGTGAGTTCCTTAAGAAGGACTCGAGGACGGGCCTGCAGGAGTATCTGGATAGGAAAAAGGGGCTTGACGCCGTAGCCCAAGGGGCACGGCTCTACACGCTCGACGCACGGCTCACGCGAGCACGGCGTGGCTCATACCAGTACTTTGATATCTGGCGCTTTGTCAAGGACGCCCATGGCTGCCCCTATGTTCCGGGGTCGAGCATCAAGGGAATGCTGCGCACCGCCATCCTCATCAGCCTCATCGCGCGTGACCGGCAGGCCTATGAGCAGCTCTACGACAGGGAAGAGACCCTAAGTAGACGGCAGAGTGCAGATGGAGGCATCCAACGGAAGGCTTTCTGGGTGGGGCAACTTGACAGAGGTGGGAACAGTGCCGTAAACGATGTCCTCAGGTACCTGTCTGTGTCAGACTCCGACCCGCTCTCTGTGGATGACCTTGTGCTCGCCAAGAAGTATGACAAGTTCTCACAAAAGGATGATGGTCGACATAAGAAGAAGCTTGGGAAGATCTCGGACGAGGAAGCCTACTATCAGGGCAATGAGCTCAACATCTATCGGGAGTGCCTGCGACCGGGCGCGACGATCAGGGCCACGCTGAGCGTTGATGAGCGCATAGGCCAGTACTTTGACGGTCTGCGGCTGGACAGAGATGGCTTGCCAAAGGCTCTGCTGTTCTCCTACGAGCTCTATCAAAAGTGCTTCTTGAGTCACTTTGACGTCGATGGCGGGACAACCTCAGCAAAGAAGGACGCCTCGTCTGACGGCAGATGCAAGTACATATATGAGAGCGACCACCTTGCTGGTATGCGCTGCCGCAAGAGGGCGGTGGACGGCACGGGGTACTGTAACACGCACCAAGCGCATGCGGCTGTTGGCGCGGCAGGTGGTGGCTTGGCGAAAGACGTTATCTGCTACCTCGGTGGCGGCATCGACTTCAACACCAAGACCATCGAAAACGCCCTCTTCGTGGACGAGAAAAGACGTGTCGATGAGGTCTCTCACATTCTGTTTTATCAGTTCCCAACAAAGTTGGACCTGCGCCTGCATGGTCGATTGAATGATGACCTCCAACGAAGTGGCTTTAAGCCCCAGACGATGAGGGCGCGGTACGACAACAGGAATGGAAGGCTCAAAAAGGCCAAGGAGGACCATCGCCACTGGCGCGACGGGGCGCTTGGCGTGTCGCCCCACACCTTGAAGATGGGCAAGGTCCAGGACAAGATGTACCCGATGGGCAAGTGTCGGGCAAGATTCGAGGAGCTGGAAAACTAACATGAGCGTACTTTTCTCACCTATTGGTACGGCCGATCCACTTACACAGCTTGGCGATGGGCCAATGCTGCACATTGTCCGTCACTACAGACCCGAGCGGGTGGTGTTGTTCCTCTCGCCCAAGATGGCCGAATATCAGGAACAAGATCAGCGCTACACCAAGGCCGTTGAATTACTGTCCGAGCGGCGTGGGGGAGATGTGCCTACGATAGAGTTGGTGAAATCCAGTACCACTGATGTGTACAAGTTTGACGTGTACATCTCAGAGTTTGAGCAAAAGCTCAATGAGATCGGTGAGGAAAACGGTGGAGACACGATACTCGTGAACGTGTCTTCAGGAACCCCTGCGATGGAGGAGGCCTTGGTGGCCTTGGGGGCATTCGGCAGGCTCGACCTCTCACTCCTACAAGTGACGACGCCGCGAAGGGGTCCAAACGCGAAGTATGACCGCGAGGATCCCCATGGATATGACCTTGACTTGCTGTGGGAATGTAATCCAGACAACGAGGAGGGTCGGCCCTGTCGTGTCTTGGAGGTCAAGACACCCAACTTCGGCGACAGGCTGTTGCTGGGAAACATTCGGTCCCTGATCGATGAGTATAACTACGTAGCTGCGGCAAGTCTTGCGAGGCAGGCGAAAACCATCTCGCCAGAGGCCCGGATGATGATAGAGGCCGCAGTTGACAGATTGAACCTTAATGGGCAGAAGCCTGCCCAAGTCTTCGCGCACAGTGACATGGCATATTCGTCGAGTACCGCTGGTCTGGTGGCGGAGTATGTCTCCATGCTTGAGGTCATGCTAGCACAAGGACGCTGGGCAGACTTCATGCGGGCGCTTACTCCTGTGCTAACAGAAACGATGTTGCGATATCTGCGACCCGTGCTACCAGACTGGCGCTACCTTCAACCATCCTCTAAACCGGGAGATTACAGTTATAACAAGAGTGCCATCACTCAAGACGCCTCTCTCAGTCGGCTTATAAATGTCGAGAAAGCCAAGTATCTCAACAATTATACGCTTGACAAGCTCGTTGATGCGTTTTGCCGGGATGGGGCCATCATCAATAGATTGCACCAGCTGTACATGTTCGAGCGCGATGGCTCTAGAAACGAATTTGCGCACTTGATTGTTCGCGTCAACAGGAAGGACATAGAACGTAAAGGTGGCATGACCATGGAGGAGGTGATGCAGTCCCTGCTTGAGCTCAACGAGGTGAGGCCTGGGCTCTATAAGCGCATCAACGAGGCAATCTGTAAACTCCTGTAGCAAAAACGAGGCTGACACAAGTGGCATATCTGTATCTTACGGAGAGCGATCTCAAGCTCGGTTGTACCGACGGACAAGTGGTCATCAAGCGTCTTGGTGGGGAGAAGATACGAGAGGTTCCCTTTCACGCGGTTGATGGGATCGCGGTGTATGGCATGGCCCAGCTATCAACCCAGCTGATCCGTAAGTGCATAGCAGAGTGCGTGCCGATAACCTACTACTCTCTCGACGGACATTACTTTGGCGGTATAAGCTCGCAGGAGTCCATCAATCCCATACGACAGAAGAGGCAGATCTACCTTACGGACGACTCGTCGTTCTGCCTGCAATGGACGAAGCAGATCGTCTCGGCAAAGATCAAGAACAGCATCACGCTTCTCAAATCCTTCCCAGAAATCTACTCGTTTGAGGCGCCGGAGCTCCATGGCCTACTGCATTCGCTGGAGAACCTAGAGGCCGCCGATAGCGTCGATATGGTCCTGGGCTTCGAGGGCAATGCCGCAAGAACGTACTTCGCTTGCCTTCCCAAGCTGTTGAAGAGGGATGAGTTCGCGTTTGAGGGAAGAAGTACAAGGCCACCGAGGGACCCGGTGAACTCCATGCTCTCGTATGGCTACAGTCTGTTCTACCGAAACATCATCGGCGCGATAGAGCGTCATGGCCTGCATCCATACTTTGCTTACATGCATAAGATCAAACTGGGGCACGCCGCACTGTCGTCCGATCTGATAGAGGAGTATCGTGCGCCGTTGGTTGACAAGACCGTCATTGACTTCGTGAACGACGGGGAAGTCGAGATCGGGGACTTCAACAGGAGTGATGCTGGGGCACTGTATATGAATCGAGAGACGTCAAAGAGGTTGACAGCACGCTTCTCGGACATCATCGCCAAGAACCAGCAGTATTTCCTGGACTCGGGAAGTCAGAAGTCGTTTGGTTTCCAGGCTATGCTTGACATGAAGATCGAGCAGCTGATTAAGGCCATCGATCGTGGCGATGCAGGTCTATACGTCCCCTATGTCTGGAAGGCAAGCTCATGAGCGGCTCGTCTCCCCAGGCGCAGCAGG
>ERZ773043.732-NODE-732-length-19132-cov-4.479950_pt1 | contig 19132 bp, 16 predicted proteins | sample MGYA00580636_ERZ773043 | MGnify/ENA primary metagenome ERZ773043 (study PRJEB29015, sample SAMEA2737992) | human oral metagenome | biome: human oral; feature: human-associated habitat; material: dental | place: China | collected 2065 ...
AATTTAAATATTATATTATTAAATAGAGAATTTATAAAAGGAGATTAATAAAAAATGGACAAAATCAAAAAAATAATAGCGGAACAACTGAGTATAGATGAAAACAGCATAAGAGAAGATTCAAATTTTAAAGATGATCTCGGTGCAGACTCACTTGATTTGTTTAATCTGGTAATGGCATTTGAAGATGAATATGGGGTTGAGATACCATCTGAAGATCTTGAAAAGATTACAACAGTTTCAGCGGTAGTAAATTATTTAAAAAATAAGGGAATAGAAATTTAAATATAAAAAAATAATTATAAAACCGGTCAATTTTTTATTGCTAAAAAACTTTATTTTTAAGCAAGCTGTGCTGCTATTACCTTTTTAGCCTCATCGAGTGCCTTATCCGTCTCCTCCGCCTTTTTGCCTCCTGCCTGTGCCATATTCGGTCTTCCGCCTCCGCCTCCGCCTACAATAGGTGCAATTTCTTTAATAATCTTTCCGGCATCGGCACCGTTTTCTAAAGCGGCATCCCCTGCCATAACCATAAGGTTTACATTTCCTGAAACTTTTGAAGCAAGAACTACAACCCCTCCCTGTGTCTTTTCTTTAAGCCCATCGCCCAGATTTCTAAGCTCATTCATCTCAACATTTTCAACACACATTGAAATAAGTTTAATACCTTTTATATCAGTTATTCTGTCTGAAGCATCACCCATACTCTCCTTTGCAAGCTTTGCCTTAAGACTCTCATTTTCAGATTTAATCATTTTAAGTTCATCAAGAATAGCCCTGATTCTTTCTGCAATATTTGAGGGTGTGGTTTTAAGCTCATTTGCCGCCTCATTAAGCATTGTTTCAATATTTTCGTAATAATTACGGACTGAATCCGATGTTATAGCCTCAATACGCCTCACTCCGGCAGCTATTCCGTTTTCGGAAATTATTTTAAATGCGGCTATATCAGAGGTGTTTTTTACATGTGTGCCTCCACATAACTCCTTTGAATAATCACCCATACTTACAACTCTTACATTCTCTGCGTACTTTTCACCAAAAAGTGCCATAGCACCTGTTTTTTTAGCAGAATCAAGATCCATTATGTCAGTCTTGACATCAAGTGCCATCCTGATTTCAGTATTTACCTCATCTTCAACCTTTTTCAGTTCTTCCTGTGTAAGTGCTAAAAAATGAGTAAAGTCAAATCTTAATCTATCCGCCTCAACAAGGCTTCCTGCCTGCTCAACATGTTTTCCCAGTACATTTCTAAGAGCTTTATGCAAAAGATGTGTCGCACTGTGGTTTTTACAGGTTTCCTCTCTTTTTAGCGCATCTACCTCAAGCTGTACAAAAACTCCCGTTCTTAAAAGACCTTCTTTAACATATCCTATATGACCTGTTTTATTTCCCTGTATCTTAATACAGTCCTCAACTATAAATTTCCCTTCGTCATTATATATGATACCCTTATCCGAACTTTGTCCGCCCATTGTAGCATAAAAAGGTGTTATATCGGTTATTATAGTACCCCTCTCACCGACAGTAAGTGCCTGTACTATCTCGTCATCAGAAACAGCGGTGATAATTTTTCCTCTTGATTTAAGACTGTCATAGCCTGTAAATTCACTTTTTATATCAGCCGGTATTTTCTGATATACAGTTACATCGGCTCCCATATAATTAGTTCCTTTTCTGGCATCTCTGGCTTTTTTTCGCTGTTTTTCCATTTCAGCATTAAAGCCTTCCTCATCTATGACATATCCGTCTTCTTCAAGTATCTCCTTAGTCAGGTCATACGGAAAACCATAGGTGTCATAAAGCTTAAATGCATCTTTTCCGTCAAGAACCTTACCCCCGCTTCTCCTTAGTTCTTCTTTCATCTGCGAAAGTATACCCAGACCATTATCTATATTCTTATAAAATCTTTCTTCCTCTTCGGCAATTACCTTAAGTATCATATCCTTTCTGTCATTTAATTCCGGATATGCCTCCTTATTCATATCAATTACCCTGGTTGCAAGGTCTGAAAGAAATTTTTTATCAATACCGAGTATCCTTCCATGTCTTGCAGCTCTCCTTAAAAGCCGTCTGAGCACATATCCCCTGCCCTCATTCTGCGGCATTATACCGTCAGAAATCATAAATGTACATGAACGTATATGATCGGTAATCAGTCTTAATGATATATCCTTTAAAGGATCTTTATTATATGAGGTCGAGGCTGTATCCGCCACTGCATCAAGAAGTGTCTTTATAGTATCAACTTCAAATATAGAACCTACATCCTGAACTACAACCGCAAGTCTTTCAAGCCCCATACCGGTATCTATATTTTTTTGTTCAAGCTCAGTATAATTCCCTTTTCCATCACCATTAAACTGTGTAAATACATTATTCCAAACCTCCATATACCTGTCGCAGCTGCAGCCTACAGTGCAGTTTTCCTTATGGCATCCATATTTTTCACCCCTGTCATAATATACCTCGGAACAGGGGCCACATGGACCTGAACCGTGTTCCCAGAAATTATCCTCTTTGCCGAATCTGTATATTTTATGCGACGGTATGCCTATTTCTTTATTCCATATTTCAAATGCCTCATCATCTTCAAGATAAACCGAAGGGTAAAGTCTTTCTTTATCAAGCCCCATATCAACAGTCAAAAACTCCCATGTCCAGGATATGGCTTCTCTCTTGAAATAATCACCAAATGAGAAATTACCGAGCATTTCAAAAAAAGTACCATGTCTTGCAGTCTTTCCGACATTTTCAATATCACCTGTTCTTATACACTTCTGGCATGTTGCAACTCTGCTTTTAGGAGGTTTTTCCTGTCCTGTAAAATAGGGTTTAAGCGGTGCCATACCTGAATTTATAAGCAAAAGACTGTTGTCATTTTTAGGTACAAGAGAAAAACTTTTCATTATATAGTGTTCTTTTCTTTTAAAAAAGTCAAGAAATTTTGTTCTTATTTCATTCACTCCATAATACTTACTCATGGGTTTCCTCCGAAAATCTTAAATTTAATTTATATTACATTTACTTATAGTTTTTATTTTACTTTGAAAATAAAATTATAAGTATCTATTTTTTCTGTGCATCCTTGTAATCACGGAATTTTTTTCCGGCTTTAATCCCGATAATTGATATCAATATAAAAATCAAAGCCCTCACCAGATTCATTATAATTTCATTTATCAACATAGTCATATTCTAAAAACCACCTTTCTTAAAATATAGAATGTTTATGCTGTTTCAGCAGCTATAAAACTATGTATTAAAGTATACCACAGTTTTATAGTTTTAACAGGATTATATTTATTTTTTCCCAAGCAGTTCTTTATATCTTTCAAGCAGTTCATAAGCCCTTATCTTTGTACTTTCAGCCTGACTTTTAATATATTCCGTATTGTCGTTTGAGCCCCTAAGTCTTGAGACTGCATCAAGTGCATCCGCATCTCTTTGCTTCTTCCATTCATTTTGTTCGGTTTCCAAAGCCTTTGCCTCAGAATCACTTAACCCTGCAACTATATTTCTGTAAAGATCTCTAAGTTCCATCTCCCATCTCTGAAATTCCGAAGCGGCAGCTTCCTTTTGTTTTTTAGGCTGCTCAAAATTTTCATCCGCTTTTAGTTTATCAAAATATGACTCAATCTCGGCAAATACATTTATATAATAATCATATTTACCGTAACTTGTTTCCATCTGAGTTGCCTCAAGCATCATATTTTTTTCAATTTCAGATGCTACATATCTATTTACTGCGTAAGTAAGCAGAATACCTGATATAAAAATTGCAGTTATTATAAGCTTTAAATAATTTTCTTTTTTCATACCATATATATTTTCATACCATAATAATTTATATTAAAATTTATCTTCAATAAGATCAGCACTGCATGCAGCATCAACTGCAAGCTTATCGCATAATTCATTTTCAGGATGACCGGCATGTCCTTTTATCCATATAAACGAAACATCATGCGGCTGTTTTGCCTTAAGAAGTCGTTTCCATAGATCTATATTTTTAACAGTCTCATTTTTTCCTCTTTTCCACCCCTTTTTAATCCATGAATCAATCCAGTTTTTATTAAATGCATCAGTCAAATATTTTGAATCCGAATAAACCTCAACTCTGCACGGTTTTATAAGCGCCTCAAGACCTGTGATACAGCCCATAAGTTCCATGCGATTGTTTGTAGTCTTTTTATATCCCTGAAAAAACTGCCTTTCATGATTTTTACCGTTTTTATCAGTAAATTTTATTATAGTTGCATATCCCCCGGGACCTTCAGGATTACCTTTTGCCGCTCCGTCAGAATAGATTTTTACAAAGTCCATAATTCAAAGCTCTTTCTTTATATTAATACTCTTTATACATACTCTATACTCTGAAAATATGTTTTTACAGCTTCCTTATCAGACGATATCTGTTTTTTCAGATCATCAAGTGAGCTGAACTTTCTTTCAGGTCTTATAAATTTAATAAAACTTATTTCTATATCAGAACCGTAGATATTCCGGTCGAAATCATATATATAGGTTTCAACTCTTGGACAATGCTTTTTCTTGTCATTATCGACAGTAGGATTAATTCCGACATTTGTAAGTCCCTGGTATTCTTCCCCTGTTTTTATAATTCTTACCTTTGAGGCATAAACCCCGAATCTGGGCAGGTGTTTATTTTTGGGCGGAATTATATTTACAGTCGGAAACCCTAAAATTTTACCTCCTATCATATTCCCCTGCACAACCCTGCCATGTATACTGTAATTGCTTCCAAGAAGTCTGTTTGCCTTCTCTATATTGCCACTGTCAAGCTCAGCCCGTATAAAAGTCGAACTTATATCCCGGTTATTCTCATCCTTTAGTTTTTCAATAATAATAACATCATATGATGATTCTTCAGGAAGTTTTTTAGCGACCTCTTTAAGCAAGTCGGCATTTCCCTCCTTATTGTGCCCGAAAGCACAGTCAGGTCCTGCAACAATCGCTTTCATATGCATTTTTTCAATAAGTATATTCATTATAAAATCTTCACCGCCTATATGTGAAACCTCTTTATTGAAAGGATATTCTATAAGATAGTCTATACCTGCTTCCTCAAGCATTTTATTTCTTTCATCATTAGTGGTTATCTGTCCTGTATACTGTTCTGCATTTTGGAGCTGTTTATCAGCATAATATTTATTCCGAAAACCGCCTAAAATCTGATACGGTGCAGTATTAAAAGTAAAAACCGCTGTTTTTAAGCCTTTTTTCAAAGCTATATTCTTCATGACTGCAAGCAGTTTTCTGTGCCCTATATGTTCCCCGTCAAATTTCCCTATTGTAAGCACTGTGGCTTCATTTATATAAAAATCAGTTGTATTCACATATTGCTTCATGTTTCTAAAACTCCAGTTGCTATATACTCTTTTATAATTTGAATTAAATATCATTGCCCATAATATTTCAGGGAAACACTTAACAAGTGTCTTCAGTGCAAAAATCGCAGGTGTTTTGTACCTTTACTATGCGATTTTAGGCAGAACCATGCACATATATCCAAGAAAAATATGATTAATCATATTTTTCTTAGGATTAAAAATTTTTATATACAATGAATTCATTATCATTTTCAATATACTTATAAACAGCCTTAAAACTGCCATTTATATCATATACCCGAAAAAATTCACCGTCATAAGGCTTTCTTTCAATACAGGTATTTATAAGGCTTAATTTATTTCCGTTCTCTATATATCTTTCATATCCTTTTTTTACCTTAAGTATATCAAGCTTTTTAAAATAATGTTCAATCGACATTATTACATGTTTTAAATATTCAGGTCTTTCAGATATAAGCTTTTCTTCTCTTAACAGTTCTTCTTTAACCAATTCTTCCAATCTGCCTAAACTTATTGAATCCTCTATTCTAAATTCTCCTGACCTTATTCTTACAAGACTTTCCATACAGGCTCCTGTACCAAGTCTCTCTCCTATATCATGACAAAGTGTTCTTATATAAGTCCCTTTTGAACAGCAGACTTTAATTATAATCCTTGGAAATGGAATATCATACGCTCCGGCAGGGCTTTTTTCAGGAGTTCTGTTCAGTTTAATACCTTCAGCTTCAGTTATTATATCCTCTACTTCTATATCAAAAATTTCAACCTTCCTGGGTTCTCTCTTTATCTCTATTCCCTGTCTTGCAAGATCAACAAGCTTCCTGCCTCCTACTTTAATAGCTGAATACATTGGCGGAATCTGCATATATTCACCTTTAAAATACATTATATTTTTTATAATATCTTCTTTTGAAAGCTCAGGCAGTCTAATACAGTTTTTAGTTATTTTTCCGGATATATCCTGAGTATCCGTTGTAATTCCCAAAATCATGACTGCCCTATACTCCTTTGTCTTATCAGTCATAAGTTCGCAGAGTTTTGTGGCATTTCCCAGACATACAGGCAAAACTCCTGTGGCATCAGGATCAAGCGTACCTGTATGTCCTATCCTTTTCATCTTAAATATCCTGCGCATTCTGGCAACAACATCATGTGAAGTAGGTCCCTTTTCCTTGAAGATATTTATAATACCGTCAATCATACTCTAAACATCTCCAAGTACAGGTACAAGCCTTGAAGATATATTATTTACTATATCATGAGGTGAGCCTGCCATAGTAAATGCTGCCGCCCGCTGATGCCCGCCTCCGCCAAACTGACGGGCTATGCCGCTTACATCAACTTTATCAACCGAGCGCATACTGACCTTATATACATGCGGTTCAATCTCATACATAAATAATGCAACCTCAATTCCCTCAGTATTTCTAAGCTGGTCTATAATACCGTCAAGATCTTTGCCGTCAACACCGTAAAAATCCATTATTTTACGATTTACAACAGAATAAATGCACTTTCCTCCAAAAAATATTATACTTTCAAGAAGTGCTCTTCCAAGTATTTGATTCTGCCTGTATGTCTTTTTATAATAACTCTTATCTATTATACCGCTAAAATCCACACCCTTTGATATAAGCTCTGCCGCAGCCTCCATTGTAAATGTAGAAGTACACTGATACTTGAATACACCCGTATCATGGATTATACCCGTATATAGACATTCAGCAGTATTTTTATCTATACCCTGTTTATCAAATATCTTATATAAAAGCTCACAGGTTGAACTGGCATCATCTTCCACTATACTGATTCCGGTAAATTTTGTATTAGTTACATGATGATCTATGCCTAAAGTTATGGCTGCATTTTTGAGAATTTTCTCGCTGAATCCTAGCCTCTCCGAAGATGCGGCATCAAGGCATATAAAAAGATCCGGTCTGTAATCTTTTGGAACCTCAGTTTTTATCTCATAATATCCGTTTAAATATGAGAATTTTGCAGCAGGTTTTTCAAGAAATACCTGTACTTTGATACTGTGGTAATTATGTTTTATATAATTGTATACTGCAAGACATGAGCCTATACAATCTCCATCAGGTCTTACATGCCCTGATACGGCAACACTTCCTGCCCCTGACAAAAATTCTTTAAACTTTTTTCCTGCTTCATTTAACTGGGACTCAGTTAATATTTTAGCCGAAATACTCTGATTTGAAATATTTGTATCTCTTTTAATAAAATTTTCCAAGCATTATTCCTCCGTCTTATCTTCATCTCTGCCAATTTCAGTTTCATCTTCCAAGATATTTATATCTGCGGCATTTGTAGAAGTATCTGTATTGTCAGATACCTCCATATCTTTATTTACTACCTCATCTATAAGCTTCGATATTTTCATGCCGTATTCAAGAGAATTGTCCGGTACAAACCTAAGCTCCGGAGTATTTCTTAAGTTCAGTTTTGAGGCAAGCAGGCTTCTTATAAAACCTGCCGCACTTTTAAGACCTTCTATCGTTTCCCTTGCTTCATCTTCATTGCCAAGCACACTGATATATACCTTGCAGTATTTAAGATCATTTGTAACCTCTGCACCTGTAACAATCGTCATGGGCTTTATCCTCGGGTCCTTTATATCCGCCCTTATAATATCTGCTATTTCTCTATGTACCTCGGAGTTTATCCTTATGTTTTTAATGGTTTTTTTGCCCATATTTACCTCCTGTCAGTAGATATCTCTATTTCATATATGCAAAAATAAAAACCGCTTTTTAAAATTTTACTTTTATAAAATAGTGTTTTTATATTATACTCTTGAGACCTCTGCCATTATATACGCTTCAACCTGATCAAGTTCAAGAAGATCATTGAATTTTTCAAATACAAGTCCGCATTCATAGCCTGCAGCAACCTCCTTGACATCATCCTTGAATCTTTTTAATGATGCAAGATTTCCGTCAAATATTACATCTCCGTCTCTTATAATTCTTGCCTTGCAGCCTCTCTGGAATTTGCCGTCAAGCACATATGAGCCTGCTATCGTACCTACTCCAGAAGCTTTAAACAGCTGCCTTACCTCAGCATGACCTATAATCCTTTCCTCATATACAGGTTCAAGCATACCCTTCATTGCCGCCTCTATATCTTCAATAGCCTTATATATAACTTTATAAAGTCTTAAATCAACATTTTCATGCTCAGCACTTGCTTTTGCGGTGCTGTCAGGTCTTACATTGAATCCTATTATAATAGCATTGCTTGCGGCAGCAAGTGCAACATCCGATTCATTTACCGCACCTACACCCCCATGTATTACTTTAACCGCAACCTCCTCATTTGAAAGCTTTGAAAGGGACTGTTTTACAGCTTCTACCGAACCCTGTACATCAGCCTTTACAATTATAGGCAGTTCTTTTACATTTCCGGCTTTTATCTGACTGAAAAGATCATCAAGACTGAGTTTTGCCTTGGTTTCCTCTATAAGTTTATTCTTGCTTTCAGAGATAAATGTTGCGGCAAATGCCTTGGCTTCCTTATCATTTTCAGTAGCAACAAATACTTCACCTGCATTTGGCACATTATCAAGTCCCAATATCTCAACAGGTGTAGAAGGAAGTGCCGTTTTAACTCTCTGACCCTTGTCATTTATCATAGCACGTACTTTTCCGGAACATGCACCTGCCGCTATAAAATCTCCAACATTCAGAGTCCCTTTTTGTACAAGTATAGTTGCCACAGGTCCCTTACCCTTATCAAGCTCGGCTTCTATAACAAGTCCCCTTGCTCTACGGTTCGGATTCGCTTTAAGCTCTTTAACCTCCGCAGTAAGTATTATCATCTCAAGCAGGTTCTCAATACCCTCTTTTGTATGTGCCGATACGGGACAGAATATTGTCTGACCTCCCCAATCCTCAGGTATTAAATCATATTCTGAAAGTTCCTGTTTCACTCTGTCAATATTTGCACTTTCTTTATCTATCTTATTTACTGCAACTATAATCTCAACTCCGGCAGCTCTTGCATGACTTATTGCTTCTACAGTCTGAGGCATAACACCATCATCAGCAGCTACTACAAGTATAGCTATATCAGTTGACAGAGCGCCTCTCATACGCATTGCCGTAAATGCTTCATGACCGGGGGTATCCAGGAAGGTTATAGGCTGTCCGTTTATGCTTACCATATAAGCACCTATATGCTGCGTAATGCCGCCGGCCTCCTGAGTACTTACATTTGTTTTTCTTATAGCATCAAGAAGTGAAGTTTTTCCATGGTCTACATGTCCCATAACACATACAACCGGAGGTCTTGATACCTGCAGTCCTTCATCTTCCTCATCTTCCTTTAACAGTTCTTCTATAACATCAACTTTTTCTTCAAGTGTACATATAACATCATATTCAAGAGCTATATCCTCAGCCTGTTGAAAGCTTATCTCGCTGTTTATAGTAACCATACTTCCCTTAAGGAAAAGTTTTTTAACGATGGATGCCGGCTGCAGCTTAAGCTTGGCTGCCAGTTCCTTAATTGTAATTATTTCAGGTATTACAATCTCTTTTATATCTTCTTCAACAACATCAACCTTTGGTTTAACCGGCATTATAAAAGGATGCTTGCTTACTCTTCCTTTTGAAGGTCCGTCCTCAGTACGATGCTTTTTATCCAGCTTATTGCTGTTTTTAAAATTATTTTTATTAATCCTGTTTGAAGAAGTCTTTTTAGCAAGCAGCTCCATACTGTTTTTCTTGTCTGCTCCCTGAGCCTTTGATCTGTTCTGCCTCGGTCTTTGATCATTACTTTTTTCATCTTTGTCCTTATCAGAAAAATCATCCCTGTAAGCCCTTGATCTTAACTCTTGAGAATTAGACATCAAACCTTGTCTTTTATCTGTAAAACTTTGCTTTCGTGTATCAACTCTTGAATCAGATCTTAAATCATTCCCGTTTCTATTATCATTTTTATAAGCCTGCCTGCCGGAGCCTTTTACAGATACCCTGTTTTCGTTTTTATTTACTGACTTACCGTCTGCTCTGTTATCATATTTTGCACCGTTTTTATTTTCCGGTCTGCCGAAATTTCTGTTTTCCGCTCTATTATCAGATTTATTTTGATACCTGCCGTCAGATTTATTATCTCTTCTTGTATCAGATTTACCGTCAGTTCTGTTTGGCATCTTATTTTCAGCTTTATTATCCTGTCTGTTTACAGATTTAATATCATGCCTTATGCTTTCAGCTGTACTGCCTTTTTGTTGGTTTTTTGCCTTATTTTCATTCGGTTTGCGGTTTTCTCTGTTTTTTCTGCCGTCCCTATCATCTCTTACATCCTTTTGATGTCTGCCTTTAGCTAAACTTTCGGCTTGATTTAAAGCCTTTTCATTCCTGCTGTTTTCAACAACTTGAACGTTGTTTTTTTCATTACTGTTTTCCCGATCGCTTCCGGTGTCCTTAACTAAATCTGCCTGTTTACTTTCCACTGATACTTTCACTGCCTCTTTTTCATTTTTACTATTTGCTAATATTGTTTCATCATTTTTCAAATCATTTTTATCATATACTTTATCCTTATCCGTATAAGACTCAGATGTTATGTCAACATCTGATTGTTCTGATTCCGGAGTATAATCCGTCAACTTATCGCCTTGCAAGGTTTTTCTTTCATTATCCACCTGCATGACATCTATATCCGTTTTTTCTTCTCTCTTACCGCTCTGTGCCGGTGATTCCGAAGACAAAACAGAATTTGAATGTTTTGGGGTGTTTATATTTTTTGAAACTATATTATTATGTTCGACAGCCTTATTATCAATAATAATGTTCTTTAATTTTTCTCTATCCAGTTTATTAAGGGCTTCACCTAAAATTGAAGTTGCAGCTTTATTTTGATTTTTTCCCTTTCTGATATCTTCTGTATGTTTTATCTTATTTTCCTTTTTCCTCCTGTGCTTTTCCTGTTGAGTAACATCCTTTTTAAACTCATTATTTTGAGGCCCTTTAGCTTCCGTTCTGTTATCATTAGGTACATGTATCTGTCCATGTGCCTGCAAAGATTCTTTACCGCTCTTATTTTCTTCCGACAGTCCCTCTTTAATATTATTATCATTTTTATTTTTTTTATTTTTTCTGCGGTTTTCATCTTTTTTATCAGTTTCTTTTTGATACTGACCAATAGATTTTTCCGCATTTTGAGGACGAAAAACAGCCATTATTTTATTCTTCTGTCCAGCCAAAACATTATCTGTCTTATAACCGGCATTTAATTTATCAGTCTTTATACTGACGTCGCCTTTAGATATATTTTCTTGGTTTTGCACGTTTTCAGACGTACTTTCTGCAGTTTTTTTAATATCTGAGTGTTCATCTTTAATCTCACTGCTCACTTCTTTTATGCCGGTTTTAGAAGTTTCGTTATTTTTATTCTTTAAAACTGTCTCATCCTTTGTTTTTACGGCAGTTTCTATATCCTTTTGTTTGTCTGATTCAGAAGTCTTATACCTGTTTCTTATAGCCTCTTCCTCATCCCCGCTTATATTTGAGGCAGGAGTTTTTCCTGTAACACCTTTTTTTTCAAGGATTTCAAGAATTACTTTACTTTGTATATCAAGTTCTTTAGCAAGTTCTCTGATTCTCAATATGTTATACCTCCTCTTTTTCAATCATTTTCTTTATATTTAATGCAAAATTTTTATCACTTATAGCTAATGATGATCTCGGACTTTTACCTATAGCCTTCCCCAGATTATCTGCTGAAGAATATACCTTTATAGGAACCTTGTAAAAATTACATTTATTAAAAAACAGCTTCTTAGTATTTTCCGAAGCATCTCCTGAAACAATTACAAGCTGTGCCTTATGAGATTTTATAAGTTTTTCAGTATTAAATCCGCCGCTTGATACCTTTCCCGCATTCATCGCAATACCTAAAAAACTAAGTACCTTATCCATATAAATCCTCCATCTGTAATGCAAGATTCTCATAAACTTCCTTAGAAACCGGGATTTTAAATGACCTGTCAAGACCTCTGCTTTTTAATGCTTTTTTCATACACTCAGCATTCTTGCATATATACGCCCCCCGACCGTTTTTTTTACCGGTTTCATCTATAATTATCTGTATGTCTTCTGTTCTTACAATCCTGACCATCTCTTTTTTATCTTTTTGGATCCCGCATCCTATGCACAATCTCTGCGGCTGCTTCTTTTTAATTATGACCTACCTCCTGTTCCAAGCTATGCTTTATACATACACAGTATCCTAAATTTAAGTTATTACTGTCTTAATTATTACTGTCCTCATTTCCATCTGAAATACTATGTGATTGCTCATAACCTGTATTCTGTGTCGGAAGATTTTCATCATCAAATACATCACTGCCTTCTATGCCTGTATAAACATCTTCCATATTTTCAGTTCCTACATCTTCATGCTGTATACGCTCCATATCGGATTCACCCTCCGGCATATAATCTATACCGAGTTCTTTAAATAATCCGCTGCTTATAGCATGACTTTCATCTTTTATATCTATCTTATAACCCGTAAGTCTGGCTGCCAGCCTTGCATTCTGACCTTCCTTTCCTATAGCAAGTGAAAGCTGGTAGTCAGGAACTACGACCTGTGCCTCTTTTTTTGCTTCATCTGCAACTACACAGATTACTTTTGCGGGATTAAGTGCATTTTCAATAAGTGCCGCCGCATTTTCAGTCCAATTAATTATATCTATCTTTTCACCATTAAGTTCGTCAACCACTGCATTAACCCTTGAGCTGTTAACTCCTACACATGCACCTACCGCATCAACTTCCTCATTATGGCTTATTACAGCTATTTTGGTTCTTGAACCCGGTTCACGGGCTATTGACATTATCTCAACAGTCCCTTCCCTGATTTCCGATACCTCAGCTTCAAAAAGCCTTTTAACAAGATCAGGATGTGTCCTTGATACTGTAATCCTTGGTCCTCTGTTAGGTCCTTTTATAGGTTCCTTTACTTCAAGTATATATACCTTTATCCTGTCGGTAGGTTCAAAATGTTCACTTTTAACCTGCTCTTTTTCAAGAAGCATCGCATCACATCTTCCAAGATTTACTGATATATTGTTACCGATATATCTTTGTACAACGGCAGTTACAACATCCCTTTCCTTTTCAAAATATTCATTATATATTGCTTTTCTTTCTTCTTCCCGTATTTTTTGAAGTATAACATTTTTTGCAACCAATGTAGCTATACGTCCGAAATCCTTTGACTTTAAGGGTATCAGCACCTTGTCGCCTATTTCATATCCCGGATCAAGCTCTCTTGCTTCCTCAAGACTTATTTTAAGGGCTTTTTCTTCATTTGTAACGCCTTCGTAGGCTTCTACCACCTCTTTTTCCTGTAAAACCTGATAATCGCAAGTCTCCGGATCCATCACAACCTGCACATTGTCTGAAGTTCCGTAATTGTTTTTACATGCCGACAGAAGTGAATTTTCTATAGCTTCTATCAATACCTCCTTACTTATATTTTTCTCTTTTTCAAGTGTATCAAGTGCATCTAAAAGTTCTTTATTCATTTTTCCGTTGTCCTCCTTATTATTTAAATCTTTTCTATAAAATTAACGGCAGTATGTTATATTATTAGAATCCCACATTAAGTTTTATAACTGCAATATCGGTACGTTTTATTTTTAATATTCCGGCTTCTGAATCACAGCTTCCATTACCCTGACATTTAGAGGTTGATTTTGACGGCTTTCTTTTCACTGATGCATCGCTGTCAACTTCAATATAAATATTTTCTTTATCAAAACCCTCCAATATACCTGTAAACTCTTTTTCTCCGTTTACAGCTGTATAAAGCCTGATATCAACCTTTTTACCTTTTTCTCTTATAAAATCCTTATCCTTTTTAAGTTTTCTTCCAAGACCGGGTGAGCTTACCTCAAGAGTATAACTTTCCTGTATAAAATCATTAAGATCAAGCCAACTGCTTAGGGCATGACTTATCTCAACGCAGTCATCCATACTGATACCGCTTTCCTTATCACAATACGCCCTAAGATAATATTGTGAACCCTCTTTTACAAATTCAACATCAACTACTTCAAAGTCTATTTCTTTGCTTAATTTTTCAAGAAATTCTTCAGTTCTACTGACATATTCTTCACTTTTTCCCATTTTCTTCCTTTCTCGCAGCAGGCATCAGATATTTATCTTAAACCATAGAAAAAGTGGACCGTGTACGGCCCACTTGATAATAAACTCTATTACATGCCCAATTATAGCACTAAAGCAAACTAAATGCAAGCATTCTTAAGCTGTAACAAAAACTGTTTTCAATTAATCGTTATTTATTCAAATATAGGAGGGTCGTTCTGCATTCCAGTGACTAGAACTGGGAGGGTCATGTTGACCGGAATGCAGAAAACCTTATTAATATGAAAGCTTTCCGTCCGTATAAACAATACAGGTCTGCCTGCATTCATTCAACAAAGCAGCGGAATGTTCCTGAAACAGGTGCGACATTTCCCGTTTCCATACAAACACCACAGCACGGCTAAAATGTAAAAGATGCTGTCAGCTTTCATTAACAGCACTGCTTACCGGTAAAGACCGTATGCAACGCTACCCCTGTATTTTAACATATTAAAAGTTAAGAAAAGGTTAAGATATCTATTTTTGATATCCTTTTAAATTTCTCTTGTATATTTCTTAAGCCATTCCTTTTCTTCATCATTAAGCATCGGTGAAAGTTTTTCATAAACTGCCTTATGGTAGTCGTTAAGAAGTTTTACATCTTCAGCAGTCATTATACTCTTATCAACTGCATCAAGATCCATAGGTATAAATGTAATAGGTTCAAAATGCATAAATTGCCCATATTCATTCTTTGTACCGTTTACTACAAGAAGTTCATTTTCAAGACGTATTCCATGTGAACCGTCTATATAGAGCCCGGGTTCATCAGTAATCACCATACCCGCTTCAAAAGGCTGATTATCCATAGGCATACTTCTCCACCTTATACCTGAAGGTCCTTCATGTATATTAAGAAGATATCCTACACCATGACCTGTGCCGTGATTATAATCAAGATCTCTCTCCCAGAAAGGAGTTCTTGTAATTATATCAACATTGGTACTGTTTACACCATATTTAAATCTTGCAACTCCAAGCCTTAAATTAGATATAAGCACCAGTGTAAAATGTTCCTTCATAATTGCCGGAACATCACCAAGTGCGTAAGTTCTTGTTATATCCGTTGAGCCCTCATAAAATCCTGCACCCGTATCAGTAAGTAAAAAACATCCCGGCTTAATTTCAACATCAGTTTCCTCTGTTGCACTATAATGTATTATTGCACCGTGCTGAGCAAATGCAACTATGGGTTCAAAGCTGGGACGTATGAAATTCCCCATCTGCTCACGGAATTCATCAAGTTTCGCCGAAGCTGAAAGTTCAGTAATTTTAATCTTTCCAACATTTTCTTTGAGCCACTTCATGAATCTTACATGTGCTACACCGTCTTTAAGCTGAGCTTTACGTATATTTTCTATTTCTACGTCATTTTTTACAGCCTTAAATAATATTTCAGGATTTCTTTCATCAACCTTTTTAACCTTCGGCGGAATATTATTATAAAGTGCATAATTAATTCTGCCGGAGTCAAGCAGTACCACATCATCATGATTCAGCTTCTTGATATCTTCATAAATATCATTATACGGATGAATTATTACATTGTCTTTTGCAAAGGCAGTTTTAATTTTATCATCAAGCTTGGTTTCATCAATATACAGTTCCATCTTATCCATTGTGATCACAGCATAGGAAAGAAGCAGCGGGAAAAATTCGATATCATTTCCACGTACATTAAGTATCCAGCATATATCGTCAAGAGTAGTAAGGATATGTTTATTGGCACCTGCTTTTTTCATCGCCTCACGTACTCTTTTAAGTTTACTCTCAGTAGTTTCACCTGTATATTTTATATCAAGATAAAATGCCGGTTCCTTTGAAAGAGGCGGTCTGTCTGTCCAAATCTCATCAATTAAATCACAATCATAAACTATTTTTCCGCCTTTTACATCAACTATATCGTAATACCCTACACCTTCAGACATGGAAACAACCCTTCCGTCAAAACCGAGAACGGCATTCTGTGGCAGAGCTTCTTTAATATACTCACAAATAGTAGGCACACCCGGATTCCCCATCTTCATAAGTAAAACGCCGGTACCTTCAAGCTGCTGTGAAGCCTGGAGAAAATATCTGCCGTCAGTCCATAGTCTGGCATCATCTTTTGTAATCACTGCAGTTCCCTGTGAACCCGAAAAACCCGTTATAAATTTTCTAGCCTTAAAATGCTCCCCCACATACTCCGACTGATGAAAATCTGCTGTTGGAATTACATACATATCTATCTTCCTGTCAGCCATAAGCCTGCGAAGTTTCTCTATTCTTTCTTTAATTTCCATATGCTTACTCTCCTTTGCAAAAAAATATTTTATGGATAATACCCAGAAGCACATTTTATGGTTACAATGACACTTTTAAAATACGGAATACAATATACAAAGAATAATGCTCCTAAAAATGGTATCATAAACCGCTTCTGCGTATTACTATACATCAGCTATCTGTATAAATCAAGTCTTAAAAAACAAGTTTTTTCCTACATTTTATACTAAACACTACAATCAGTACACTTAACAAAATCATTATACAGCTTTTAAGTAAGAGCAAAATACTGCAAAAGCTATAAAAGCTCATTTAAACAGGCAGAACCGTAAGGTCTTATACTTGTAACATATGCACAGCCTTTTCCAAGCAAATTTTCCATATGAAATACATATTGACTTGTAATCTCCTCCGGTATTATAGCCATTATTACACCCCCAAATCCGCCTCCATGAACTCTGCATGCACCTCTTTTATGTCTTTTTATAAAAAGCTCACTTATAGCAAGTCCTATGCATATACCCTGCTCCTCGGGATTTTTAATCGAATAACAGTTTTGAAGGTATTTCCACGAAGAATCTCCGCTCTCTTTTACATTATCCAAAAACTTATCAAAATTTCCGGATCTTAATGCCTCTATTTCATTTTCAACACGCCCGTTTTCCGCATAAAAATGCAATGCTCTCATAACGGCACGATCTCCTGCATACGCTCTTAAACTCTGCAGATTAAACAATATCTTTTCTTCAAATACCTGTCCCAGTCCTTTATATCCGAAATACCCGGCTATTTTTTTCATATCATGCGGAATTGCACTGTACTCTTCTTTAAAGTCTTCATGCTCATTTCCTGTCTGTACAAGTATTATATTATAACCGCAGGCTTCAAAGCTAAAATCAATCTTTCTTATAAGAGGATCCTCAGGATTTACAAAATTAATAGCTAAAATCCCGCCTATACCGCAAGTCAACTGATCTAAAAGCCCGCTTGCCTTTTTCCAATATATATTTTCAGCAAATTGCCCTGCATAGGCATAGGTCCTCGGCTCTATACTGCCCTGATTAAACAATGTGCTTACAATCTGACATAAAATATTTTCAAAAGCGGCAGATGAACTTACACCTGCACTTTTTATTATACTGCTGTCTAAATAGGCATCAAAACCGCCAACCTTGTAACCCATCTCCATAAGTGCTCTCAAAACTCCCTTTGCAAGTTCCCTTGAACCTTTATAAGTTTTATTTGACTCAAGTGCACTAAGGCTTATCGTAATCTCACCAAACCTTTCACTGTATATGTTTACAATAGGTGTTTGATTTGCCGCCGCAGCAGCAGCTATATCAAATGTAATGCTGCCGCCAAGTACCTTTCCAAAATTATGATCAGTATGATTTCCACCTATCTCAACCCTGCCCGGAGATGAAAAAAGTTGAAAATCCTGACTTTTATACCTTTTTACAAAGACATCTATAATATTCTCATATCTCAAAGCCGCAGCCTCAGCTTTTTTTGTACCATAAAGTTTTCTAAATAAAACCCTGCAATCAGTACTTCTTATCATCTTCATATTTTTAGATATATCCATAAAAACCTGCTGCTTTTATATATAAGCAGTTTCCCCCTGAACATCAAATTCCTGTATAAGTATAATGTACTCTGTTTATTATAAACTTTAATAAAAAACAGATACATCAAATAAGAATAAGTATATAAATTTTTATATATTTTTTATTTTGAGCTTAATACCCTATGTCAGATATTATAACATATTTTTTTATTTTTAGCGATATCAATACTTTTTTACCATAGGATGTATTAAAACCTGATATTCTTTTCTTCATAAACACCTCGTCTTAATCTACTGTAGTACAATTTTTGTACTTATTAATTACCTTGTTTCTCTGATTTTTATCAATTGTCTTTTTCATAAAGGTTTCATCACTATTTCCCCATTCTCATCTATTACCAAAACAGGGTTGCTGCCGTCTCGGTCAATCCTTGTAATACAGGTCTTTTCATAATCATTACTATATTCATATATAAAAATATGTCTATCTGTACAAAAAATCTCAGGATCTGATTGTTCTGAAAAAAAGTTTTTCTTTTTATAAATTTCTTTAGATAAACCTGTATCACTATCTATCTCTGTAGTTAACTACCTGCATTCCAAATATATATATACCCATCTGAAACTTCCGACAATTCTCTGGCATATAAGTTTATACTATCCAAATTATAGTTATCAATATCTCTATCCGCAACATCTGTTGTTGATATTCTTTTTCTTGCGGTTTCATCTACTTTTTCTGCAAATGA
>ERZ773043.737-NODE-737-length-19083-cov-13.740488_pt1 | contig 19083 bp, 20 predicted proteins | sample MGYA00580636_ERZ773043 | MGnify/ENA primary metagenome ERZ773043 (study PRJEB29015, sample SAMEA2737992) | human oral metagenome | biome: human oral; feature: human-associated habitat; material: dental | place: China | collected 2065 ...
AAGAATTAACAAAAAAGGAAATGCTTGAAATATTTAACAGAAGATATGCGTGCAAAAAATATGATAAGGCAAAAGTTGTTTCAGATGAAGATTTTATGGCAATTATTGAGGCAGGTAGGCTTTCTCCTAGTTCATTTGGGCTTGAGCCTTGGAAATTTATTCTTGTGAAGAATGAGGAAATGCTGAATGATATGAGAGAGTTTGCTTGGGGAGCAATTAACAGCTTGAATGGAGCGAGCCATATTGTTATGGTGCTGGCTAGAAAAGGTGTTACTGGCGATAGCGGGTATTTTGAAAAAATTGGGAAGGAAATAAAAAATATTTCTGATGAAAATTTGAAGATTAGAAAAGAATTTTTTACAAAATTTCAAAAAGAGCATTTTAAGTTGCTGGAAAGTGAAAGAGCATTATTTGACTGGGCTTCAAAACAGACTTACATTGCAATGGTAAATATGATGAATATGGCTGCGGCTCTTGGGATTGACAGCTGTGCAATTGAAGGATTTAATAAAGAAATGGCTGAAAAATACTTCTCTGAAAAAGGTGTCTTTGATTTGAAGGAATATGGAATTTCATATTTTGTAAGTTTTGGGTATAGAGATGAAGAGCAGCCTAAAAAGATAAGACAGCCACTTACAGAAGTTTTGGAAATAATCGAATAATTTATAAAAATTCTAAAATTACAATATGAAGAAAATAAAAAGGAGCTTTGAATGAAAAGAAGACTTTTAATTGCGTTAATTTTATTATTAACGGTGTCATGTGTCGGAAATAAAACAGAAAAAATATATGAAGAAGAATTAATGAATTTAAAAATTAACGGGTATAATGATTCAAAACAATTAAGTAAAAGTGATATAAAAGAAATAAAAAAAATGCTAAAAAAAAATTTTAAAAATTTAGGAGTAACAGCTGTAACAAAAGATGGAAGATTTTTTATAAGTAAATACGTTACTAATCCTAAAAACAAAGAACAAACTGCAAAAGAAGTAGCAATAGAAAGACCCGATATTATTGATACTATTGGAGAATGGTGTAAAAGTAAAGGAATAAAGTTTAAAGTTATCTTTGTTGCTTTTTTTGACAAAGAACAAGATAAACGAATTAGTCAGTCAATGCATCATTCTCATATTTTAGAAATTGAATATGAAGATAAAGATTATAAAAAAGCATTGCAAGAAGGATTTTCTAAATATGCAAGAGCCACAAGATTTTAAAATAGAAAATATTTTTCTAAAAAAGGTGTGCTTAATTTGAAAAAATAAAATAGGAAATTTCGTAATTATAAATTAATTTATTGACAGAAAGAGGATTTTTATGAAAAAAATTTTTTTAATTATGTCTTTAGTAATGGCATTCTCATGTGGAAATAAAAATAAAAATAACATAGACAAGAATAAAAAAATTGAAAAAAATACAACTACTACTGAGCAAGTGAAACAAAATCAACAAGAGGAGAAAACTGATTTTGATAAACTTAGTAAAAAAGAACAGGAAGAATATTTACAAAAACTGGAAAAGATAGAAGCAAAATATGAAAAGGAATTAATGGAATTAAAAATACCAGAATTCAATAAGTCCCAAACTAATGATTCTAAGCAACTGACTGAAGAAGAGGTAAAGGAAATAAAGGATGTATTACGTAAAAAATTTAAGAGAATAGGGTTGACAGCGGCAACAAAAGATGGCAGATTTTACATAATAGAAGTTATTAAAGATGGAAAAAACAAAGAAGAGACTGCAAAGGAAGTTGCTCTTGAGAGACCTGATATTATTGACACTATTGGTGAATGGTGTAAAAATAAAGGAATGGAATTTAAAGTTGTTTTTGTTGAATTCTATGATAAAGTTCAAAATAAAAAGATTAGTCAGTCTGCATACCATTCTCACCTTTTGGAAATTCAGTATGAAGATAAAGAATATAAAGATGCACTTAGAGAAGGCTTTTCTAAATATAAGAGAGCTACAAAATATTAAAATAGAAAATATTTTTATAAAAAAGGTGTATATTTAAAGAAATATGGAGTTTCTGTAGTAGTAAGTTTTGGGTATAGGAATGAAGAGTGCCAAAAAAATTAAGAAAATCACTTTAAGAACTTTTGGAAATAATTGAGTAAAGGGTTTTTACTTCTTGTTGCAAGATAAAAAAGTAAAAAGTCGAGAAATAAAATAAAGATAAAAACACAGTTCTGGTTGGTAGTCCAGACGCAGTAATGTAAGTAACCTGCCTCCTTAGGTTGTCCATTCTTTATTATAAATTTTTTTAAGGAGGCTGAAATTATGAAAAAGATTTCAGGAAAGTTGACAGTTTTTTTTGAAAATCCGTTTTGGGTAGGAATTTTTGAAAATTTTGAAAATGATAATTTGTCAGTTTGTAAAGTAACTTTTGGTTCAGAACCTAAAGAATATGAAATTTATGATTTTATATTAAAAAAGTTCTATAATCTTCGATTTAGTAATGAAATGAAGTCAAATTTTAATGAGAAAGCCAAAAATCCAAAACGTAGACAAAGAGAAATAAAAAAAGAGCTTCAAAGTAAAAAATTTTTGAAAAAATCGGAAGAAATTTTAAAATTACAATACGAAGAGAATAAAAAGGAACGGAAAGTTAAAACAAAACAAGAAAAGGAAGCTGAAAAACAGAGAAAATTTTTATTGAAACAAAAGAAAAAGAAACAAAAACATAAAGGAAAATAAAAAGTTTTTATTTAATAATCAAAAAACATCAGGAGGGAAAAGTGGATTTAAAAAAGGAAAATTTAAAAGATTTTATATTGACATTAAATCAAAAAGACATTAATGATTTGATGGCAAAATCTGAAAAAGAAGAAGATAAAATTTTTTATAATAAGTTATTTAATTTAATTTTAGAAACAAAACAGGATGAATTAATAAAAAAAGGTGTATTTTAATGAAAAAAGTTTTATATATTTTTGCGGGAGTAAACGGAGCAGGGAAGTCAACTTTATATAATTCCGAAAATTTAGATAATGAGATAAAGTACAGTACGAGAATTAATACAGATGAAATTGTTAGAAAAATCGGAGATTGGAAGAATAATTCCGATCAAATAAAGGCAGCGAAAATAGCAATAAATTTGAGAAATGACTGCCTGCAGAATGGAAAATCGTTTAATGAAGAAACAACTCTAACTGGAAAAACGATTTTAAAAACTATTGATAAAGCAAAAGAACTAGGTTATGAATTACAGCTGTTCTATATTGGTATAAATAATCCTGAAATAGCAAAAGAAAGAATAAGAAATAGAGTAGAAAAAGGCGGCCATAATATAGCCGATGAAATAGTTGAAAAAAGATATTACGAATCTTTAAAAAATTTAAAACAGGTGATTACAAAGTTTGATGAAGTTTACCTATACGATAATTCTATAAAATATAAACATATTTTTTCATTTATAAATAATAAAATTTTATATAAAGATAAAAATGTAAATTGGTCTAAAGATGCTATAGAAATAATTGAAAATAAAAAAATGAAGTAAAAAAGGTAAATAAATTAAATTTATTGTAATATCATAAAATCAAATTGTTGCACAATACTTTATTTTATTATATAATATACAAAGAATAACAAAATAGATAGGAGAAAAAATAAAAAAATGTCAAATAGTGATAATAAAAGAGTAAGAGTTAGAATAGCGCCGTCTCCAACTGGAGATCCGCACGTAGGAACTGCCTACATTGGACTATTTAATTATGCGTTTGCAAAACATAATGGCGGAGATTTTATTTTAAGAATAGAAGATACAGATAGAACAAGATTCTCAGGAGATTCAGAACAGCAGATTTTTGATGCGATGAAGTGGCTTGGATTAAATTATGATGAAGGTCCAGATGTTGGGGGAGAAGCAGGGCCTTATAGACAATCGGAAAGATTTTCGATTTATAAGGATTATGCTGAACAACTGGTGGAAAAAGGGGAAGCATATTATTGTTTTTGTACTGCTGAAAGATTGCAAAAATTAAGAGAAAGACAAGTGGCTATGAAACAAGCACCAGGATACGACGGGCATTGCAGAAACTTGTCAAAAGAAGAAGTGGAAGCAAAATTAGCGGCTGGAGAGCCTTATGTTATTAGACTTAAAATGCCTTACGAAGGTGAAACTGTTGTAAATGATGGATTAAGAGGAGAAATTAGATTTGAAAATAGTAAAATTGACGATCAGGTACTGCTAAAATCTGATGGATTCCCAACTTATCATTTGGCAAATATTGTTGATGATCATTTGATGGGGATAACTCACGTTATAAGAGCGGAAGAGTGGATTTCTTCTACGCCTAAACATATTCAATTATACAAAGCATTTGGATGGGATGAGCCAAAATGGTATCACATGCCACTTTTAAGAAATGCTGACAAAACTAAAATTTCAAAAAGAAAAAATCCAGTTTCATTGAACTACTACAAAGAAGAAGGTTACTTAAAAGAAGGATTACTAAACTTCCTTGCACTCATGGGATGGAGCTTTGGAGAAAATAAGGAAATTTTTACTATTGATGAAATGATACAAAATTTCTCATTTGATAAAATTTCTCTTGGAGGGCCTGTATTTGACCTAGTTAAATTGGGATGGGTAAATAATCATCACATGAGATTAAAGGATTTGGATGAATTGACAAAATTAGCAATTCCATATTTTGTGCAAGCTGGTTATTATGAAAACGAAAACTTGTCAGATGAAGAATTTTCAAAATTAAAAAGAATTGTGGAAATTACAAGGGAAGGTTCACAAACATTAAAGGAATTGCCAGTAAATGCTTCGATTTACTTTGAAGATGAATTTGAATTGCCAGTAATTGAAGAAGGAATGAATAAAAAAGAAAGAAAATCAATCGAAAAACTGACTTCTTCACTTGAAACAGAAACTGGTAAAAAATCTATCCAGATGTTTATTGAAAAAATCAATAAATTAAATGAAGAAATTTCAGAAGACGAAGCGAAACAAATCCTGCACGAACTGCAAGATGAAATTGGAGAAGGTCCAGCAGCAGTATTAATGCCACTTAGGGCAGTTATTACAGGAAAAGCTAGAGGAGCGGATTTATACACAGTAATTGCAGTTATTGGAAAAGAAAGAACGTTGGCTAGGATAAATAATATTTTGAATAGATAAAATAATAAAAAAGTGATACTTTTAGAAAAATTATTCTAAATATCACTTTTTATTTTTTGTAATGTTGTAATGCGATTTGCTGTTTGAATAATAGAAATCAAAAATATAATAATTAATGTAGAATGTTGTGTATTTAATGTGTTAAAATAACTGTTATTGCGAAATAAAGGGAAATGGTAACAGAAATAAAAAGACTACTTCAGAATTTCATTTCCATTTTCCAAAATAGCCTCTTTCTAAATATAATCTTTAATATCATAAATTACAATATTTTACAAATTTTATTCTTTAGTTTCATCATCATTATCTTTATCCTGATGCTCTTCGTATTCGTCATATTCATCATACTCATTGACTTCACTAGGATCTTCACCATGATAATCTTTTTTGTTAAAATCTTTTTTATATTTTTTGTATTTATCCATCCAAGATGAAGACATACAAATCACCCTTCCTTGTTTTTTTTATTAAAAATTAATCTTAATATTTATAATATTCCTTGATATTTTATACCTTTCCAGTACACATTATTCACAATTACAGCTTCTTCTGGAAGATTAACATCTTTTAATGCCCATTTTTTAAATTCTTCAAATCCCGTTCTGTCAACAATGTAACCAATATGTTCTTTTGGCAGACTTCTGTCGATATATTTGTCAACATATTCGTAAGTATTTTTTATAATTTTTATTATTGATTCTTCATCTGCCCAGAATAACCAGTCTTCTGCCAATCTTGGATTTTGTTTCCCAGTTCTTCCCATTATTGCAAGTTTGTAATATTTTTTAGGAGATCTTGTCCATGCTCCTGTTGGACAGTTTAGGACACATTCTCCACAACCTATGCATCTTTGGTGATCTCTTACAGGTTTATAGTTTTTATATGAAATTGCTCCTGTTGAAAGCTTTTTACATTTTCTTTCACACATTCCGCAAGAAACACATTTAGATTCATCAAGTTCAGGTTTTGCCATTCCAATTATTCCAAAATCATGCATCCTAACTTTTTGACAATCATTTGGACAACCTGTTAATGCTACTTTGAAGTGAAAATCATGCGGGAATATTGCTTTTTCAATTTTTTTTGCAAATTCCGTCGTATTATAGGCACCTTTTGGACACACTTTGTTTCCGATACAAGCGGCAATATTTCTTGTACCAGCAGCGGCATATCCTTTATCTTTATCCTTATAATTAATTTCCAATTTTTCCATGATTGGCTGCACCATTTTATTTACTTTCTCAATATCATTCCAAGAAATTCCTAATACTTCAAAACCTTGACGAGTTGTAATATGAACATTTCCATCTCCATAAGTATTAGCTATTTTTGCAACCATTTCCATTATTTCCCCAGTAATTGCTCCTCCTGGCACTCTCACACGCAATGCTGTTTTAGATCTGTCCTTTGTTACCCTGAATGCATTTTTGGTAACAATTTTTCTATTTAAATCCATGCTCATTGTTTTTACCTCTTCTTTTGTTTTTTCTTAAAATTCATATCTTAATCAAGTAATTTTTTTGCAAAATCATATCTAAATACTGGCCCTTCAAGGCAAATATATGTTTCATCAATTTTACAATGTCCGCATTTCCCAACGGCACAGGACATCTTTCTTTCAAATGAAACCCATATTTTTTCAGTTGGAATACCTGTTTTTAGGATTTCAAGGCAAGAAAAATGCATCATTACTGGAGGGCCTACAACAATGTATTCAACTTCATCCATATTTTCAGGAATTTTTAAATCAGGAATGTATTTGGTAACCATTCCTTCGTGAATTTCGTCTTCTGTTTTTCCAATATTTCTTGCTGTTTCTACATTATCCAGTGTTACAAGTATTTCAATATTTTCTCTCCAACGTGAAAATTCCTCTTCAAAAATAACACTTTCATAATTTTTATATCCAACAATGATTTTAAAGGACTTCATTTCATCAGGATGCTTTGTAAAATATTCGATAATTGGACGAACTGGAGCAATTCCACTTCCTCCAACAACCATTACAATATGCTTATTTTTGTATTGTTCAATTGGAAAGCCGTGTCCATAAGGTCCTCTCAAAAAAATTCTATCTCCTGCTTTCAGTTCAAAAATCTTGTCTGTAACTTTTCCAACTTTTCTAATAAGGAAATCAAGATATCCTTCCTCCAAATCAAAATTCGCAATGGAAATAGGGGCTTCTCCAACTCCTGGCAATGAAACTTGCATAAACTGTCCAGCTTCTACACTTCCCTTTTTATATTCCACACGAAATAGCCATTCTAGCTCCGTAACTTTCTCAATGAACAAAAGTTTATGAACAGTCGGTAAATATACATTCATGTCCATTATAGCCTGTTCATCCATATTTATTGTATTTAATGTGTTAATTGTACTCATTCTGATTTTTCACCTCTTTTTTCAGCCGAAATTCTTTTTAGTTCGGCACTTAGCTTGTTTATACAGTTTGAGAATGAAATGTATTCAGGACAGGCATCATCACATCTTCCACACCCTGTACACATCTGATATCCAAATCTCTTTTTAAAATCAGATATTTTGTGCATTACCTTAAATCTCATTCTATCTCCGTGCCTTTGCCTGAATGAATGCCCTCCAGCCATATCCGTAAAGCCGTTCACATGACATGAAGCCCACACACGTCTTCTTTCTCCATTGTTTTCATTTTCGCTGTAAAAAACATCTTGTGTAGTCGTGCAGGTACAAGTTGGGCAAACAAAGTTACATTTTCCGCAGGCTATGCAACGGCTATCGTATTCACGCCATAAATCCAGATTTATTATATCTTCAAGCTCAATATTGTCAGGAATATCCACATGAATTTCATTATCTTCTACGAATTCCATTTCAAATTCAACATTTTCTTTTATCTTATTACTATTATTTTCAGCAATTATCTCTTCAAGATATTTTTTCATTTTTTCATCTTTTACATCCATGTACATTTCATTTATTTTATGTTCATCATTACTTCCATTGTTTTTCTCAGCGATAAGTTCTTTAAAATAAACCTTCAGCTCATCATCTTTTATATCAGCAAATATTTCCTTTTCTGTAACTTTTATTCCAATATTATATTCATCAGTCTTGTTAGTGCCCATATCTACACAAAAACAGTTCTCAAATGAATTTGGACATCCAAACACTACAAATTTAACTTTATCTCTAACCCTCTTGTAGTAAATATCCAAAAATTTATTATTCAAGTAAATATCATCAACTCTTTTGACACCATGTAAATCACAGCTTCTAAGAAATATAAGATATTTCTGCTCCTGTTCTTTGGGCATCTTGCAACCTTCTTCTGTAAAATAGAACATTGTTTGCGTTATTGGCAACATTATTTCCTTTGCTGAAAAATGAGATTTTTTGTCAAAACATATTTCATCAATTTTTTCAATTTCAGAATATCTGATTACAGAAGTATCTGAAAATGTACCACGAAATGGTATCTCAATTGGTGCATATATCTTGTATTCTTTTTTCAGCTTTTCAAGTGCCAGATTAAAATTTTCACGATTTAAACTGATTTTCATTTTCCCTCCTAAATTTACTTTATCTCTCCAGTTAAAAATTATTTTTCTTTCTATTTCAATTATTATTTATCCTTTTTAGCTAAGTAATAACAGGCAAATCCAATAAATCCTCCTCCAACAATATTTCCCAGTGTTACAAACAGTAAATTATAAAAATAACCACTCAATGTTATTTCCTTTGCTCCATTATACAGCATACCTATCATCAATAGGGTCATGTTAGCAACACTATGCTCAAATCCAGCAGTTATAAATGCAAATAAACACCAAAATACCATTATTAGCTTAGCAGTTTCCTCTTTTAATTTTATTCCAGCCAGAACCGCAAGACACACAAGAATATTACATAAAATTCCTTTAAAAAACAGTTCGTGAGGCAGTGCAGTAATTTTTGCTTTTGAAACTTTCACAATAAATTCTACAACAGGTTTTGAAGCAGAATTTGAAAATACATACGCTATTGCAAGCATAATTGACCCTACGATGTTTCCCACATAAGATGCTGCCCACATAAGAATCATATCCTTAAAACTTATTCCCTTGTTTAAAAACCCTGCTACTCCAATCATATTATTTCCTGTGAAAAGCTCAGTTCCAAAAACAACTACAAGGCTAAGCGCTATCCCAAAACTAACTCCCATAAGAATTTTGTTAGTCGGCAATCCGCTGCTAACTCCTCCTACTGTGAAAGTTAATAAAATTCCTATCCCAATAAACATTCCAGCCAAAAATGCAGACAGGAAGTACTTTCCTTTACCTTCTTTTAAAAGTCCAATTTTACTTTTCGCGACATTTGTTACCGATTCTAAAGTTTCTTTATTTCGCATCCTTTACATCGTAATAAAATCTCTTATTTTATTACATTCTTCTTTCCTAAAAATTTGGTCTTTCTTATTTTGTGAAAAATTTCTTATCTTTTATTAAATTATCACATAAAAAAAGTAAAAAGTCTACCAAAAAAAAATATTTTTTATATTTGCAGTTAGAATATTTTGGTTAGCTAATTAAAAATAATTTTCAAAAAAAAATCGCTGTCTTTTAAAACAACGATTAATTTAACAAAATTCTTTTCACTAATGCCTTCATATCCTTAAAAATTTTCAATTTTTTTTAGCAGTTCCCTTAATGTTCCAGAATTCGCCTTTGGCTCATTAATTGCCCGCTTCCAAGCCTTGCTGCCGCGTACATTGTGAAATAATCCATGTACATGCATCAGGAATAGATGTGGTCGAAGCTGCTGTTTTTCCATATTTTCAACATAATATATCATTTTTTCTATAATTTCTTTGCGAGTAATATTTATTTCCTTTCCATAATATTTTCCAAATTCAGTTAAAATCATAGGATTGTCGTAAATTTCACGTCCTAACATCGCAGAATCCACGTATTTTAAATGTTCGTCAATTTCTTCAACTGTTTTTATTCCGCCGTTAATTTCTATGTGCAAATCAGGGTTATCTTTCTTTACACGGTAAACTTCATCATATCTGAGTGGCGGTATGCTTCTGTTCTGCTTCGGATCAAGTCCTGCAAGTATCGCTATCCGTGCATGAATAATGTATTTGCTGACACCGGCTTGTTTAGTGATGCTAATAAAATTTTCCATATCCTCGTATTTATCTAGCAATGTTCGTCTGAAAGAATTTGGCAATACATTTTTTCCATCAATTCCAATTCTATGTTTTACAGACACAGGCTTTCCTGTTGCGTCTTTCATTGATTTCACAATGTTTGCCACTTCTTCTGGAAATGCCATAAGATAAGCTCCCATCATGTTTCCTGAGACTCTGTCAGAAGGACATCCGACATTTAGATTGATTTCGTCGTAATTATATTTTTCAGCAATTTTTACAGCCTGATACGCTTCTTTGGGATTAGTCGCCGCGATTTGCAGCACGATGGGATGTTCTGCTTCATCAAATCCCAAAATATAGTCTAAATCCCCATTAAGAACAGCCTGTGCCGTTATCATCTCCGTGTACAGCAAAACATCCTTATTTATCATTCTCACGAAATTTCTAAAATTTCTGTCCGTCCTGTCCACCATCGGAGCTATACTTATCTTATTTTTCACAGCATTTCCTTTCATTGATTTCAAAAATTATCAGTTTATCTTGCATTATAATATTTCATTGCTTCAGGCAGGAATTTTCTTGCCGCTTCAATTCTATTTTTTCCAGATGGATGCGTTGACAGAATTTCAGCTCCTTTTCCTGCTCCTATTGAGTCCATTCTCTCAAGAGCCGTGATTGCTTCGGACGGATTGTATCCAGCCATTGCCATAAATATCATTCCGTATTTATCCGCCTCGTATTCCTGAGTTCTGTTAAATTTCAGAAGAGTAATTGAAAGTCCGCCAGAAACAAGTGAAGATACAGCATTTCCACCTGTTACAGCATCTGTTACGGTTGCGGCGATTCCTGCAAGCGCCTTGTTGCTTGAAGCTTCAGCATGATGACCTCCAATAACATGACCAATTTCGTGTCCCATTACAAACGCAATTCCTGCATCGGTATTCAGAACTGGCAATATTCCAGTATAAAAGGCAATCTTACCGCCTGGCATTGCAAACGCATTTATTTCATTAGTTTTTATCAGATTAAATTCCCACTGCAGGCTGGACACCTTATTTGACATTCCGTTTTCTCTTAGATACTGTTCAACTGCTGTAGAAATTTTTCCTCCAATTCTTCTTAGACGCTGCCCTTCAGCTGTATTATTTGCCAAAAGCCCCTTAGCTCCTGCCTGCTGAATAAGCTGCCTGTAACTGGAAACCGAGCTTTCCGCCACGCTTTCGTCACTTACCAGTTTTAGCTGCCTTCTCCCTGTAAGCGGAGCTACTGCACAGCTGGAAATCATCGTTGCCGCTGTTACTAAAAATAATATTTTTGAATACTTTCTCATTTTTGAACTCCTTTCCATTTTTTGAAATATGATACCCATTAAATTGTACAATTTTTTTCAGTAATTTTCAATATGATTTTCTTATAAAAAATTTTATTTTAAAAAACTATAATTTATTCAGAAAAATAAAATTTAATCATATTTTTTTTATTTGTTTCAATTTATCCTTGCATGCTCTTTAAAAATAAGGTTTTATTTGATATAATATACAAATAAATTATGTTTTTAGAAAGGACTGAAAAATATGAAAAAAATGTGGGAAGGGCGATTTCATAAGGAAACTAATAAATTGTTAGAAAAATTTAATGCGTCCATTACGTTTGATAAAAGAATGTATGAAGAGGATATTACAGGAAGTATTGCACATAGCAGAATGCTTGCTAAGCAAGGGATTATTGCGGAAAATGAACAAAAAGATATTGAAAATGGGCTGCTTCAGATAAAGGATGAAATTGAAAAGGGAGAATTTGAGTTTAAAATTGAAGATGAAGATATTCATATGTCGATTGAAAAAAGGCTGACACAGATTATTGGGGCTGTGGCTGGGAAATTGCATACTGCCAGAAGCCGAAACGATCAGGTGGCTCTTGACGTGCGAATGTATGTACGAAAAGAAGCTCGTGAAATCTCAAAATTGCTTGTAAAAATGGAAAATGTACTGCTAGGGCTTGCTGAAAAATATAAAAATGTTATTATTCCTGGATATACACATTTGCAAAGGGCTCAGCCAATTTTATTCTCTCATCATTTGATGGCTTACTTTCAAATGTTTAAAAGGGATATTTCAAGAATTGAGGACTTTCTCAAAAGAAGTGATGAAATGCCACTTGGAGCAGGGGCATTGGCTGGAACTACATTTAATCTTGATAGACATTTTGTGGCAGAAGAACTTGGATTTTCAAATCCTACGGAAAATAGCCTTGATTCTGTAAGCGACAGAGATTTTATAATTGAGCTTGCAATGATTATTTCAGTAATTTCAATGCACTTGTCAAGATTTTCAGAAGAAATTATTATCTGGTGCACATCCGAATTTTCATTTATAAATCTGGATGATGCCTTTGCAACTGGCTCTTCAATTATGCCACAGAAAAAGAATCCCGACATTGCCGAACTTGTAAGAGGGAAAACAGGCAGAATCTACGGAAATCTTATGGGAATCTTAACAACAATGAAAGCACTCCCACTAGCTTATAATAAGGATATGCAGGAAGATAAGGAAGGAATTTTTGACTCTATTGACAATATCAAATTATCCATCGAAATTTTTTACCTAATGCTTGATACAATAACAGTAAATAATGAAAAAATCTATACTTCAATGCGAGCAGGATTCCTAAACGCAACAGATGTAGCCGATTACCTTGCAAAACATAACGTTCCGTTCAGACAGGCACATAAAATCGTTGGAGAAATCGTATCCTACTGCGAAGATAAAAAAATCGCAATTGACGACATGAAACTCGAAGAATTCCATAAATTTTCTGACGTTTTCAAAGATGACATTCTTTCAGAAATCACAATTGAAAACTGCGTAAACAAACGAAATTCATTTGGCGGAACTTCCATAAAAAATGTGGAAATGCAAATTGAAAATGGAAGGAAATTTTTAGAAACTTTATAACAGAGTTTTTCTTTTTTATTTTCGTAGGATTGCTCATTGCCTCAAAACCTTATCTTGCAATAAAGGTTTATATTCTTTATTACAAACTTTTCCAATAAATAAAGGAGTAATAATTAAAATATAATTATTTCTTTAATAAATCGACGGAGCTTTTATTTGTTCAACTACGACTGTTTGACGACTGGAAGGAGGAGTTTCGGAGTTGGGCAAATAAAAGTCGTAGTCTAGCCATAGGTATTGCGTAGCAATCTTGCCACAATTTTAATTAACAGGATAAACTTTTAATGCAAGATAAGGATTTGCGGCAATGAGCAATCCTGCGAAAAAAAAGAAAAAGCATAGCAAGCAGTAAAAGATATTATTAAATAAAACAACCTAATTAAACCCTATTCAGAAAATAGAAACTATTTTAAGAACAAGAAGTTTTAATTCCTTGATAAGACTGTATAATTCAAAATTTATTAAACATTCACTATTTAAATAGAAAAAAAATGTAAATGAAAGGAAAAATTATTACAATGAAAGAAATTAGACTAGCACAAGAAAAAGATGTTCCAAAAATAGAAAATTTACTGGAACAAATTTTATTAGTTCATCACGAAGGGCGTCCAGACATTTTCAAGGCAACTGGGAAAAAATACACAGCAAAAGAATTAACAGAAATGTTAAACTATTCAAACAAGCCAATATTTGTAGCAACTGATGAAAATGATAACGTAATCGGCTATATTTTCTGCATTTTCAAGAATCAAGCAAATCACAACGTCCTAACTGATATAAAAACGTTATTTATTGACGATCTTTGCGTTGATGAAAGCACTCGTGGGCAGAATATTGGAAAGAAATTATACGATTTTGCCTTAGATTTTGCAAAAAAAGAAGGCTGTTACAATTTAACATTGGATGCTTGGGCTAATAATGCTGGAGCTGTCAGATTTTATGAAAGATTAGGAATGAAAGTTCAGAAGTATGTTTTTGAAGAGATTTTGTAATTTTTTATTAAATTTTTGGAAGAAATATAAAAAAATTGCATTTTAACTTGAAATATTGTATAATTAAAATATAAAAATAACACAAATAATTAATACATAAAATGAAATGTATATTCGACTTAGATAAGACAATATAAAAGGAGATGAATATTTATGAAAAAGATTATTGTGCTGGTTATATTGGCTATGACATTGTTCAGCTGTGAACTGCTTGATCCAAGTGGTTGGGAAAGAGCTCATCAAAAAGCAGCTGAAAGAGGAAGGAAATGTTATGAAAAACGTAGTGGATACATATACTGTGAGGATAGATACGGAAATAGGGAATACTAATGTATACTGCAAAGGTACAAAATAAAAAATAATGAATTTATATTAGGAAGGGCAGAGAATTCTCATTTAGGAGAATGTATTTTTGCTCTTTTTCTTTTGCTTAAATAATTATAAAAATTAAATCTAATTTTTAAATTTTAATAAACTGATGAAGCTTTTATTTGTTTAGCTACGGCTGTTTAACGATTGGCAGATAATTTTAAAATCAATTTTTAAATTTTTTAAAAATATGCTATAATATGCTTAAACTCTTTAAATTAATACAAAATAAAAAGTTAGAGTTTAAATAAATAGTTACATTTTTTAAATTCAGTTTTAAAATTTGTTACTATAAAAGTTGGTAAATTTAAAAAATTTAGGAGGAAAAATAAAATGTCTGAGGGCAGTTTATTATTACAGATTGTAATAATAATAATTTTAACGGGAATTAATGCTTTCTTTTCTAGTGCGGAAATGGCGATTGTTTCGTTAAACAAAAATAAATTAAAAATATTAATTGAAGATGGAAATAAAAAGGCAATTTTACTTGATAATTTGCTGCAGGAACCTAGTAAATTCCTGTCTACTATTCAAGTTGGGATTACTTTGGCAGGTTTTTTTGCATCAGCATCCGCAGCGACTGGTTTATCGCAATATTTATCTGGTGCATTGCAACCTTTGAATATCCCATATAGTAATCAAATTTCAATGATTTTAATAACTTTTCTACTGTCGTATGTTACACTTGTTTTTGGGGAACTGATTCCAAAGAGAATTGCACTTAGAAATTCAGAAAAGATTGCTTTATCATCAGTCGGAGTTGTTGTATTTATTTCAAGGTTATTTTCTCCATTTGTAAAATTTTTGACATTTTCTACAAATTTTGTTCTTACAATTTTGAAAATGAAAGAAGATAATATTGAAGAAAAGGTTTCTAAGGAGGAATTGCGTTCGCTTGTGGAAGTTGGGAAGGAACACGGTGTTATAAATGAAGCTGAACAGGAAATGATTGAAAATATTATTGAATTTGATGAAAAAATTGCAAGAGAAATAATGATTCCAAGAACAAAAGTATTTTTGATTGATAAAAATATCTCAATTCATGAGCTTTTTGAAAACAAGGAAATTGGAAAATATTCACGTATTCCTGTTTATGAAAATGAAGCTGACAATATTGTTGGTGTGCTATTAACCAAGGACTTGATGATGGAAGCCTACAAAAAAGGGTTTGACAACATAAAAGTTGCTGATTTGCTGCAAGAAGCGTATTTTGTTCCTGAAACAAAAAATGTAAATGAACTATTTAACGAAATGCAGCTGGAGAAAAAGCATATTACTATACTGATTGATGAATACGGAGGTTTTTCGGGAATTGTTACGCTTGAAGACTTGATTGAAGAAGTTATGGGAAATATTGCTGATGAATTTGATGATGAAGACTTGTCAATCCGTCAATTGTCACGAAATAAATATTTAATTAACGGAGAAGTTTCGCTAAATGACCTGAATGATAACTTTCACTTTGAACTTGAATCAAAATATTATGACACTTTGAGTGGAATTTTAATTGAAAATTTAGGATATATTCCAGAAGACAATGAAGATATTGAACCGATTATAATTAATGATGTTGTATTCAAGCCGCAGCGAGTCAGAAATAAAAAAATTGAAAAAGTTGTTATGACTTTTGATAAAGATAAAACAGAAGACGAAAAGGCTAAAAATAAATCGAATGAAGATGAATAATATTTGTAACAACATAAATAATACATAGAAATGGAGTTGATTAATCAAAATGAGCATCACTAATGTTCAACAAACAGGCGGACTTAAACGACTTTTCCCACTTCTAGCAAATGAAAATGTCAATATGAAAAAGGAAATTATGGCAGGGATTACAACATTTCTTACAATGGCCTACATAATTGCTGTAAATCCAAATATTTTGTCAAAAACTGGTATGGATGCAGGGGCATTAGTTACAGCAACTTGTTTTTCAGCCGCAATTGGCTGTTTTCTTATGGGCCTTATTGCAAATCTGCCTTTCGCTCTTGCCTCAGGTATGGGATTAAATGCTTTTTTTGCATTTACAGTTGTATTAAAAGGCGGTATCAGCTGGCAAACTGCTTTGACTGCTGTCTTCTGTGAAGGAATTATATTTATCTTCTTAACCCTTTTTAAAGTGCGTGAAGCCGTAGTAAATTCCATTCCAGAAAATATGAAACACGCTGTTACTGGTGGAATTGGAGTATTTATCGCATTTGTCGGTTTTTCAGGAAGCGGGCTGGTTGTTTTAAATGAATCTACCAAAGTTAGTATGGGACATTTTTCTCCAGCAGTTATTATTTCATTTATCGGATTATTCTTAATAGCTATTTTAGATAAAAAAAATGTACGTGGATCAATCCTTTATGGAATAGTATTGAGTTCTCTTCTAGCTTGGGGATATGCACTTATAAATCCTGCACATGCAAAAGAATTAGGAATTTATTTACCATCTGGTGTCTTTAAATACGAGTCAATGATGCCTGTTATGGGAAAATTGGACTTTAGGCTATTTACTGATTTTAAAATGTTTGGAAATTTATTTGTCATAGTTTGTACATTCCTGTTTGTAGACTTTTTTGATACTGTCGGAACATTAGTAGGAGTATGTTCAAAAGCTGATATGCTAGATGAAAATGGAAACGTACCAAATGTAGGACGAGCTTTAATGGCTGACGCAATTGCAACTACAGCTGGTGCCGCACTTGGAGTTTCAACAGTTACAACGTATGTAGAAAGCTCAACAGGAGTTATCGCTGGTGGAAGAACAGGATGGACTGCCATCACAACAGGATTCCTATTCCTAATATCAATGTTTTTCTCACCAATATTCATTTCAATACCAGGATGTGCCACAGCTCCAGCCCTAATTTACGTTGGTTACCTAATGCTAAGTTCAGTTAAAAACATAGACTTGCACGATATTCTGGAAGGAGTCCCGTCTTTCATAACAATTACAACAATGGCTCTAACTTACAGTATCGGAGATGGTTTGACATTAGGAATATTATCTTACGTATTAATAAATCTATTTTACAATTTATTCTCGAAAAAAGAAGACAGAAGACACGTTTCATGGGTAATGGTTATTTTAGGAGCATTATTTATAGTTAAATTATTATTTATGTCATAATCAAATTTATAAATTCTTATAGACAAAAAATATGATTTCTTATACATTAATCTGTATTTGAAATCATATTTTTTATTACTTTTACATAAAATAATTTAAAAAGTTATTTGTAATGATTAGCACAAGCTATTATTATAACTTCATTTTCAGTCAATTTATAAATAAATCTGTGCTTATCAGTTATTCTTCTGCTCCAATACCCACTTAATTCATGCTTTAAAGCCTCTGCTTTACCTATTCCTTCATTTCCATTTCTCTGAATATCCTTTATAATTTCATTTATCTTTTTTATAACTTTTTTATCTTGAGCTTGCATTTCTACATATTGTTTCCAAGCTATACTTGTCCATACAATATTCACTTTAGTCCTCCTCAATTAACTCATGAACTTCTAATTTCCCCGTTTCTGCTTCCTTTTTACTTTTCAACAATTCATTATAATAATCTTTATTAGACATAATATACAAATTTTCTATAAGATTATTGTATTCTTCTTCACTCATTAATACCACATTTTCATCATTTTTTCTAGTTACAATTATTGTTTCATAATCTCTTGTTGCCTTATCACAATACTTTTTAAAATTATTTCTAATATTAGAATAATTTGTAGCTATCATATTTCTCACTCCTTTTAAAATTTTGTTCAATTTATTGTACAATATATAATGAAAATTGTCAATTATATTTACAAAAAAATAGAGAACTAATTTTTAATTCTCTATCTTTTGTAGTTTCAAATATTAAATTTTTATAACAAAATTTTAGAAAGTAATCCCATTCCTAAACTTACCTTCCGACTCAACCGGCTCTGTTCCAGTCTTAAACAGTGCTGTTCGTTTATTTACTCCATCTCTGTCAAGAAGTCCAATTTGCAAGTCAATATCTCTTGTTGTTAAATCTTTTCTTGTAATATAATCGTCTATAAATTCAAAGACTCCAACGTTGTAATTTGGCAAGTCAACTACTGTCTGCATGTAAGTTTTCCAAATTGGTGCAGCTGCAGCTCCCCCAGTCATTCCAGGCCCCATTGACTTGTTGTCGTCATTTCCGACATAAACTACTGTCGCAAGAGTAGGTGTGTAACCTGTAAACCACGCTGAAACGTAATCAGAAGTTGTTCCCGTTTTTCCAGCCATTGGAATAAGCTGTCCATTTTTTAAGACTTTTGCAGATTGTCCAGTTCCATAATTTACAGCATTTTCAAGCATGTAAGTTAATATTGCAACATCTTTTGAATCGTAAACTTTTTTCATTTTTGGTTTTGCTTCATAAACAACTTCACCATATTTATTTTCGATTTTGTAAATATATTGAGGCTGAACTTGATAACCTCCGTTTGCAAGTGCCGCATAAAACATTGCCATATCTATTGGTCTTGTGGAAATTGAACCAAGTGCCAA
>ERZ773043.740-NODE-740-length-19057-cov-40.654142_pt1 | contig 19057 bp, 18 predicted proteins | sample MGYA00580636_ERZ773043 | MGnify/ENA primary metagenome ERZ773043 (study PRJEB29015, sample SAMEA2737992) | human oral metagenome | biome: human oral; feature: human-associated habitat; material: dental | place: China | collected 2065 ...
GGATCTTACAAGGATTGGGAGTCACGATTGGGATTTCTATCCTCTCTGTCCTCTTATCCATGATTTTCGGTACGGTCATGGGAATCATCATGACCTCTCATTCTAGAGTCGTTCGCTTCCTGACACGCTTTTATCTGGAATTTATCCGTATCATGCCCCAACTGGTTCTGCTCTTCATTGTTTATTTCGGCTTAGCTCGAAACTTTAATATCAACATCTCTGGAGAAACTTCCGCTGTTATCGTTTTTACTCTCTGGGGAACGGCCGAGATGGGAGACTTGGTTCGTGGAGCCATCACTTCCCTTCCCAAACATCAGTTTGAAAGCGGACAGGCGCTGGGGTTGACGACCTTCCAACTTTACTACCATATCATTATTCGGCAGGTCTTGAGAAGACTGCTTCCGCAGGCTATCAACTTGGTTACTCGGATGATTAAAACGACTTCCTTGGTTGTTTTGATTGGGGTCGTTGAAGTCACAAAGGTGGGGCAGCAGATCATTGATAGCAATCGTTTGACCATTCCAACTGCTTCCTTTTGGATTTATGGAACTATATTGGTCTTGTACTTCGCAGTTTGCTTCCCTATCTCTAAACTATCCACTCACTTAGAAAAACACTGGAGGAACTAAATGTCTGATACCATATTAGAAATCAAGGATCTGAAAAAATCCTTCGGAGACAACCCCATCCTCCAAGGCCTTTCCCTAGAAATCAAAAAAGGGGAAGTAGTGGTTATTCTAGGGCCATCTGGTTGTGGGAAAAGTACCCTGCTTCGCTGCCTGAACGGCCTAGAAAGCATTCAAGGTGGAGATATTCTTCTGGATGGCCAGTCAATTATTGGAAACCAGAAAGACTTTCACTTGGTTCGTCAAAAGATTGGCATGGTCTTTCAAAGTTATGAGCTCTTTCCTCATCTGGACGTTTTGCAGAACCTTATCTTAGGTCCTATCAAAGCACAAGGACGGGACAAGAAAGAAGTGACTGAAGAAGCCCTGCAGTTACTGGAACGCGTCGGCTTGCTCGACAAACAACATAGTTTTGCTCGCCAATTATCTGGTGGACAGAAGCAACGGGTCGCTATCGTCCGTGCCCTGCTCATGCATCCAGAAATTATCCTTTTTGACGAGGTGACGGCCTCACTGGATCCTGAAATGGTGCGTGAGGTCCTCGAACTCATTAACGACCTAGCTCAGGAAGGTCGTACCATGATCTTGGTGACCCATGAAATGCAGTTTGCCCAAGCCATTGCAGATCGGATTATCTTCCTCGACCAAGGGAAGATTGCTGAAGAAGGAACGGCTCATTCCTTCTTTACCAATCCACAAACCAAACGAGCACAAGAATTTTTAAACGTTTTTGACTTTAGCCAGTTTGGCTCATATTTATAAAGGAGATTCTTATGAAACTACTCAAACCCCTCTTAGCTCTTTTTGCACTTGCCTTTGCCCTTATCTTTGTCACAGCTTGTGGCTCAGGCGGGAATGCTACTTCTTCATCTGGAAAAACTACTGCTAAAGCTCGCACTATTGAGGAAATTAAAAAAAGTGGTGAACTTCGAATTGCTGTATTTGGAGATAAGAAACCTTTTGGTTATGTAGACAACGACGGTTCTTACCAAGGTTATGACATCGAACTGGGAAATCAGCTGGCCAAAGACCTCGGTGTTAAGGTAAAATACGTTTCTGTTGATGCTGCTAACCGTGCGGAATACTTGATTTCTAACAAGGTGGACATCACTCTTGCCAATTTTACAGTCACAGACGAGCGTAAGAAACAAGTTGACTTTGCCCTTCCATACATGAAGGTTTCACTGGGTGTTGTGTCTCCTAAGAAAGGTGTTATCACAGATGTTAAACAGCTTGAAGGCAAGACCTTGATTGTAACCAAAGGAACCACTGCTGAAACTTACTTTGAGAAAAATCACCCAGAAGTCAAACTTCAAAAATATGACCAATACAGTGACGCCTACCAAGCTCTTCTGGATGGACGTGGAGATGCCTTCTCGACTGACAATACTGAAGTTCTAGCTTGGGCTCTTGAAAATAAAGGATATGAAGTGGGAATTTCTTCTCTTGGTGACCCAGATACCATCGCACCAGCAGTCCAAAAAGGAAATAAAGAGTTGCTTGATTTCATCAATAAAGACATTGAAAAATTGGGCAAGGAAAACTTCTTCCACAAGGCTTATGAAAAGACTCTTCACCCAACCTACGGTGATGCTGCAAAAGCAGATGACCTCGTCGTTGAAGGTGGAAAAGTAGAATAGAAGCGTTGGTCAAGTAGAAAAATCGGCCTTAAAAAATGAACCGCATTTCAACAGTTAGACAGAAAGAGTCTGGCAGTTGAGGTGCGGTTCAAATTATGTTTGTTTGATTGGTTTTGATTTCTACAAATAGAGCTCAGTTAGCTTGTGAGCTACACCATCTTGGTCGTTGGTGAGTTCAAGCTGTTGGTCAGCATAGGGCAGTAGGGTTTCGCTGGCATTTTTCATGGCATAGCCTGTTCCCGCAAATTCCAGCATTTCAGTATCATTGTGCTCGTCACCAAAAGCAATCAGGTTCTTGCGATCGACATTGAGGATATTGAGCAGATACTGGAGGGCGAAGGCCTTGTTAACACCTTTAGGACCGCACTCAAGGATATTGAGCGGACCGCCCCAGGTATTGATGGAGAGTTCATGTTGGTAAAAAGCATTCATCTCTTCAGCCAGAGCATATTTGTCTGTGGCATGGGTTTGCAGCAAGATAGCATTTGGATTTTTTGTCACTAGCTGGGCCTGAAATTGATTTTCTGGCTTAAAATTATCAATGCCAAAGAGCTTAGGATCTGCGATTTCTTCGTTGGTATTGGTGATGTAGAATTTCTTGCGGTATTCACCAGCGATGAAGTCAGCTTCGATTTCCTCTTTTCGTTGGACCATATCCAGTAAGAAAGACTTGTCTACGGTCAAGGATTGTTCAAATTCCCACTTTTGCTCAGGGATATGGGTCAAAGATCCGTTGAAGTTTATCATAGGAGTATTCAGCTCTAATTCTTTATAGAAGTCCAAAGCCATGCGGTAAGGACGGCCAGTAGTGATGATGACCTTGTGTCCTTTCGCCGATATTTTTTTGATGGTTTCTTTGGTAAAATCAGACAGCTTACTCTCTGAATTGAGCAATGTTCCGTCCAAATCTACAGCAATTACTTTTTTTGTCATTCTTTTTCCTCGTATAGTCTCGCTAAGTATCGTAAAGTCTATTATAACAGAATTAAGAATAAATGCCACAAGTTGTGGTATAATGTTTCCTCAATAGCTAAGACGAAAGATGTCTGCTGACAGTCTATAAGCGAAGAGAGTTAAAGTAAGGGGAGGATCTTGTATGCGTAAACCAATTTTCATTCACATTTTTTTCCTACTAATTGCATTTGTTGTGTATATTCAGGGGATTACGGTTCAGGGACCAGACCTGATTTGGAATATGATTCTGGCCTTGATTGCCTATGACGCTGCCGTTTTGACGACGATGTTTAAGAAGCAGAAGTGGCTTTATCCGCTCTTGCTGGTGGTTTGGCTGGCCTTTTATCCTAATACTTTTTATATGCTGACAGACTTGGTGCACATGACTTGGGTGGGAGATACTCTGTGGAACCCTGTCAGCATGCGCCTATTTATGGCTTTTGTGCCGAGTATTTTATTTGGCGTTTACTGCGGGATTGAAAGCTGGAATATCTTGCGCGAGCGCTGGAAGTGGACTTGGTGGTTGGATATGCTTGCGGTTGCGGCTCTGTCTTATCTATCGAGTCTAGCCATTTATATCGGCCGTTATGATCGCCTCAACTCCTGGGATCTGGTGACGCGACCCCAGCTAGTTGTCCAAAAGCTACTGGAGACCTTTCAGAAGGATCGTCTGGTATTTATCCTTGGATTTACCTTTATCCAAATTATGACTTTACTCTTTTTAAGCAGAGAAAATAAAAAATAAGACACTTTAAAGTATTTTTTGGAGCAATGGGCTTGAAAAAGTGAATGTTTTTGAGTATAATCATAGTATTGTTCGTAAATAACGAATAAGCAGCACTGTTTTAAAGAAAATCAGGAGTTCTCTTTTAATCAGTTGCCATAAAACAATTTAGGAGATTATCTATAATGGATAAATTATTTAAACTCAAAGAGCACGGTACGGATGTTCGTACGGAAGTTCTCGCTGGGTTAACAACTTTCTTTGCTATGAGCTATATCCTCTTTGTCAATCCAGCCATGCTGTCGCAAACGGGTATGCCAGCTCAAGGTGTCTTTCTGGCTACGATCATCGGTTCTGTTGCTGGAACACTCATGATGGCCTTTTATGCCAACCTCCCTTACGCACAGGCGCCGGGTATGGGGCTCAATGCTTTCTTTACTTTCACGGTTGTTTTTAGTCTGGGCTATACTTGGCAAGAAGCTCTGGGCATGGTCTTCATCTGTGGTCTGATCTCGCTCTTTATTACCCTGACTAAGATTCGGAAGGCTATTATCGAGTCTATTCCATCAGCTTTGCGTTCAGCTATTTCCGCTGGTATCGGTGTCTTCCTAGCTTATGTAGGGATTAAAAATGCCGGACTTTTGAAGTTTTCGATCGATCCAGGTAACTATGTAGTAGCTGGTAAGGGGGCTGACCAAGCGAAAGCTGCTCTTACAGCAAACTCAGCTGCAACTCCAGGATTAGTTGATTTTAATAATCCAGCAGTTTTACTCGCTTTACTTGGTCTAGCGATTACAGTTTTCTTTGTTATCAAGGGCATCAAAGGTGGCATTATCTTATCCATCTTTACAACGACAGTTGTAGCGATTGCTGTTGGCTTGGTAAACTTGTCTGCGATTGACTTCGGTCAGCACAATCTGTCAACAGCTCTGAAAGAACTTGGGCAAGTGTTCGGGGTTGCGGTTGGTCCAGAAGGCTTGGGAGCTCTCTTTGCTGATACGGCGCGCCTGCCTCAGACATTTATGGCTATCCTAGCCTTCTCTCTGACGGATATCTTTGATACCATCGGTACCTTGATCGGAACGGGTGAAAAAGTGGGTATCGTAGCGACTTCTGGTGAAAACCATGAATCAGAAGGTTTAGACAAAGCTTTGTATTCTGACTTGATTGGGACAACTATCGGTGCGATTGCCGGAACATCTAACGTTACTACTTATGTAGAGTCTGCAGCTGGTATCGGAGCTGGCGGACGGACTGGTTTGACAGCCTTGGTTGTAGCGGTCTGCTTTGCGGTGTCTAGCTTCTTTAGCCCGCTGTTGGCCATCGTTCCGACAGCAGCAACTGCGCCAATTTTGATTGTCGTAGGGATCATGATGCTGAGCAGCTTGAAAAATATCCAGTGGGATGACATGGCAGAAGCTATTCCAGCTTTCTTTACCTCCATCTTCATGGGCTTCACTTACAGCATCACAAATGGGATTGCAGCAGGCTTTATCATGTATGCTCTTGTGAAAGTCATCAAAGGTCAAGCTAAGGATGTGCATCCAATGATTTGGATCTTAAACCTGCTCTTCATCCTTAACTTTATCAGCCTGGCTCTTTCTTAAGAATCATTTTAAGAAGTTGGAAATCTTCCAGCTTCTTTTTTGTAAGAAAAGTTTTTAGGAAATGTCCTAGTTATCTTTCAATATGGAAGTGAGTGACCTGCTTTGATCGGAGGATTTGGAGGGCTCATCTAATTTTTTTCAAACATTTTGCTCTCTCTATTAGAAAATTGAGCGCAAACGCAAATCTTCTGGTATAATAAAAGAATGTTTAGTCATAATGAAGAAGAATTAATCAACTGGGGCCAGCGTCTCGGCAGCTTGCTTCAGGAGCAAGATGTTTTGGTTTTGACAGGAGACTTGGGTGCAGGCAAGACAACTTTTACCAAGGGCTTGGCTCAAGGTCTGGGCATCAAGCAGATGATCAAAAGTCCGACCTATACCATTGTTCGCGAGTATGAAGGACGTTTGCCGCTTTATCACTTAGATGTCTATCGGATTGGTGAAGATCCAGACTCGATTGACTTGGATGATTTTCTCTTTGGTGAGGGAGTTACGGTCATCGAGTGGGGAGAATTGCTAGGTGAAAGTTTACCAGATGATTATCTGAAGCTGACTCTTCTAAAGAAAGAAGACGGCCGCGAGCTAGTCTTTGAAAGTCAGGGGCGCCGTTCTCAGGAACTGCTGGAGGAATTGCTGCATGGCTGAGTTTGAATTGGTCTTGCGGGAGGCGGAAAAGACAGATGCCGCTGACTTGATTCGCTTTTTAAATCAAGTCGGAGCCGAGTCAGACTACATGACCTTGGATGAGGCTGGGATTTTGATGGATGAAGATCAGATGGTTCAGTTCATTCAGCGCCAAGCTGAGTCGGATAATCAGCTTTATCTCTTGGCCTTGATTGATAATGAAATCGCTGGGATTGTCAGTATCACAGCGGATTTTCATGAGCGGATTCGCCACATTGGACAAGTCTTTATCGTTGTCAAAAAAGCCTTTTGGAATCAAGGCCTCGGTCGTATCTTGTTAGAAGAAGCTGTGGATTGGGCAGAAAATGGAAGTAGTCTTCGCCGTTTGGAACTGACTGTTCAGGTTAGAAATGAGCGAGCTGTTCATCTCTATAAAGAATTAGGATTTGAAATCGAAGGCCTGCAAAAAAGAGGGGCCTATTTAAGAGAAGGGATATTTCTAGATGTTTACCTGATGGGAAAACTGATAGATTGATGAAATATGTTTAAAAAAATTGTACGAATGTTTTTGAGTCTGTTCCTTGTAACAGCCATTGGAGTAGGAGGCTATGCTTGGACCATTTACAATCAGTCAACGGATGCCTTGTCCCGTACCTACAAAGGTTTTGGGAATGAAACGAACGTGATTGCCGAAACTAAACCCCTGACGATTTTGCTGATGGGAGTGGATACAGGGAGTGGCTCGCGGTCTGATACCTGGCAGGGAAATAGTGACTCCATGCTCCTCCTGTCTGTCAATCCTCAGACAAAAAAGACGGTCATGATGAGTCTGGAGCGGGACATTTTGACTCAAATCGATGAAAAAGGCGAAACGACAGAAGCTAAACTAAACGCCGCCTATGCTTATGGCGGTGCAGAATTAGCCATCGCGACCATTGAGAAATTGATGAACATCCATATTGACCGTTATGTGATGATCAATATGCAAGGGCTGGTTCAGCTAGTCGATGCAGTTGGCGGTATTGAAGTCAACAATACTTTTGATTTCCCGATTTCCATTGAAGAAAATGAACCGGAATATACTGCAACTGTCGAGCCAGGCAAGCATTTGATCAATGGAGACCAGGCTCTGGTTTATGCCCGCATGCGTTACCAGGATCCAGAGGGTGACTACGGTCGTCAGAAACGTCAGCGTGAGGTGATCCGAAAGGTCGTTGAGAAGGTCCTCAGTCTCAATAGTATCAGCCATTATCAAGCTATTTTGCGAGCAGTCAGCAAGAATATGCAGACCAATGTAGCGCTGGATGCGGGAAGTATCCCTCAGTTATTGGGCTACAAAGACGCCTTTAGAAGCATTCAGTCTGAACAATTACGTGGGGAAGATGCTACCTTGGCTGATGGCGGTAGCTATCAGCTGGTTACGTCTGATCATTTGCTGGAAATGCAAAATCTGATTCGGAAAACGTTGGGCTTGTCTTCAGTTAAGACCCTAAAAACCAATGCCGTACTGTATGAAGACTTGATGGGAGGCAGGGGCCTACGTGCTTCTAGTTCAGAGAGTTCAAGCTCAGTCCAGAATGATCGAGCTATTTATAGCCAACCTAGTGAGAGCACTTATGGTAGTAGCTATAGCAGCTATAGTAGTTATAGTAGTTATAGTAGTTATAGCAACTATAGCAACTATAGTTCCTATACTCCTGAGCCTAGTGCTAGCAGTGAACCGCCAGCAAGTTCTGCGCCTGCATCTACGCCAGCTCCGACACCGTCAGCATCATCTGCCGATCACCCTGCAACATCAGCATCTTCTGAATAAACAAATCGCCCAAGCTTACTAGCTTGAGCGATTTTTAATGCCTGTGACCCTTATTTTGCGAGCCATTTCCAGAAGAAATCGATAATATAGGTCAGTCCGTAAGTGTAGATGATGAGGGTGATGGGTTTGCAGAGCACAATAATCAGCATGTACTTTTTGAAGGTCATCTTGGTCAAGGCGGCCAGCATACAGAGAAAATCAGCGGGGCTGATGGGCCAAATCATCATAAAGATAAAGAAACGCTCAAAGCGATTGCCCTCATCCAGCCAGCCCACATACTTGTCATAGGTCCGCTTGCTGACGACGGACTGGACAAAGGCTGGTCCGTAGGTGCGAGCCAGATAGAAGATGATGGCGCAGCCGATGACAATACCGACATAGTTGTAGATGGTGCCGACGATATGCCCGTAAATAAAGATGCCTGCAACAGAGGTCAAGGCACCAGGGATAATGGGCACGACAGTCTGCAAGATTTGCAGGAAGATAAACAGAGGTGGTCCCCAGACGCCTGCTTGTTTGATAAAGGCAGACAAGGTTTCCTTGGACTGGAGAATCCCTGCATAGTAAGCCCAGATGCAAAAGGCCACTGTCCCTACAGCCCCGATGATGGACGACCAGTTGATGATTTTTTGCAAAAAGGGAGAAACAGCTTTCATTTCTCGATCCTTGCTTACCATAGGCACCTCCAAGAGAATTATTCTTACATCTACTATAGCATCTTTTGCTATTTTTGTAAGCTTTGAAGCTATAGGTGCTAAAAAGTATAAAAGATGATATAATGATGTGACTAGCGAGCAATAATCTATGAGTATTCAAAAACCAAGGAGAGTGCTTGTGCTCGAACTAAAAATTCTATGAGTTAGGAGAGTTATAGTGGAAGAATATTTAAACTTATATCATCAAAAAATGTGGGAGATTGCATATGAGAATCTCATAAATCTATTTTTTCACCCTCATACAATTATTCTCTTTGTATTATTTTTGATTATTTCTTCCTTAATCTGTTACGTATATTTCAAAAAAAAATGTGCTTTACTAATTATAGTTAGTTATTTCTCCTTGTTCCTTTTGGGTGGAGTCGCAGAGTTTGTGAATAGCTATGGCAAAATTATGAATCCATCTTCTCCATACAACAATTCTTTATTCATTGCTTCATTAAAACTTGAAACCGTTCTTCCGATGCTTGAGAAGGTAGATGAGATTCCCATAGCTAGTGTTGATGGAAAATTGGAGAGAAAAAATATTATACTATTTGCTTTATCTAATCCGGCGTATTATGGTGGTCTTTTTAATGATACGGCAGATTTCTTTACAGGTGGTCATATAGAAGGGAAATTATTTCTAGTTGCTTTAGTAGGATATGAAGAGAAAGATGGTCAATGGCAATCTGTTGATATTCGCATTGCCCCAGGTATTGAAGAGAAGGATTTTCAGAAATTTTCTAAGGTTCTTCACATAAAAAAAGATGAAGCAGAGGGTGCTACTGGTATTATTCTCGATCTTCAAAAAATTTATGAATTAAAATTACGGAAAGAAAAAGATGGTCATTGGTAAGTAAGATCCTCTTTCCTATATTAAAATTTGAGCTTCCCGTTTGGGGAGCTGTTTTCATTTGCTTGGAAAAATAGGAAAGAGAGAATATCCCGATGGCTCTTGGAAGAAATGGGGTTATAGGTGCCAAAAAGCCTATTTTATGCTATAATAGTGCGAATACGATTTTTGGAGAGAGATGTGGCGATTGAAGATTACATGCCCGACTTTGCGGTCGAGGCAGTTTACGATTTGACAGTAGAGAGTTTGAAAAGACAGGGCATCAAAGCGGTTTTGGTGGATTTGGATAACACCTTGATTGCTTGGAACAATCCTGACGGAACCCCAGAGATGAAGAAGTGGCTCCATGATTTGCGGGATGCGGGCATTCGGATTATCGTGGTGTCCAATAATAACCAAAAACGGGTCAAGCGGGCTGTTGAAAAGTTTGAAATTGACTATATCTACTGGGCCATGAAACCCTTCACTTGGGGCATTGACCGAGCGCTCAAGCTTTTTCACTTTGAAAAAAATGAAGTGGTCATGGTGGGCGACCAGCTCATGACGGATATTCGGGCAGCTCATCGGGCCGGGATTCGTTCGATTTTGGTCAAACCGCTGGTCGAGCACGACTCTATCAAGACTCAGATCAATCGGGCGCGTGAACGCCGTGTGCTCAAGAAAATCACTGAAAAATACGGCCCAATTCAATACAAAAAAGGAATTTAAGAAAGAATGGAAGAACTTCTCTGTATCGGCTGTGGAGCCACTATTCAGACAGAAGACAAGAGCCAGTTAGGCTATACGCCCCAGTCGGCTCTAGAAAAAGGCTTGGAGACAGGCGAACTCTATTGTCAGCGCTGTTTCCGCCTGCGCCATTATAATGAAATCAGCGACGTCCAGCTGACGGATGATGACTTTCTGCGACTTCTGCATGAGGTTGGAGATAGCGACGCTTTGGTCGTCAATGTTGTCGATATTTTTGACTTTAATGGCTCGGTCATCCCTGGCCTGCCTCGCTTTGTCGCAGGAAATGATGTGCTCTTAGTCGGGAATAAAAAGGACATTCTGCCTAAGTCGGTCAAGGATAGCAAGGTGACCCAATGGCTGACGGAGCGGGCTCACGAAGAAGGTCTGCGTCCAGTCGATGTGGTATTGACTTCTGCTCAGAACAAGCAGGCCATCAAGGACTTGATTGACAAGATCGAGCATTGCCGCAAGGGACGTGATGTGTATGTGGTCGGCGTGACCAATGTGGGTAAGTCCACTCTGATTAACGCCATCATTCAGGAAATCACGGGTGATAAGGATGTCATTACGACTTCGCGCTTCCCAGGCACGACTCTGGATAAAATCGAGATTCCTTTGGCAGACGGCAGTCATATCTATGATACACCGGGCATCATCCATCGTCACCAGATGGCTCACTATCTTTCTGCTAAGAATCTCAAATACATCAGTCCCAAAAAGGAAATCAAACCCAAAACCTACCAGCTTAATCCTGAGCAAACCCTCTTTTTGGGTGGTTTAGGCCGTTTTGACTTTGTGGCAGGTGACAAGCAGGGTTTCACAGCTTATTTTGACAATGAGCTCAAGCTCCACCGGACCAAGTTGGAAGGTGCCAGCGACTTTTATGACAAGCATGTCGGCAGTCTCTTAGTGCCACCGGTTGGCAAGGAAAAGGAAGAATTTCCAGCCTTGGTCAAGCATGAATTTACCATCAAGGACAAGACAGATATTGTCTTCTCTGGTCTGGGTTGGATTCGCGTCAATGACAGAGCCAAGGTTGCGGCTTGGGCTCCAAAAGGAGTGGACGTGGTCTTGCGCAAGGCGATTATCTAAGAAAGGTAGGATGTATGACCCAGTCAACTTTTATTACACCAGAAAAATATGTGGAAGCTATTCAGCAAATACCATACGGCAAAGTGGTTACCTTGGCTGATTTGCGTACTCACTTTGGACAGGATAATAGTGCTCCATTTTTTTCAGGTATTGCTGCTTTGATTGTCGCTTGGTCTGAGGAAGATGCCAAAATCCCCTATTGGCGAGTGCTCAAGTCAGGCGGGGAAGTCAATGCGAAGTATCCTGGAGGCCTTGAAGTACAAAGAGGGCTGCTGGAAGCGGAAGGACATAGCATTATTCAAAAAGGGAAAACAAAGATGAGGTACTATGTCCAAGATTTTCAAAAGAAACGGTATTCATTTGATTTGGAAAGAAATCTCATGTGCGGGCAAGACTAATACTCTTTGAGTATAAGCTCTGCTATTTTTAAAAGAATAAGGAAAACTATGGCATTAACAAGTAAACAAAGAGCCTTTCTCAACAGTCAGGCACATAGTCTCAAACCCATCATTCAGATTGGGAAAAATGGACTTAATGACCAAATCAAAACCAGCGTCCGTCAGGCACTGGATGCGCGAGAGTTGATTAAGGTTACGCTCTTGCAAAATACGGATGAAAATATCCACGAGGTCGCGGAAATTCTGGAAGAGGAAATCGGAGTGGATACAGTGCAGAAGATTGGCCGGATCTTGATTCTCTACAAGCAGTCCAGCAAGAAAGAAAATCGCAAACTCTCTGTTAAAGTTAAACAAATTTAAGGAAAAATTTCTGTGGAGATATCAGCCTATGGCTATTGAATTACTGACCCCCTTTACCAAGGTGGAATTAGAACCAGAAGTTAAAGATAAAAAACGCAAGCAGATTGGCATACTAGGTGGGAATTTCAACCCTGTCCACAATGCTCATTTGGTCGTGGCGGATCAGGTGCGGCAACAGTTAGGCTTGGATCAGGTCTTGCTCATGCCAGAGTACGAGCCGCCGCATGTGGATAAGAAAGAGACTATCGATGAAAAGCATCGACTGAAAATGCTGGAATTGGCTATCGAGGGCATTGCAGGCCTAGGGATTGAAACCATTGAGCTGGAGCGCAAGGGAATTTCCTATACCTACGACACCATGAAGCTCCTGACAGAGCAACATCCAGATACGGACTATTACTTTATCATCGGTGCGGATATGGTGGACTACCTGCCCAAGTGGTACCGGATTGATGAGCTGGTTGAGCTAGTTCAGTTTGTCGGTGTTCAGAGGCCACGTTACAAGGCAGGGACTTCTTACCCTGTCATCTGGGTGGATGTCCCCCTCATGGATATTTCCTCCAGCATGGTGCGGGATTTTCTGGCTCAGGGACGGACTCCCAATTTCCTTCTGCCTCAGCCAGTCTTAGACTATATTGAGAAAGAAGGGCTTTACCTATGACCTATGAAAGCTATATCCGCATGAGTCGTGAGGCCTTACTGGCTAAGATGGAAACTGTCATGCCTGAGAAGCGCCTGCGGCATTGCCTAGGTGTGGAGAAGGCTGCCCGTGAATTAGCGGAGCGCTTCGGTCTTGACGTCGAAAAAGCAGGTCTGGCAGGGCTCCTGCACGACTATGCTAAAAAGGTCTCGGACGAGGAATTTCTGGCCTTGATTGACAAATACCAGCTGGATTCTGACCTGAAAAACTGGGGCAATAATGTCTGGCATGGCATGGTGGGCATTTACAAGATTCAGGAAGATTTAGGCATCGAAGATGCTGAGATACTGCGGGCCATTGAAATCCATACAGTGGGCAGTGGCACCATGTCTGAGTTGGACAAGGCCATTTATGTCGCTGACTACATTGAGCACAACCGGGACTTTTCGGGAGTGGACAAGGCAAGAGAGCTGGCTCAGCGGTCGCTTAATCAAGCCGTGGCCTACGAAACAGCAAGGACTGTGGAGCATTTGGCTCGCAAAGGAATGCCCATCTATCCGCAGACCTTGGAGACCTACAATGCCTTTGTAGGATATTTGAAGGAAATAGAAGAATGAAAACAGCTCTAATCATTATAGATGTACAAAATATCTTAGTGGAGACAGGTTTTCAGTCTGATAAAATGATGGATAAAATTTCCTTTCTGCAACATCAGGCTAGGAGTAAAGGTGTCGAAATTCTCTATATTCAGCATATTGAAAATCCAGAAGACAGTGCATTGGAAGATTGGCAGTTGTCTCCTCTCTTGAATAGAAAGTCAGACGAAAAGGTCTTTCAGAAGAAGTATAATAGTATTTTTAAAGAGACAGGTTTGAAGGATTACTTGGAAAAAGAAGATATTGGTCGTCTAGTTTTATGTGGAATGCAGACGGAATATTGTGTAGATGCATCAGTTAAAGTTGGATTTGAATTTGATTATAAACTTGTCATTCCAGAAGGTGCTTTTACAACTTTTGATGGAGAAGATGCTTCGGCAGAAAAAATAAATACTTTTTACCAAAAAATTTGGGACGGACGTTTTGCGAAAGTTCTAGATTACAAAAACATTTTTAATTAAAGAGGAACTATGAAAGAACAAGAATTATTGGAACTGGTCGTGAAGGCGGCCGATGAAAAACGTGCAGAAGATATTGTGGCTTTGGACTTGCAAGGTTTGACAACCGTGACAGATTATTTTGTCATCGTCAGCTCAATGAACAGCCGTCAGCTGGATGCGGTCGCTGAAAATATTCGTGAGAAAGCTGCTGCGGCTGGTGTTTCTGCTGGCCATGTTGAGGGCGACGCAGCAGGTGGCTGGGTTCTCTTAGACTTGGGTAGCATCGTTGTCCATGTCTTTTCTGAGGAAATGCGGGCGCATTACAATCTAGAAAAACTCTGGCACGAAGCGACTGGTGTAGATGTTGCTGCTTTATTGGAAGAAAAAAACAAGTGATTTTTTGTCCTTGGGCAGAAAGCAAAATTCGGCTCAGTCAGCCTGCTGGCTGGGCTATTTTTGAAAGGAAAAGTATGGCAACTTATGAAACCTTCGCGTCGGTTTACGATGCGATTATGGATGATTCTTTGTATGAGAAGTGGACGGATTTCAGTCTGCGTCATTTTCCCAAGGATAAGAAAAGGCTGCTGGAACTGGCCTGTGGTACGGGCATTCAGTCCATTTATTTTAAGCAGGCTGGTTTTGATGTGACAGGGCTGGACCTGAGTCAGGAAATGCTGGATTTGGCAGAGAAGCGTAGCAGAGACGCCGGTTTGGACATTCCCTTTATCCAGGGCAATATGCTGGATTTGAGTAGAGTCGGTCAGTTTGATTTGGTGACTTGTTATTCGGACTCGATTTGCTACATGGAGGACGAAGTGGATGTCGGTCAGGTATTTACTGAGGTTTACCAGCATCTAAATGAGGGCGGCCGCTTTATCTTTGATGTGCACTCGATTTACCAGATTGGCGAGGTTTTTCCTGGCTATTCCTATCACGAAAATGCTGAAACCTTTGCTATGGTATGGGATTCTTATGCGGACGAACCGCCTCATTCCATCGTGCATGAGCTGACCTTCTTTGTCCAAGACGAGGATGGGCGCTTCACGCGCCATGACGAGGTGCATGAGGAGCGGACCTATGAGATTCTGACCTATGATATCTTGCTGGAGCAGGCTGGTTTTAAGAATGTCAAAGTTTACGCGGACTTTGAGGATAAGGAGCCGACTGATAAGAGCGCTCGCTGGTTCTTTGTGGCGGAGAAATGAAACTTAGCAATATGTTTTGAGGAGTTGAATTTGGAAAATAAACAGACTTTAATTTTTATAAAACAGAAAAATCGGACAGATGATGTTTTATCAATTAAGCCGGGAATAGATGGCAAAATTAAGGTGAGGTATACAAATAATAAAGAATATTCCTATAACAAAGAAGATGTTGAAGAATATCAATTTTTGGAAAAATTACCTGTAGAAAATTATAAATTTAGTCGCTCAGGATATGGCGCCTATAATAATGTTATCTCTGTTGAAAAATACTCATATTTAGAAAAAAATAAAATAAAAGTTTGTTTTGAACATGGCAAGAACGTTATTTTAAATCAAGAGAATTTTAAAATTGAACAATCTGCCTTATTTGAAAAAAAGGCTAATGACGTCTTTGAGTATCTTAAAAAACTTGCCAATTTAAATAATATAAAATCTGATGATGGTAGTTCTCTCTTAGGTAAGAATTATGAAAGAGTTACTTTTGTTTCACAACAATCTGTCTTACATCGTTTCCTATCAGCATCAAGTACAAAAGCTGAATCGGAATCTAAATCTGATAATCAAAGTCTAATATTTCCTTTCGGTTGTAATAATAGTCAACTCATTGCGACGGAAAGAGCTTTGAAAAATCAAATTAGCTTCATTGAGGGACCTCCCGGAACAGGAAAAACTCAAACAATTTTAAATATTTTGTCGAATATTATTTACAGAAATCAGACAGCTTTAGTGGTGTCAAATAATAATTCTGCAATTGCTAATATTAAAGAGAAATTATCTCAACCAGAGATAGCTTTAGATTTTTTGACAGCTACGCTGGGCAGTAAAAAAAATAAAGAAAAATTTTTAAAAAATCAATCTTCTCATTATCCTAATTATTTACCAGATATTCTTGAAAATAAAGAAAGAAATCTAAAGTTTGAACTGGTTAAAAAAGCTTTTTCGCTAAAAGAAGAAATAGCAAATATAAAATCACAGATCTCTTTTATTGAGATAGAATATCAACATTTTCAAGATTACATGTCTGATAAAGATCTCTTTGAAGTAGATTTATCAAAGTTATCTCCAAAAGTTCTTTTGGATTTATTGTTAGAGTGTGAAAAAATTTTTGAACAAAATAGAAAAATCGGTTTTATATTTAAAATAAAAAGTATTTTTAAATATAAAATAAGAAATTTTAGTTTTTATAAGCAAAATCCAGATTTTTTAGCTGCAACGATTCAGAAGAAATTCTATGAGACTGAGTTGGAAAAACTTAATAAAAAGTTATCAAAACTCGAAAATGATTATGAAACGAATTTAGGTGATGAATATATAGCCAATATGATAGAATATTCAAAATCTATTTTGAAAAGTGCTTTGTTAGAAAAATATATTCCTGGGGCGCCTCGGAAAGTAAATAATACAGATAACTCTGCAAAGAATAGGCTAAATTTTTCTAAAAAAATTTTAAAAGATTATCCTATAATCTTAAGTACAACATTTTCTGCCAGAAACTGTGTAGCTGATTCTATGTTGTACGACTATTTAATTATTGATGAAGCCTCACAAGTCGATATTGCTACAGGAGCATTAGCTTTATCATGTGCTAAAAATGTAGTAATTGTTGGAGATATTAAGCAATTACCAAATATTGTTACAAGGGAAGCAAAAGAAAAGTCAGAATGTTTACGAAAGGATTTGAAGATAAAACCTATATATAGCTTTAAAAAGAGCCTTTTGGAAGTAATGGTAGAATTATTTCCTGAAGAGCCTGCTACCTTATTGAAAGAGCATTATCGCTGTCATCCTAAAATTATTCAGTTTTGTAATCAAAAATTCTATAATGGGAAATTATGTATTATGACTAAAGATTATGGCGAGAAAGATGTGCTTATTGCTTGTAAGTCTGTAGCGGGGAATCATGCACGCCAGCACTCAAATCAGAGAGAAATTGATATCATAAAAAAAGAGGTGATTGATTATTATCTATTAGATAATAATACTACAGGAATTATTGCTCCATATCGTAATCAGATTGAGTTGTCTCAAAATCAACTGGAGGAATATATTAGTGAAACTGTACATAAATTTCAAGGTAGAGAATGTGAAACAATAATCCTTTCTACAGTAGATAATCAAATAACACATTTTACTGATGATCCCCACCTATTGAATGTGGCTGTTTCAAGAGCTAAAAATCGACTTATTTTAGTTACTTCTGGTAATAAACAAAAATCAAATATGAATATAACAGATTTAATAGACTATATTGCATATCAAAATTGTGATATCAAAGACAGTATGGTTAGATCAGTATTTGATTATCTGTATAAACAATATGAAGAACGTAGACTAAATTATTTTAAAAATCGGAGCAAACATTCAAAATATGATTCAGAAAATTTGATGTTTGAATTACTAAAAGAAATTCTTACTTCATATTCAGAGCTTGACTTTATCACACAGTACCGATTAAAACATTTGATAAAAGATTTTTCATTGCTGTCATCTGATGAAGCAACATTTGTTAATCAGAGTCGAACCAGTGTAGATTTCCTGATATTTAATAAGGTTACAAAAGTTCCAGTTCTAGCGATTGAAGTTGATGGAGTTAAGTATCATAATAATCCTGACCAAATGAAGCGAGATTCGATGAAAAATAATATTTTCAAAAATTATCAACTTCCTTTACTAAGGTTAGCAACAAATGGTAGCGGCGAGGAAGAAAAAATAAGGTTTGCTTTGGCTGATTATAAATCAACTGACGAAATCATTCAGTCAAAAGATATGATTAACAATATTTAAATAGTAATAATTCTATATTCGAGGAGGAATTAATGCCTATCACCGGTATTATCGCAGAGTTTAATCCTTTTCATAATGGTCACAAATACCTGCTGGAGCAGGCTGCTGGTCTGAAAATCATAGCTATGAGTGGCAATTTTGTTCAGCGAGGGGGGCCGGCTATCGTGGACAAGTGGACTCGGGCACAGATGGCTTTGGAAGCTGGAGCGGATCTGGTTCTTGAGTTGCCTTTCTTGGTCAGCGTTCAGGCGGCGGACTTTTTCGCTAAGGGGGCGGTGGATATTTTAGAGAGGCTGAGTATCGAACAGCTGACTTTTGGGACCGAGCAAGTGCTGGATTATGAGAGTATTTCCAAGGTCTATGGTCAAAAGGCAGAGCAGATGGAGGCTTATCTGGCTGGCTTGCCTGACTCCCTATCCTATCCTCAAAAGACTCAGGCCATGTGGCAGGAGTTTGCAGGGCTCAATTTTTCAGGCTCTACTCCCAATCATATCTTGGGCTTGGCCTATGCCAAGGCTGTGGCAGGAAAGGCTATAAAGCTGTGCCCGATTCAACGTCAGGGGGCTGGCTACCATTCCTTATCAGCTGATCAGGAATTTGCCTCCGCAACGGCCCTTCGTCAGAATCTGGGTCAGCCAGCCTTTCTCAAGAAATTCACACCAGCTCATGAGCTGATTAAGATAGCTCCCAAGGTGACCTGGTCGGATCTCTTTCCATATCTTCGTTACCAGATAGTGACAAGTCCGGATTTGGCAGACTTTTATCAAGTCAATCAGGAATTGGCCGTTAGGATTAGAGAGGCCTTGAAAAGCAGTGAGACCATAGAAGAGCTGGTCGAGCAGGTAGCGACCAAGCGCTATACCAAGGCTCGGGTTCGGCGTCTGCTGACCTATATTCTGGTCGGAGCTAGACAAGAAGAGATTCCGTCAGGAATCCACATTTTAGGATTTTCCGAGCAGGGGCGCCAGCATTTGTCCAAGCTTAAGGGAAAAGTTGAACTGGTCAGCCGAATCGGCAAGGAGCCATGGGACGGTTTGACCCAGCAGGCTGACAAGGTTTATCAGCTGGGCAATCCTGCACTGACGGAGCAGAATTTTGGACGCTTTCCACTACAAAATACTCTCTGATAGTATAGATAGATTTGAGAAATTTACTTGTAAATAGAGAGTGGGACAGAAATCGGTAATTCGTTAGAATTCGATTTCGTCGTCCCA
>ERZ773043.748-NODE-748-length-18999-cov-11.713524_pt1 | contig 18999 bp, 19 predicted proteins | sample MGYA00580636_ERZ773043 | MGnify/ENA primary metagenome ERZ773043 (study PRJEB29015, sample SAMEA2737992) | human oral metagenome | biome: human oral; feature: human-associated habitat; material: dental | place: China | collected 2065 ...
AGTGGCTGAAGGAGTAGGAAATGTTGTAGAAATTCAAAAGGAACTTTCAAAAAAAGTAAATACAAGTATAAGAGTTACAATATTAGGACACGTTCAAAGAGGAGGTTCGCCTACAGCATTTGACAGAATACTTGCAACAAGAATGGGAGTAAAAGCAGTTGAACTGTTAGTAGCAGGTGAAGGTGGACTAATGGTAGGAATTCAAAGTGAAAAAGTTACGACTCATCCATTATCGTATGCATGGGAGAATTACTCAAAAAGTTCATTTGCTGATTATGCAATTGCTAACATGTTGTCATTATAATTACTGGCAATGAAAATTATTTTTAGAAACTTAAGATATTTATAGGAGGAAAAATGAAACATATGAAAATAAAAATGACAAAAGTCATTTGTACAATAGGACCAAAAAGTGAAAGCGCAGAAATGTTACAAAAATTAGTTCAAAATGGAATGAACATAATGAGATTGAATTTCTCACATGGGGATTATGAAGAACATGGAGGAAGAATTGAAAGACTTAGACAGGTAACAGATAACACAGGAAGATATATAGGAATATTACTTGATACAAAAGGACCTGAAATAAGAACAGGAAAATTAGAAGGTGGAAATGACATCGTACTGGAAGCTGGAAATAAAATAACAATTACAACAGATTATTCTCATATAGGTAATAAGGATAAAATATCAGTTTCATATCCAGGAATCGTAAATGATCTGAAACCAGGAAATACAGTTCTTTTAGATGATGGACTTGTTGGACTTGAAGTACTGGAAATAAAAGGTAACGAAATATTATGTGAAATAAAGAATACAGGAGAATTAGGAGAAACTAAAGGAGTTAACCTTCCAGGAGTTTCTGTAGGGTTGCCTGCATTAGCTGAAAAAGATATAGCTGACTTGAAATTCGGTTGTGAACAGGGAGTTGACTTTGTTGCGGCTTCATTTATAAGAAAGGCATCAGATGTTGCTGAAGTTAGAAAAGTTCTGGATGACAATGGAGGATCAAAAATACAGATTATTTCTAAAATAGAAAATCAGGAAGGTGTAGACAATTTTGATGAAATTCTTGAATTAAGTGATGCAATAATGGTAGCAAGAGGAGATCTTGGAGTAGAAATACCTGCTGAAGAAGTTCCATTTATGCAAAAAATGATGATTAGAAAATGTAACAAAGTTGGAAAACCAGTTATTACAGCAACACAAATGCTAGATTCAATGATTAGAAACCCACGTCCTACAAGAGCGGAAGCAGGAGATGTTGCTAACGCTATTTTGGATGGTACAGATGCAGTTATGTTATCAGGAGAATCTGCAAAAGGTAAATATCCAGTAGAAGCTGTTAAAATGATGGCTACTATTTCAAAAAGAACAGATGAATTTAAAAAATTCAAGACAATTGAAACTCCAGATGGATCAGAAATTACTGTTACAGAAGCAATTTCAAGTGGTGCAGTAAGTACTTCCCACGCATTGGATGCTAAATTAATCGTATGCTGGACAAAAACTGGTAGAGCGCCAAGAATGATTAGAAAATATGGACCAACTGTACCAATTATCGCATTAACTGACAACGAACAAACTGCTAGACAATTGGCATTAGTGAGAGGAGTTAGAGCTTACGTAGCAAAAGGATTAGATAAAACAGATGATTTCTTCGCAAAAGCAAGAGAAATTGCAGCTAATCACGAAGAAGCTAACAAAGGTGATTTAGTAGTAATGGTAACTGGAATTTCTAAAGAAGGAACAACTAATACATTCAGAGTAGAAAGAGTTGGAGAATAATTAAAAATCTTATTATTTAACCATACCACACACAATAAGCAATTATAAATATTTTATGAGGGAAACGGTCTTATGCCTTTTCCCTTTATTTGTATACGATAAAATAATGTTGTTAAAAAGTTTGATATGGCAGGGAAATTAACTTGAACGTGGATTGGAAGAGGAGAATGGATTTTTAAAACGTGGAGTATATGATGGAGAGGTAGAATAAAATGAGGATATTATTTTTTTGTTATTATCGATATTAGTTTTTTCAGAACCAATACAATTAGACACAGTCACTTACTATAATTATTTTGGAGCAATTAGAGAAAAGCCCAAAGTTGGAATGGAGATTCAGAAAGTGAAAGGTTATTGCAGTTTTCCTGATAATAGCCAATGTTATGGAGCATTAAATATATTAAAGTACTCAGAGACAGGAACTGAAATAAAAAATATTATAAAAAAAATAGACATTAATCTATCAGATTATAGTTCATACTTATATGAAAATGTTAAAATTAATAACAGTTATTTGAGTTTTGATAAAAAATCACAAATTATGTTAGATAATGAAATAAAGAAAAAAATTCAAAAAATTAAAGAAATGCTATTAATTCATAAAAAAATTAAAAATATTAGTACTGACAGAGAAATTATAATTCCAGACCATCCTCAATTCTATGAAGACGAAGGAATAAAAAGAATTTTTTCAAATTATATCGTGGTAAGAATGCCAGAGTTACCTCCTCCATATACATATGTTTTGGATTATGAAGCTATTAAAAATGAAGTTCAAAACTACAAGAAATATGAAGGTAGAAATTTAAATGAACTTTCACAATATTTGAAAGAATTTTTATCTAAAAATAAGAATAAAGATAATCAAATTCCAGAAGAAAAGTATAATGAATTTATGGAAAAAGAAATTTATGAAACAAATTTTTATTCTGAATTAAACAGGGAAATTGTAGAATTATTCGAAAAATTGGGGTTAAACTAAAAAATGTGTAGGAGTGAAATTAAAATGAGAATTAAAAAAATTATTCTGTATTTTTTCGCATTGCAGATAATGATATTTTCTGAACCAGCAAAACTGGATAAAATAATATATTATCGATACTTTCCTATTATTGAAGATAAATTGAAATCTGGAATGGAAATTCAAAAAATAAGAGGTTATTGCATTCTCGTAGATATGAAATGTACTACTAGTAGAGGAGTGTTTGTGGCAGAAGAAATGGATGACTGGAAACAAGGACCAGGAGAAAGCACCCTAAAAAAAATAGATATTGATTTATCAAATTTTAAAGAAACTTTTTTCATAGGCGAATTTAGAAATGACTATCCGTATTTTGAAAATTTGAAGCAAGAAATTTTAAAAGAGAATAAACTAAGAAAAAAAATAGAGAAAATAAAAAAAATGTTATTTATAAATGACATCATGCTCGAAACGGAAATGGGAAGAAGTTCTTATAGCGATTATTATACATTGGGAATTGATTATGAGACACAAACAAAAAAATCTTTTTCAGATTATATCATAATAAGAACAGATGAAATTTCACGTCCATTTATAATGGATATAAAAAATTATAAACCTGACGAAGAAAAAATTGAGTTAAAAAATTTGAATCAAATTTATCAATACTTCAAAAATAATCCATATAGAAATCTCGAATACACATTTGAAAAAGTTGGTGAATATGAAAAATTTATAGAAAAAAATATAAATATAAATGAATTTGAAAACATTTTGCAAAGAGAGATTTTTGAACTGACTAAAGAGTTGAATTTAGAATAAAAGAAATAGAAGATTTTAATATTATAAAATAAAAAGATTTAAAACTATTCCTATTTAAGTAAGGTTTAGTGCAAGAAAGGAATAAAAAAGTGAAAAAACTTGATGATTTGATAGATGTCTTTGCAAAATTGCCGGGAATTGGGAGAAAAAGTGCGGCAAGAATTGCGTTTGATGTTTTAGATAAAAGTGAAGCTGATATTGATAGAATGCTTGAAATAATAAAAGATTCACATGCTAATATTAAACATTGTGAAATTTGCGGAAACTTATCTGAAAATGATATTTGTGAAATTTGTGCCAACGAGAAAAGGGACAAGGAAGTGATATGCGTTGTTGAAGGAGTGCGAGATGTAATTGCATTTGAAAAGTCTGAAACTTATAATGGACTTTATCACGTGCTTGGTGGAAAAATTGATCCACTAAATGGAGTTACAATTGAAGATTTGAATTTAAGAAAGCTAATAAATAGGATAAATGGAGATGTAAAGGAAGTTATACTGGCTTTAAATCCCGACTTGGAAGGTGAAACTACAAGTCTATATTTGACAAAATTCCTGAAAGAAAAAAATGTCAAGATTTCTAAAATCGCCAGTGGAATTCCAATGGGTGGAAATATTGAATACACGGATATGGCGACGCTGGGGAGATCGCTTGAGGGTAGAGTCAATGTAGATGATTTAGATTAAGTTGGATTTTAGAAAATAAGAATCTGAATATAGGAGCTAAAGGATAACAATTATTTAGGAATGAAAATTATGACAGGAATAATTTTACGTGTTGCGTTGGAGTAGCATTTTTAAGAAAAGAAATATAAATAAAAATATAAAAAACAAAGAATAAATAAATACTCAAGCAGTCGGATAAAATAACCATTGCCTGAGTATTTTTTATTACAATTAGATTAATTTTCAAAACATTAGTAATTTCTATTTTAAATCGTTTATATATTTTTTCACGAAGTCCTGAATTTCAGCCTTATCAATTACATTCGAAAATCTTATTTCTGAATTTCTGACTTCTGTTAATTTTTCTGGAAATTTTACCCCAGTAGTTTCTGATATTTCATCTAAAATTGTATAAGGATCTTTTGTTTCATCAATTCCCAATGCTTTTGCAATTGGAGTTGGGAATTTAAATGGGTGTGCTGTTGACATTATTACAGTGTGAGTGCTTTTGTCTAAATTACTATTATCTAGTTTTTCATAAACAGAATAAGCAACTGCTGTGTGAGGATCCATTAAATAATGATAATTTTCATACACGCTCTTAATTGCATTTACAGTTTCATTGTCATTTGCAAACTCTCCATAAAATTCATTTTGAATATTTTTCAACTCCTCTTTATTTACAGACAACTCTCCTCCTGAAAGCAAGTTTGTAATCAATTCATTCACTCTTTCAGAGTTTTCGTTTAATGCGTAATATAGGTATCTTTCAAAATTTGAAGAAAGAAGAATATCCATTGATGGCGAGTTTGTTGCGTAAAAATCTCTATTTTTGTTGTATATTCCAGTTTGGAAGAAGTCAGCCAGAACCTTATTTTTATTTGAAGCTGAAATAAATTTTTTAATTGGTATTCCAAGTTTTTTGGCAATAAATCCAGCCAAAATATTTCCAAAGTTCCCAGTTGGAACTACAACATTAAATTCTTCATTAGGCTTAATTGTTCCAGCCTTTACCAAATTTACGTAAGTTGACACATAATATATGATTTGCGGAAATAATCTTCCGATGTTGATAGAGTTTGCACTAGAAAACATTACATTGTGATCGTTTGCGTATTTTTTAAATTCTTCGCTGGAAAAAATGACTTTTATGGCACTTTGAGCATCATCAAAGTTTCCATTTATCGCAACTATTTCTACATTGCTTCCAAGCTGTTTTCGCATTTGTTCTTCCTGCATCGGACTAACTCCATTTTTAGGATAAAATACGACAATGTTAATTCCGTCGACATCTTTAAATCCTTCAAGTGCGGCCTTTCCAGTATCTCCAGAAGTTGCAGCTAAAATCAGTATTTTTTTATTTTCTTTTTGTTTTTCTTTGCTTAAAAGCAGCAAATATGGGAATAATGAAAGAGCTAAATCTTTAAATGCCAATGTTCTTCCATGAAACAGTTCACCGAAGCTCACTTTTTCATTTAATTTATGTACAGGAACAATATTTTCATCAGTAAAAGTAGTATTGTTGTAAGCATTGTTCACAGCATTTTTTATTTCTTCATCTGAAAATTCTGTAAAAAATAGTTTTATAATTTTTTCTGAAAGCTCCTGATAAGACAAGCTCTTTAGTTCATCGTAAGCCAATTTCACTTCTGGCAATTTTTCAGGGATATAAAGCCCGCCACCATTTGCAAGTCCATGTAATGTGGCAAAAGTCGAGTTTTGTACTTCTCCGCCTCTTGTACTTTTATAATTCATAATTACACCTCTTCCTTGATTATTTTGTTTATAAAACATTATAACATAAAAAAATACCCCAATCAATTGAAATAAAGCATTTTTCTCATTTTTCCTTAATAATAATTTTGTATAGTATAAATGAGAGAAAAAGAGCCTTGTTACAAATAATAACTTATAGAGAGAATACTCCTGAAAAATGTAAATCAGTAAAAGAATATCTGCTTGGAAAATAAGGAATGAAAAATAAAGCATTTCAATCAATGGAAGGAAAAGTTTGCACAGAGTTAGAAAATTTAATAAGAGCTAGTAAAGAGTTTATAAATAAAAAAAGTAAAAATAGTCAAGGACATTATTTGTTTTCCTTGCTGTAATTATTAAGTTTTGAAAGAAAATAGATAACGGTAAATAATTTAATTTAATTTTTTTGATTTTAAATATTGACTTTTTTAAAATATATGGTATAATATTTACTGTAAAAAGGTTGAGTTAATTAAAGTATAAAATAAATTTTAGGAGGAACTGTTATGAAAAAAATAGGATTGGGATTATTTTTGATGATGTCAATGGCAACATTTTCAGCACCAAATTTTGTAGATGTGAACAGGATACGTAAAGACGGCTACACGATATATCAGGATATAGACAGTACATTTGCATTTATGCAAGAAACAAGGGAAATGAAAGTAGCAGTAACACTTTACTTTTCCGATGAAGGAAGTCCAAAGGCTGTAAGGGATATATTTAAAAAAGTTGCACCAAGAAATTTGAAATTATTAGGTGAAATGGAAAATAGCAGAGCCTATATTCAAAAATTTTATGAAAGTTCAACAGGAAAATATATGTATAATATTGTAGCCAAAAGAGAAAAAGTTAAAGGATGCTATGTTACAGCACTGCTGACAGTAAATGGAGAAGTCTCAGAAAAAAAATTATCTAGAATGACTGATATAGTAATAACAAATGTTGAACAGTATTTAAGAAAATAATAAAAAATAGGAGGAATTGTTATGAAAAAATTAATATTAGGGCTATGTTTAGTATTTGGGATGGCAGCGTTTTCAGCGCCTAGCTTTGTGAATACGAGGCAAATAGAAAGAAAAAATTATAATATCGTTCTTGATGAAGAAGCGGCACTTGTTTATTTTGGAATACTTGGGAAAAATAGAGAAGTAATAGTGACATATTTTTATAACGGTATTAGCGCAAAAGCTGTTTCTAGGCTTCTTGAGAGAGAAATTATAGATAAATTAGGAGTAAAATTTCAAGGTAATTTTGAAAACAGTAGATATTATATCAGCAAGTATTATGATTCAGGTGAAAGAAAATATATTTATCATATAGTAGGAAAAAAATCTAAAACAAATGACTGCTATATTTCAATTGCTTACCTTACTCCTGAGAATCTTAATGACAAACAGATGGTAAGAGATGCAAATACACTTTTAAATGAAGCAGAAAGTAATTTGAGAAGATAAAAATAATTATAAAATAAAAAGGAGTTCTGTAAGAATAAATTTATAAATTTGGCTATTTCCGTTTGGAAGTAGCTTTTTGCATTTCAATATTTTTGAGTCATGGATGAAAATAGCTATAGTTTTTTTGTTTATTTTATAAATTAATAAAATATTTATGCACTTGTATTTTTTTTCTGAAAATGGTATCATACTGATAGAGCATGTGAGGAGGGAAATAAGAAATTGAAAAATGATACTGAAGGACATAAAAATGGAATAAAAAATGAAAATACAGTTTCAGATACTATAAAAAAAAATCTAAAATTGAATAAAAAAAAGAAGATAAAAAGTGAAAAGGAAGAAACGCTGAAGGATATGTTAAAAGAAGTGGATAATGAAACAAAAAGAGAAGAAATTATCCACATGCTGCTGGAACAGAAAGTGTCTAAAGTTATAAAGGAAGAAGAAGATGAAAAAAGCAAGTTTTCATATAAAGCTTTAAACTTTGCGGGAAGTGCCAGATTTGCTGCTTCAATATTAATATTTATTTTGGTATGGATTGTAGTGGATATATTTTTTATATTAAAAGGGCAGTTTAATCCGTATTCATTTATAATAATGAATGTTGTTCTGTCTTTTATCATGGTAATTTTTTGTTCACTTATAATTTTTAATCAGAACAAAAAAAAGAAAATTGATGAAAAAAAATCTGAAAATGATTACAAGGTTAATTTAAAAAATGAGATTATAATAGAGGATATGCATTATAAACTGGATGACCTGATTGAAAAGCAGGATGAAATAGCAAAACGTGTTCAAGAGCTTGAAAAAAAGAAAAAGATTCCGCCGGTAAAAGAAAAAAAGGAATATAAATTTATTGATATTTTTGAAAAAAATAAAAAAGAAACATAGGAAGTTAATTTATTATTTTTTTAGAAAGAAAAGAGGAAAATGAACATTTTTGATTTAGAAAGTTTGTCAGAAAAAGAGGAAGTCATTAAGATTTTAGCTGAGAGTAAAAATGTAAAAATTGAGAAAATTATTTCAACTGGACAGACTACAGATTGGCAGGAATCTGAACAGAATGAATTTGTGATTTTAGTTCAAGGTGAGGCTGAAATTGAATATTTTAAAGATAAAAATTTTGAAAAAAATGAAAATATAATAAAAAACCAAAGAAATACTAATAATAAGAAACTACAATTGGAAAAAGGGGATACAGTATTAATCAATAGAGGTGAGAAACATAGAGTAAGCTATACAAGTAAAAATCCTTGCTGTATATGGATTTGTATCTTTTTTAATTAAAAATCGAAAATAAAAAAGAAGGTGAATGTAATGTTGTTATTTGTAATATTTGCATTGGTTGTCGTTATTGCGACAGGGATACCATTTGTGAAAAAAGGGATTGAAAATAGAAATTTGATGAAGGAATATATCGAACAGGGCCTTGGAAAACATGAGGCAATTGGGAAAGTAAAAGATGCTAAAACGACAAATGATAAAGTAATTGAAGGATTGTTTTACTTATCTTTTATAGCTTTGCTTGGTGGTGGATTTTACAATTTTTATTTATATGAAAATGAAAATTCTGATAATATGCGGGTTCAGCAGCAATCTGAAAGAACAATGGCACAGATTACGACTGATCAGGATCAGAACCAGCAGAATCAAAATCAGCAGAAGCAAGGAACGCCAGTCATTCAGAATAATATAATTTCAAATCCGAATGATGCGCAAGTACAGGAAAACGTAAGAAAAGAGCAGGCAAGGATTGATAAAATGTTTGCTGATAGCCAAAAAAATACAGAAAGTTTATTTGAATCATTGAAAAAAAGCTTTGAAAAACAAGATACTGATTCTGGAATAAAAAATGGTGAAAAAGCCTTGGAAAATGTAAAGAAATCTAACGCTCTGTTTAAAAAGGCAAAATGTAATCCAACAGGGGATGCCACTTTTGACAAGGAATGTCCGAAAATGCTTGAAAAAGGGAAAGAACTGTATTCTTCAAAACAAATTGACGTTGAGAAGATGCTGGATGTCCTAAAAGGCATTGAAAAGGGCATAAATGATGTAAAAAATAGCGAAATTGCACAGCAGGCTGTACAAGAAGGGAATAAATTATGGGACAGCCTTATGAAAAAGCTAGATGAAGTTCAGAAAAAATAGAAATACTAGAAATGCTATAAAAATATAAAATTAAATTTATAAAAATTTTAGCTGTATAATAATTGGATATGTATTTTAGCCATTGAGAATTGTTTCCTATGAATCAAGGGAACAATCTCTTTGGCTTTTTTTGTCAGAATATCAGTTTTGGTAACTCCAAATTTTCTTAAAACACAGGGAATCCCTGACCAGCATATTTTTCTTCAATAAACTTCTTAACTTTTTCAGAAGTCATAGCTTTTGTCAAATCCTGTATTTTCTTGCTGTTTTTGTTGTCTTCTCTTGCTACAAGGCTTACAGCGTATTTACCATTTGCATTTTTTTCAATGAATAAGGCATCTTTTACGTGAACTCCAATTTTTAGCATGTGTGACGGCCAGTTAAATGCCAAGTCAGCTTCTTGATACGCTTGAACTAGTGATGGAATAGGAACTGCCATAAATTTGAAATTTTTCTTTGTGTTAATGACATCATTCAAATTATAAAGTCCATCTTTTGGCTTCAACTCGATTAAACCTTCATCTGCAAGTATTCTCAAGGCTCTATCCTGATTTGTCACATCATTTGGAATGGCAACTTTTGCCCCATTTGGAATTTCTGCCTTATTTTTATATTTTTTTGAGTAAAAACCTACATAAACATCATAAATCCCTTTAACTTTTACAAGTTTTCCGTTATTTTTCTTATTAAAAACCTGCATAAACGGTTCGTGCTGATGAAAGTTTGCATCAAAGTCTTTAGCATTTAAACCAACATTTGCAGTAACATAATCTGTTAACACAGTAATTTTTACATCATAACCTTCTTTTTTTAAGTCTTCAGCCGCTATTTTCACAATTTCATCCATCGGATATCCAGCCGCAGCAATTCTGATTACATTATCCTTTTTTAAATTTGTTCCAACAAATGCTAAAACTAGCACACATATTACAGCTAATGAAATTAATAATTTTTTTGACATTAATAAATTCTCCTTTTCTTATCTAAATTTTTTGATATTCTGCTACCAGTCATCTGTATTGAAAATACAATAATTATCATTATAGTGACAACCTTGTAAACAAGGGCATAGTTATATTCGTTGTAACCGTATCTCATGGCATAATCGCCAATTCCGCCTCCACCAACAACTCCCATTACAGTAGAGTATGAGATAAAGCTGATAATTGCCGAAGTTAAGCCAAGCACAAGGCTGCTTCTCGCTTCAACAAGCAAAAAATGCCACACAATCTGAAATACACTTGCCTTCATTGACAAAGCCGCATCAATTATCCCGCTATTTACATCATAAAAGGACTGTTCTGTAAATCTCGCATACAGAGCCACAGCTACAAAGCAAATTGGAAAACTTGCAGGAAACAGTCCAAAGGCAGTACCAAAAATTAACCGTGTGAGAGGTATCAATATAACTACGAATATTAAAAATGGAAAACTTCTGACTGCATTTATGTAAATATTGCACGGAATATTTATAAACTTATTTTCCCTGATGCCCCCTTTATCAGTCAAAAATACAAGAGCTCCTAAAGGAATTCCCAAAAATACCGCACATATCGTAGGAATGAGAACCATTATAAAAGTGTCCTTTATTGCAATTAATAATTCAGTATCTGTCATTTCAGAACCTCCCTCACATAATCGGCATAACTTTTGTTTGATTTTTCATAATCCTTCTGATTAACATTGAAAATATCTGTAATTTTCCCTTTTTCAATAATAGCCACCCTGCTGCATAGTCTTTTTACAACTTCCAGTTCGTGAGTAACAACTAAAATGGTCGTTCCATACTTTTTATTTATTTCCTCAAACAAGTCAAGTATTTCATCTTTTACAGATTTATCCAAAGAAGCTGTAACTTCATCACAAAGCAGTAATTGCGGGTTTGACACTAACGCACGGGCAATCGCCACTCTTTGCCTTTCACCGCCGCTAAGGGAAACAATAAATGATTTTTTCTTATCAGACAGCCCCACAAATTTCAAAACTTCCTCAACTTTTTCAGCTGAAAACTTTTTCTTTAAAATTAACGGAAGACCAACATTATCAAAGACATTTTTGTTATACAAAAGATTAAATTCCTGAAAAATATAAGCAATTTCAGTATTCTTTGCAATATTAATTTCTCCTTTATCAGCCTTCAAAATCCCTTGAATAATTCTCAAAATCGTTGATTTTCCACTTCCTGACTGCCCAATTAATCCAAAAATTTCCCCTTTGTTAATCTTCAAATTTATTTTCAAATCAAAATTAGCATAATTTTTTTCAATATCTCTAAGTTCTACCATCTCACCTCCAATTATGTTTGTATTTAATTTTAAAATGAAATAACTTCAAAATTATATCACAATTTTTAAAATAAGGGAATATTGTTTGGAAAAAAAGTGAATTCTATTTTGGGGAACAGAAATAATTAAATTTTATTAATTTTTTATGATATATTCGAGGTTTTATATTTTTTTTAGGGAACAAAAATTAAAAACAAATATTTCCTTGTATTTTACTTTGATATTAGATATAATTTGTATAGAAAAAATAATTGGGAATTAAATTTAAGGAAAATAGCTTAAAATTAGATTTAGAAGTTAAAAATATTGTTATTTTAGGAGATTGGCTATGAAGAAGGTTAGAGTTACAATTTCGGATTTTATGAATGAAATTATAAAAAGTGATTCAGAGTATTTTAGAATGCCTGTGGGAAGAATAGGGAACATAATTTTTAAATATTATATGGACAAAAATTTGAATAAAGTGGAATTGGGAAATTTTTCGGGAGAAGTGTTGCAATTTAACTTGAATAAAAATAATGATGAAATTTTTATGGATACTTTTGTTAGAAGCAGAGTTGAAACTGAGGCTGAATATTGGAGAAATATAATTTTTACGTATATTAATAATTTACGATATAGACGTGAAGAAATATTATTTGAAAAGATTTTTAGGAAAATTAAGGAAGGAATGCAGGGTAAGAGAAAGATAAAAATAAAATATCATAAATATATAAGGCTAGTAAATCCGTATTTTGTAAAAGTGGCGGATGATGAAAATAGATCTTATTTGTTTTGTTACTGTGAAAAAAATAATGACTATAGAAATTACAGAATTTCAGAAATAGAAGAAGTATGGTTTACAAATGAAAATATTGAAATAAAAGATAAAAAATATATTGATGATGTGTATAAAAATTTTGATCCGTTTCTATCGTATAAGAACACAGTTAAAGTTGAATTTACAGAAAAATGAGCGGAGTTATATGAAAAAGTTTTGACAAACAGACCTAGACTTTTAAATAAGAAGGATGGAATTTACACCTTTGAATGTGATAACAAACTTGCATTGGTATATTTTGCACAATTTTTTTCAAATGTAAAAATCTTGGAACCAATTGAATTACAGGAAAAATTAAAAAATGAACTTAAAAAGACAATAGAAATATATGAAAATGAGGAGGAAAAAGATGTTTAGATTAAGAGGGAGCAGAAGAAGAAAAACTGAGGAAATTATCAAAAAATTTTTAAAAAGTTATGCTCAAAATGAAAAAAGTGAGAATAAAAAGGATTTAAGAAGTTGGCTAATTTCTGAATTGCAAAATGAACTTGCTGATAAAAATGTACAGGAAATAGAAAAAATGGCTGATGAACTTATGGCAGGAGTTGAAATTTATTTTGACAAGAAAAAGGAAGTCGAAAAATATCAAAAAGTTGGGATAAGCAGCAGTGATTATGTGGGAGATGTGATACTGGATAAAATTTCGGAAGATGTAATAAATGTGGAAGTTGTGGATAGACAGCAAATTATTAGGGATATGAAGGAAAGCAGTGAAATTTTAGCAAATTACAATGAGGCTATGATATATGAAGCGGCTGCAATAAATGATTCACAAGTAGTAGCAAACACATTAAGTGCAGCTAAAGCAAATGTTTATGTTGACAATATAAATACAACTATAGGCAAGTCAAATGAGGAAATTTTGTCAGCACTTACAACTAAAACCGGAGAAATAAGCCAAAATCCTAATTTAGATGGATTTATATTTGAAGAGCATCACGCTGGAACGTTTAATATAGATGCGGCAGTTAAAGAAAAAAATTACTATGCAAAGGCACTAAAGCCAGAAGTAGGCGAGACTTATGGAAAAAATTCGATTGACATGACAATAGAAGATTCTGGCAAGATTGTAAGAAAATATCAGGCAAAAGCCTACAAAAATGCCAATGAAACTGCAAAATCATTTTACGATAGACAGCAAGGTTACAAATATAAATTTCAGTCAAAATTAGTTCCGTCAGATCAGACTGGAGATATTCCAAATTCAGTAGACAAAGTGAAATTTGGAGAAGTGGAAAGTAAAAATATAAGCAAGGAAGAAATAAAAAATATTCAGGAAAAATACCAGTCTGGCGACAAAGAAGCAGTGAAATTCAGTTTTGAAAAAGATGTAGATGCTCTTGCAATAAGCAAACAACTAGGAAAACAGGCTGTGATCAATGGAACTATAGGAATTGGTATTGGAATGGCTTTGGATGTTGGAACAAAACTTGTTTCTGGAGAAGAAGTGGAAGTTGCTGAAGTAATTGAGGCTGGAGTGAAGACTGGAACTTCAATGGGACTTTCAACAGCAGTTGCTGGAGGAATAAGGGTTGCAGTCGAAAAGAATGTTTTACCAAAAGTCCTTACAGGAGTTTTAGCAAATAATAATATTGTTGGAGCAGTTGCGGCATCTTCAATGGATATTATAGGAACAGCGTTTAAATTAGGTTCAGGTGAAATAAGTCTAGGAGAAGCTACAAAAAGGGTAGGAACATCACTAGGTTCTGCTTATGGAGCGATAGTTGCTTCAAATGCTGGTTTTATAGGTGGAATGGCAGTAGCTGGAGCAATTGGACTGGGAGCATTGGGAGTTGCTGGAGCAGTTGTTGGTGGAGTAGTGGCACTTGCAGCAGGAGCAGTATGTGGAGTAGTGGGAAGTAAAGTTGGCGGAGCGATAGCCAAAGGAGTGGGAACTATTGCAAAACCTGTAATTGATGGATCAACTGAAATAGTAAAAAAAGGGACAGAGGCAGTAAAAAGCGTTGCAAAAGGAGCATGGGAAGGAGTGAAAGCAGTTGGGTCAGCAGTAGTTTCAGGTGTGAAAGCAGTAGGAAGTGCCATAAGTTCAGCAGCTGGAGCGGTAGGAAGTTTTATTGGAGGGCTGTTTGGTTGGTAAAAATAATAGTATCATTTTAAAATTGAAGTTAAAAAATTCTAATTACACTTTGTAATGTTAGGTTTATTTAATTTTTATCAGTTTAATTTTAGATGAGTTAGAGCATATTTATAAAAAATTTGAAATAAATAAAAAATTAGGAGGAAAAATGGAAACAAATTTATCAAAGTATTTAAGGGCAAGAAGACCTATAATTTGGGTACACAGTGGAGATTATAAGGAAGTTGACACAATTGTAACAGAAGCGACTAAAGAATATAAAAATAAGGCGATATTTGAATATAGGGCCTTTGGAGCTGTGAATTTTGAAACGAAGGTTAAAAGTGATGAAATTGTGGATTTGTACAGTTTTTTAAATATTCTGTTTTCGGAAGGTGTGAAAACTAATGTGTTTTTGATAATTAAGAATGCAGAAGAAGAAATGAAAGATGCCAGAAATATTGCACTTATAAAGAAAATAGCAGAAACTAGATATTCAAATTCAGATTATAATTTTACAGTGATTGTTGTAACAGAAGCAGAAACAGTACCGAAAGATTTGGAAAAATTTACTTCAATACTCGATATACCAAACATGACAAAAGACGAGATTGAAAAATACATTTGGAACTTTGCTAAAGAAAATAATGTGAATGTGGATAAAAATGATGTTGGGGAAGTTGCAATTTCGTTAAAAGGGTTGACAAAACTGGAAATAGATCACGTTCTGAATATGATAATTGAATCTAAGAAAAATATTTCAATTTCAGGAAGAGATATAATCATTCGTGAAAAAGAACAAATAATTAAAAAATCTTCAATTTTGGAAATTATTGACTTTAAGGAAAAAATAGAAGAAATTGGTGGGCTTGAAGGACTGAAAGAATGGTTAAGTTCTAAGGCACAAGTATTTAGAAGACTGGATGAAGCCAAAAAATTTGGAGTGGATACGCCAAAAGGAGTACTGCTTGTGGGAATGCCAGGCTGTGGTAAAAGTTTGGCAGCAAAAGCAAGTGCAAGACTGTTTAACGTTCCATTATTAAGACTGGATATAGGAAGACTTTTGGGAAAATACGTTGGAGAATCAGAACACAATATGAGAATAGCACTAAAAACAGCCGAATCAATAAGTCCGTGCATTTTATGGATAGATGAAATAGAAAAAGCCTTCGCAGGAATAGATCAAAACGGTGGAGCAAGCGACATAACAAAACGTCTATTTGGACAATTTTTAACTTGGTTACAGGAAAAGGAAAACACAGTATTCGTAGTAGCAACAGCTAACGATATAACAGCCTTTCCGCCAGAATTTCTAAGAAAAGGACGATTTGATGAAGTATTTTTTATAGATTTTCCAAACGAGGAAGAAAGAGAAAGAATATTTGAAATTCACCTTGAAAAAAGAGGAAAAATGTCAGATGATATAAATTTAAAGGAACTGGCAGAAGAAACAGAAGGCTACTGCGGTGCTGACATAGAAGAAATCGTTAAAAACGCAGTTGAAAATAAATTTATACTAGAAACTGAAAATGAAGAAGATAAGAAAATCACAACAAATAATTTATTAGAAGCAACTAAAAGTATAGATTCTTTATCAAATATTTTATCTGATAAGATAGATGTTTTAAAAAAGAGCTACAAAAAATTTAAAATAAAATCAGCTTCTCAAAAAATAAAAAATGGCAAAAGAATAGCTGGAAGACCAACATTCAAAGATATGGTTATAGTAAATGGAGGAAAATACACACCATCATTCTTTAATGAAGAAAGAGAAGTTTGCAATTTAGAAGTTTGTAAATATCAAACAACGCAAGATATGTGGATGGAAGTAATGGAGAATAATCCATCAGAATTTAAAGGTGGAAGACGTCCAGTTGAAAATGTATCTTGGTGGGATGCTTTGGAGTTTTGTAATAAATTAAGTGAAAAATATGGATTAAAACCAGTTTATGACTTGAGCCGAAAAGAAGAAGGCATATTAAGAATACATCAATCAAATGGCAAAATAGAGTACCCAAATGTAGCAGATTTTAGAAAAACTGAAGGATTTAGATTGCCAACAGAAGTTGAATGGGAATGGTTTGCAAGAGGTGGAGAAATTGCAATACAAGATGGGACATTTAATTATGAGTATTCAGGCAGTAATAATATAGATGAAGTTTCTTGGAATGATGGTAATTCAGAAAATCGTACTCATGATGTAGGAACAAAGAAACCAAATCAATTAGGGATTTGCGATTGTAGTGGAAATATTTGGGAGTGGTGTTATGATATATCTAGTGATGGATATATACCTGAAAAAACACCATACAGGTATGAGGAAAGTGTATCAAACCATAGATTAAAAGGAGGGTCTTTTCGTAGTGATACAAAGAATTGTAATATATTTAATTGTGGTAGAGATGAATTTATTTCTGAAAGAGTATGGAGGGATGGAGAATGGGTTTGGTTCTATCGTACCAGCTTTCGTATTGTTAGAACAATTTAGTTTTTATGATTTTTCATTTTTTTAGGTTTTGAAATAGGGGACTTTTGGTTGGAAGAGAAAGAAAATAAAGGAAGTGGCGGGATTGAGGAGGTTTTGGGATTTATTAAAAAAAGTTAAAAAATGTAGTTGACAAAAAGTAACAAAAATGTTATAAATAATATATGGATCGTACTATATCAATGATTTCTTAAATAGAAGTCGATATAGGCTGAAATTATAATTTAAATTAATATAAAGGCTCTCTGTTTGGAGGGCTTTTCTGATTTTTTTATTTTATAGAGAGAATATTATAATACAACAAATATGGAGTTTTTGGTAGATTAATAAGTATTATAGTTTAAATGTCGAATTCTGATAAGACCTTTCTTGCTGTTTTAATAAAGATTGCTAAGTAATAAAAAATATATTTTAGATGAAAAAAATATTAATACATTAAAAACAGTTTTTCAGAAACTTTTAAAAATTTTGTATCATCAGTAAAACAAAAAAATAGAGCTGTTATACAAACTATCATTTTTTCGGAATCCTTATAAAATATAATAAATGACTGGATTTTAATATATAAAATATATAATTAATAAACCCCTTTATTCATCAACTTAAAAAACTATTTAATCAAAAATTAAATATAATCTTATTGAAAAAATTTTAAAAATAAGATACACTACATATATGTTAAAAAATTCAAGCAAAACACAATATATTGTGTTTTTTATATAATATAGAAGGAGATAGAAAAAATGAAAAAAATAGTGAAATTTGAGAAAAATGATTGTAATCCGTGTGCAATGGTGTCGGATTTGTTAGATAAAAAGGGTATAGAATACGAAAGAATAAATCCATTTGATAATCCGGAAATAGCTGTAAAATATAGAGTAAGAAGCGTACCAACAGTAATTTTGTTTGAAGAAAACGAAGAAATAAAAAGAACAATTGGATTTAAGCCAGAAGAAATCAATGAAATCATTTCAATGATGTAATGAACAATTTAAAATAATAAATTAATACTACTCAAAACGATTTTTATTAAAATATCTAGTTTTGAGTATATTTTATGCCTAAAATTTGGAAATATACTTGAACCCATTTAAAATTAAACTACTAAAAATTATACAAATTTAGGTTTGAGTAAAATAGCTATAGCTTTTGAGTTAGGTTTTAAAGAAGTTTTACTACATATTTAAATTTACTTGAAAGTTATAAAAATTGAATAAATTAGGATAATTAGGGATTTTTGATTTCAAAAAGTATGTGTAAAATAAAATTTAGTAACAAAAAGGCAGAATAAATATTAAAAAGCAAGGTGAAATCGATGTATATATATTATGATTCAAAAACAGGAAATGTTGAACGATTCATAAAAAAAATGCAAGTACAACGTCCAGACTGGCATTTTATAAAGATAAATTCAACTATGGTAATCGAAAATGAAGGACATTTTCTAACATTCACAACAAAAATTGGAGAAATTCCAGCAACAACAGACGAATTTCTACAAAATGAAAACAACAGCAAATTATTAAAATCAGTAAGTTCTAGCGGAAACAGAAACTGGGGACAATTTTTCGCACTAGCAGCTGATAAAATTCAGCAAAAATACGGAATTCCAGTATTAATGAAATTTGAGCTGTCGGGAACAAGTACGGAAGTGGAAAATTATATAGATTATTTGGAAAATAACTAATTTTTAATTTTATATATGATATTTAGAATTAAAAGATATTTTTATTACA
>ERZ773043.750-NODE-750-length-18990-cov-5.075416_pt1 | contig 18990 bp, 17 predicted proteins | sample MGYA00580636_ERZ773043 | MGnify/ENA primary metagenome ERZ773043 (study PRJEB29015, sample SAMEA2737992) | human oral metagenome | biome: human oral; feature: human-associated habitat; material: dental | place: China | collected 2065 ...
TGGAAAAACAGAAAAATAAAAAATTTAAAAAATAATTTATTTATAAAGAGAGGAGAAAGGACAGTTTTAAAGAATGTATAAAATATAAGTATTATATTAAAAATATTGGATTTACGGCTATCCTAAAAAAATTATGAAAAAAAGAAATTTATACCGTCCGGCAATTATGCTGGCAGCATGTATACTTTTAGCAGGAATGACCTCATGCAGTAAGAAGGAGGATACTCCGACAGTGCAGGCAGAATCATCAAAAGATAAAAGCAGTGCGGATAAAACATTAAATGAGGCAAAAAAAGAGAGTGAAGAAGAGCTTGATTATGCAAATATGAGTGCGGAGGATCTGGTAAAGGATTTCATTGACAAGAAAGAGTTAAGCGATGAGGATTGGTTATGGTTGGTATCTACATATAGGTATGTACCGATAAATGATAAGTTGGAACTTGAGGGCAATATCACATCAAAGGCTTTTAGTATTTTAGATGAAAAAAATATATCCTACGGCAGCAGTAAAGAAGGCATTAAAAAACTTGTGAAAAGCGAGTATCCTCAGCTTAGAGGTAAGGGATATGAATTTATGGGTACACTTTTTGGTCTTTCTTATGAAGAGCTGAGCCTGGCTAAGGAAGGTATAAAGACGGAGAAAGACCCCTTTGTACTTAAATATCTTATAGCAGCCGTGGGAAATAATGGTACCGATCCTGAAGTCGGAGCATTTCTTCTTGATATGGCAAAACATGAAAATGCAGGAGTCAGGGCGGCAGCTGCAACATGGATAGGAACCTCATCAAATAAGGGTATGGAAGGCGCAGTGGAAACATTAATTGAACTTATGAAAGATAAAGATCTTGAAGTGGCAGGAAGTGCATGCGGCAGCTGCGGGGCTTTGCATGATGATAGTTTTGTAGAACCCATTAAAGAGATTTTAAATGATGATACTAAATATGAGTTACATGAAGATTGTATTTACTCTTTGGCAGAGATGTGGCTGGATTATCCGGTGCATCAGTATACCAGCGAGCCGGCTTATCGTGCCACATTAGAATACTTTAAAAAAACACCTAGAACCGACGATGTCCCGTATTGGGGAACAGTTACAGATATCAGTCATATTGCCGAATCAAATTTTGAAGCATGGAAAAATAAGGCAAGTTATTATAATGCTGAAGAGATAGTTGCCGTTATGAAGGAAATACTTCAGGATCCGAAAGTAAACTGGATAGGACGTTCAGGAGCCATAGATGTGATTTTGGCACATGGAGGAAAAGAAGCATTTGAATCACTGGAACCTATAATTAACGGGCTTAGCGATGAAGATGCCCGTTTTGTTCAGGAAAGTTACCAGAGAAAAAAGCTTGACAATTAAAATGCTTTTTTTAAGAAAGGACTGTTATTAAGATGACGTGTATAAGATTTGGAGAATATCGCAGATCTCTAGTTTTAGTGAGTCTGCTGTGTATAATATGCTGCTTTTCAGGATGCAATGTAAGATCGTATACACAGACTCAGCAGAGTAAAGATGCAGATGAAACTCACAAAGCTAAAAAGCGTTTAAATGATAAAGAGGAGTCTGATAAAGATGGGGAAGACAATAAAGCTCAAAAGGGTCATAGTTTGTTAAAAAAAGAAAAAAGCGGAAAATCACCTTCAGAAACAGCAGATAAGGATGCTTCAGCTGAGGGAGATGGTGCCGGAAAATATAATGCGGATTTAAAACGGTTTGTGAAAGACTTTAAAATGGATTATAAGGCATATAATTCTCATGAGGAATATCAGGGATACGCACAGCCGGATAAGGATTATTTAAAACTGATTTACACAGGAAATATTGCCAACATACTAATTATGGATAATGATTATGTTTTTCCGGATAGTTCTGCCGCAGTTTTAGGGGATAATGAAATTCAGAGTAAGGAAAGCTTTCAGATTCGTCGTGGAATAAATGAGATATATGCAAGACATGGCAGAATATTTACTAATGAAGGGCAAAAACACTATTTTGAAAGTAGAAGTTGGTATAATCCAAGCATACCTGCTCAGCAGTTTAATGAGAATGTGTTTAATTCTTATGAGAAAGAAAACATAAGGAAACTTCAAAAAGAACTTGATCAAAGAGGTGAGTGGAAAGATGCTGCTGATATTGAAGGTAAAGCGATTGCGTTTTTAAGAGAAGCGGGGATAAATGGCTTCCTTTGGGAACGATTCGGTTCAGTGGATGATAACCGTTTCAATATCAATATGATTGTGTATCAGATGGACGATAAAAGTATTTCATATAATCAGATTCGGCAGGAGCTTGAAAAAAGGAATATTGAGATAGATACGGATATCTCTTATATAAGCAGAACAAATCTCGATAAACTTGCCCGCCGTGCAACAGGTTACGGACTGGCTGATAAGGTATGGGGTGCAGATGAGGCTTACAATAAAGGCAGTTATATCGATACATTAGATGCATATTATTTAATTCATGGAGATACAAATTATATTGTATTTGCAGGAGAGATGATAGATGTGGATAGAGATAGTGTCTGTATCCTCTGCAATGATTTTTACAGTTATAATCCGAAACCTTATGTCGTTACTTTGAAACGAATGGATGATGGTGATTTTCGCTTTATAAGTATTCAGAATCTTTATGAAGATGTGGGAGATTCTCCCGGCTACTAAAATTAATTTTGAATAATAATAAAAAAGCAGGAAGGTAAAATATGGTGGGAGAAAATTATACCGGGCAGCATGAGACGACTGATGCTTTGCGTACGGAAACAGAGCGGGCAACCGATAAAAAATGCCCGAAGTGTGCAGGAGTGATGGCTTTTATGCCGGGAAGTCAGATACTTCTTTGCCCGTATTGCGGGCATAAGGAAGAAATTGCCGCAGTAAGTCGGAGTTTTACAGCACAGGAACTGGATTTTAACCTTGCTGAGGATGATGCTCCGACAGATTGGGGTACTGAAACAAAGACTGTGCACTGCCAGTCATGCGGTGCAGATACTATATATGACACAAATCAGATTTCGGGTGAATGTCCCTATTGCGGTTCAAATCAGGTTATGCCTGTTGCCCAGCAAAATACAATGTCTCCCGGAGGAATTGTGCCTTTTAAGTTGGATGCCGGACGGGCGGCACAGCTTTTTAAGAGCTGGATTGAAAAAAAGTTTTTTTGTCCTAAACTTGCGAAAGAGAGTGCCAAGCCAAAAGCATTTAAAGGACTTTATGTTCCGTTTTGGACTTTTGACACAAACACACATAGCAACTATAGCGGAGAGTACGGTCTTGACCGTAAAACAGAGGATAAGGATGGGAATACCCGGATTGAGACCGACTGGTTTAATACTCGTGGGGCTTATCACCATAAAATAGACGATATGCTTATATGTGCTTCACAGAAACAGGACGGAGGTATGATTGCAGGGCTGGAACCTTTTCAGACTTTGGAAGCTCAGGAATACAGACCTGAGTACATGGCAGGCTTTATGGCGGAGAGATATACCGTTAAAATGAAAAATGCATGGGAAAAGGCAAAACAGAAAATAGCCTCCTTGATTCGTGGAGAGGTGGACACAAAGATAAGAGATGAGAACAAGGCGGATCATACGAGAAATATTCAGATACAAACGGAATATGCAGATATAACTTATAAATATCTGCTTCTTCCGGTATGGATATCCTCTTTCCGTTACGGTGATAAGATATATAACTTTATGGTAAACGGACAGACCGGCAAGGTTAGCGGAAACATCCCTATATCATGGATAAAAGTTTTGTTAGTTACCGTTGCCGTCATTGCCGTTATTGCACTTATTTTCTGGTTGACACGCCACAATGCAGGAGCGGCTGATTTAGGAATTTCGGTTTTAATATAGGAGAAATAGTGTGAAAATGTGAAAAATACTTTTTATCACTATTTGTGCCGAAGATTGGCGGCAGAATATAGATTAATATAAAGAAAATAATTATCAGGGAATACAGCTGAAACGGTTTTGTAAAAAATCATCAGTTATGGTATGGCTATTCAGCCGGGAAGCTTTGCTTCGGAATTAAGCTATGGGGGAAGCGTATTCGAAGCAGGCTAAGGGGAAATTGCAGGGGAAAACTATAAGGAATGAACCAAATATATTTAAATTTTTGAAACGGAGGAAGAAGCATGGGACTGTTACAGGTTGGAGTCGGAGCATTAAGTTCGGTTCTGGCGGATCAGTGGCGTGAATATTTTTACTGCCCGTCCATGGATGTAAATGTGCTTGTAAAGAAGGGTGAAAATAGAAAGTCAAATAGAAGTTTTAATACAAAAGGAAGCAGCAATATTATCTCAAATGGCTCTATTATAGCTGTTAATGAAGGGCAGTGTATGATTATAGTAGAGCAGGGAGCTATTGTAGAAGTCTGTGCACAGGCGGGAGAATTTGTCTTTGACAAATCAACCGAGCCCAGCATCTTTTATGGAGGATTGGGTGAAGGCGTAAAAAAGAGCTTTGATACCTTTATGAAAAGGGTTACGATGGGAGGAGATACCGGAAAGGATCAACGTGTTTACTTTTTTAACACCAAGGATATTATAGGAAATAAATACGGTACAGCCAATCCGGTGCCGTTTCGTGCGGTGGATGAGAAGATAGGTCTGGATATGGAGATCAGTCTTCGCTGTCATGGAGAGTATTCCTATAAAATGGTTGATCCGATAGCATTTTATAAGAATGTATGCGCTAATGTTGAAGATGAATATACCAGAGATCAGATTGACTCTCAGTTAAAATCTGAGATACTGACCGCACTGCAACCTGCATTCGGAAGGATAGCTGATATGGGCATACGCTATTATCAGATCACTACACATACAAAGGAGCTTACAGAGGCGGTAAATGCTGAAATTTCCGCTGACTGGGCAGAACACTACGGACTTGCGATTGCAAAATTTAATGTAAGTTCCGTAACGGCACCTGAGGAACAGGCGGAAATGATCCGTGAACTGCAAAGAAATGCAGTATTTCGTGATCCCGGTATGGGAGCGGCACATATGGTCGGTTCTACCGCATCGGCTATGCAGTCGGCAGCAAAAAATACTTCTACGGGACCTATGATGGCATTTGCAGGTATGAATATGGCAAATGCGGCAGGCGGTGTGGGAGGAGTACAGGGACTCTACGGAATGGCACAGCAGCAACAGATGCAGCAACAGCAAATGCAGCCACAACAGATGCAACAGCAGCAGCCGGCGACAGCGGTACCTGGTTCAGGTGAAACTTCCGGTTGGAGTTGTAGCTGCGGAGCAAGCGGGAATAAGGGTAAGTTTTGCATGGAATGTGGCAAACCTAAGCCTGAGGATAGGGTAAGCTGGACATGCAGTTGCGGGACAGGCGGAAATAAGGGCAAGTTTTGTATGGAATGCGGAAAACCGAAGCCGGCAGGCATCCCGCAGTATAAGTGTGATAAGTGCGGTTGGGAACCTAAGGATCCGACACATCCGCCTAAGTTTTGTCCGGAGTGTGGAGACCCGTTTGATGATGGAGATGTTGTAGGATAGGATTTAAATAGATTTATATGTGTACTTTGTTGAATTAACTGTATTTATATAATACTTTATAAGTGGACATGGGAAATACATAGTGATGGTGAATGGTATTATAAGAATCTTGAAAGCTCAAGACCGCTAGGTTCGATGTATGCTAATGAAAAAGCTCCTGATGGATATACGGTAAATAAAGACGGACAATATATTATGAATTGTACCTTACTTCTGGATGAATATAGTACATCAATCAATTCAGACTGCATTATGCAAGGAGCTACCGGGTAATGGCAGATGACATAATATTTTAAACTTCTTAAAATGTATATGTACAATCTATAAAAGAAAGCTTCAAAAAAACGGCACTGTAAATAGGAGGGCGGTTCATTGAATAATAAAAAATTGTTGAATTGTTTGGTTGACTGTTCAACGGATACAGAGATTTCATTTGTTGCCTGTTGTGAGGAATGTAAAAAAATAAAGTTAAACTTTACAAAAAAATTTTCAAAAGCAGGTGCCTGCCCTGAATCGGAGAAAAAGATAGCATTTTATCGCATTCTTTATCAAAGAGAACGAGAGCAGTTGAAAGAAAAAATGTTAAAGGCTTTAGAGAAACATTTCAATATTTGTCCGATCTGCCAGCGTATAGTGTGTGATGATTGCTTTCTAATATGTGATGATATTGACATGTGTAAGAGTTGTGCAGAAATGCTTGAAGAAGAGGGTAATAATATTACAGAATCTTTATAAAAAATAGTGAGAAACGCAATGAGGGTATTTCAGAAGTATAAAATGTATCAGAAATAGATGCATTAAATACTTCTGAGATGCCCTTATTTTTGACTAACGACATTGGTATTTGATTTAAGGCATTTGTATAAGAAAAAATATAGATTTTATTAATACAGTTATGACATAAAGGCAGGTATATGGTGTGCCGGTGGAATCTGCCAAGTTCGCAGTCTTTTTTTCGTGTGTAATATATAAAACTATGTTATAGTAAATTTGTCCGATATTAGGCGATACATATATTCATGCTATTATGGTAATAAATGTATCTTTTAAACGATATGTATTTTTTATACTTTTGACACTTGTATCATAATATAAATACACGAAAACCAATAAACAGGAGGAAAAATATGGAAGGCTTTGAAATAAAAGGAAAATTCAATACTGCCGTCTGTTATGCAAGTGTAATTGAAGATGAGGCTATAGAGCAGATAAGACGTATATGTGATTACCCTATGAGCCAAAATTCACAGATACGTATTATGCCTGACGTGCATGTAGGCAGAGGTTGTACCATAGGTACTACAATGACAATTACCGACAGGGTGGTTCCAAATATAGTGGGAGTTGATATAGGATGCGGTATGTATACTGTCAATTTGGGAAAGATAGAAATTGATTTTGAAGAATTTGATAAAGCGGTAAGTATAGTTCCTTCAGGCAAGGCTGTCTGGGAGGGGCGGGATGAAAGATTTGATCTTCAGGAGCTTGTATGTTACAGACAGCTTAAACAGACAAAAAGAATTGAACGCTCAATAGGAACATTGGGTGGAGGCAATCATTTTATAGAAGTAGATCAGGCTTCTGACGGTACAAAATATCTTGTAATACATTCAGGCAGTCGTAATCTTGGAAAACAGGTTGCTGAAATTTACCAACAGCTTGCGGTAGATCTTGACAAAGGTATAGGAGAATATCTTGATGCAAGAGAAGAAATTATAAGAACTTATAAAGAGCAGGGACGCAGGGATGAGATACAGAAGGCATTGGAGAAGCTGAAATGGGATAAAGAAAATACGGATCCTGTTATGCCTAAGGACCTGTGCTATCTTACAGGCAAATATCTTGAAAGGTATCTGCATGATGTAAAGATATGTCAGGCATTTGCACGCAGAAACAGAGAGAAGATGGCAGAGGTTATATTAAAAAAAGCCCGGATAACTCCTTTGGAAAGCTTTCATACTATACATAATTATATAGATACTGATGAAATGATATTAAGGAAAGGTGCGATAGCCGCTCATACAGGTGAAAAGGTTCTGATACCTATAAATATGAGGGATGGCAGTATACTTGCTGTAGGAAAGGGTAATCCTGACTGGAACTACTCAGCTCCGCACGGTGCCGGAAGACTTATGTCAAGAAGTGCTGCAAAAGAGAAGCTAAGTCTTGAAGAATATAAAAGCAGTATGGAAGGGGTATATACGAGTTCAATAAATGAAAAAACGCTTGATGAGGCTCCTATGGCATATAAATCCATTGATGATATTATAGGTATGGTAAGTATGTCTGTTGATATATTAGATATAATGAAGCCGGTCTATAATTTTAAGGCATCAGAATAAATGTCTGCCATATAAATGTCTGCCATATAAATGTCTGCTATATTTACGGCTATGGGTAAGAAGGTCATTTTTAAATGGATTTTACGATTTTGATCTAAGCATTTTATACTGCTAACTGTCGAACTCCCGTATACAGGAATTACTTGTTCCTTATGTGTATATTTAATATTAATAAAAAGGTAAGTTGTAATATAAATGTAAAAGTATTACAATAAATATGTAACTTATTAATTATTACATAAGGAGGATACATGATTATTAAAGATAGAGCAAAAAAGATGTTTTCAGCAGCTCTCGGTATATATATGGCTTTTGCAGCTATATCTCCGGTATATGCCTTTTATCAGACACCTTCAAATAAAAAGGGTCTTGCTGTAAGCGGTATTGCAGTTGATGAATGTCGTGATCTTGGAGTAACGCAAATAATATGGAACAATCCTATAAATCATTTTTATGAGAATTTATATCAGGCAAATAAAGATGCGGGAATTACAAATACCGTTATCATGCTTAATCCGTGGCAGACTGAAAATCCGGCGCTGCTTCCGGTATCAAATCCGGCAGGAGGTGCGGTATTTTATGGATTCAATGTTTCAGGAGATGAGGCTAAGGCTGCGTTAAAGGCGGTTGCACAAAGATTTGCACATCAGTACAAGGATCTGGTTTCAAACTGGATTATAGGGAATGAGATAAATAACGGCAGAACATGGAATTATCTCCCGACCACCGATATAAATGCGTATACACAGCAATACTGTGAAGGATTTAGGATATGGTATGATGCTATAAAGGCAGAAAATCCGGATGCAAGAGTATTTATACCTTTTGATCACAGATGGAAGTGGTATTCTGATCAGGGTGCAGGTATATACCAGGCTAAAGATATGATGCCTATAATAAACAGTTACTTAAAGGATACCGATTACGGCATTGCATGGCATGCCTATCCTCAGGGGCTTGTAGATCCTGATTTTAGAGATGATCCTGACGTGAAAGACACGCCGGATTCACCTATTATAAATATGAAGAATCTGCATGTGCTTACAGATTTCTTTAAACAGGAGGAATATCTTTCGCCTGAAAAAAAGGTAAGACATATAATACTTTCTGAACAGGGATTTAATGCAACAAGTGAAGCACTTCAGGCTGAGGTTATAAGTGAGGCTTACAAGCGAGCAAAGGAAAATCCTTATATAGAGGGATTTTATCTGAGCAGGCAAAATGATGTCGGTGAAATGTTTCAGGGAAAAGCTATGAAATTCGGCTTAAAGGATGCATCAGGTCGTAAAAGAGCGGCTTATGATGTATATAAGAATTTAGATTAGGCACTTTATGTTGTAATTATGACTGTATGCTATATACCTAATTTTATCGACCGCAATCATACCGGCTTTAAACGGTGGGATTGCGGTCGATTTTTAATGTACTAGGCTAACGCTGTTTTCAAACGATTGTGGAATTAGATTGAGTAGAATGAAATAGACTGCTATAATAAAGCTATATATATGGTTGGTGAATTCTATACGCCTCATGAAGTTTCTATACTTATGTCTGAGATTGTGGCAGAACATTTAAAGGATAGAACTGAAATAAAGATTTATGATCCGACTTCAGGGCTTTGTGTCATAATAATGATAGTGGCAAATAGTCTAATAAATATAAAGGTTTTAAGTCTTCTACCAAAGTCTAAAATCTCAAAAATAAATAGTCGGTGTATTGTTTAGAGCATCTATTTTAAAAATTAGTTGTTGTAAACAGTACACCGGCATAAAGGAGGAAGAAAAACTTGGATAATGAAATTAAGTTGTTTGAGGGAAAAGGTATAAGGTCAGTATGGGACAGCGAAAAGGAAGAATGGTATTTTTCAGTCGTAGATGTCGTAAGTGTCCTTACAGAAAGTGATAATCCAAGGAAATATTGGAGTGTACTTAAAACAAGACTAAAAAAAGAAGGTAATGAACTGGCTACAATTTGTAGCCGGTTGAAAATGAAAGCATCAGACGGAAAAATGAGAGAAACAGATGCAGCAGATATACAAGGTATTTTCCGTATTATCCAATCTATTCCTTCTCCCAAGGCTGAGCCTTTTAAGATGTGGTTAGCTGAAGTCGGAAAGGAAAGAATTGATGAAATAACAGATCCTGAACTTACAATAGAAAGAGCCTTGGAAACATATCTGAAAAAAGGGTATACAAGGGAGTGGATAAATCAAAGGTTGCAAGCTATCCAAGTAAGAAAAGAATTGACCGACTCTTGGCAAGACCACGGTGTTAAAGAGGGTAAAGAGTTTGCCATTCTTACAAATGAAATCTCAAAAGCTTGGTCTGGAATGACAACAAGAGCGTATAAGGATTTTAAAGGACTAAAAAAACAAAACCTCAGAGATAATATGTCTACAACGGAACTTATCTTAAATATGCTTGCAGAAACAGCCACAAAGGATATTGCCAATACTTCCAATCCAAAAGGATTTGAAGAAAACAAAAAAGTGGCTAAAAGAGGAGGAAATGTTGCAAAAGTTGCAAGAGAAACACTTGAAAAAGAGACCGGCGAACCTGTCATAACACCTAAAAATGCCATTGACTTCGGTAAACTGATTGATGATGTTTCAAAAGAAGTGGAAAATAAAAAAGACGACAGCAAAGCGTTGAGGAAGCATTAGGAGATCCGGCTAAAAAGAAAGCTTTTATGGAGTATATGCAAGATATTCCGATGGCAGGATATTCTTCCGGCGATGGTTCGTACACGAAGGGGATAGAAGATTATCTTTCGAATAGCCAGTATCGTATAGATGCACACCAAGAAATGGTGGTAAAGAATATTCTGGATAATTGGGTTGTTTTAAGCTAAGTAAGTAAGTTTCATGCAATTTTTGCTACGAGTAGTATTCCTGAGGCATTGGAATATTATAAGAGATTCAAAGATGCAAATATTTTCACGTACCAATAGACTTTTTGGAACGGATAAGCCATTTGGAACAATTAAGTATTACAGTAAACCTCATACGATGGAGAGAAACATTGAATTGGCTGTAGAACTATATTCTGGAAACAGACCATTGGGGCTGTTTGCTCAGCGCTTACAAAAAATCTAAATAATATGAATTTTTTATATGAACAGATAAAAGATGTTTTTGAACAAGCTGGTGTTTCTAATATGGTAAATAAAAATTATTAGGGTTAAAACATGCTATAAAATGACTTCAAACTGAAAGTTTTACAGAAGCTCCAGTAACTTATATTTACAGAAACTACTTACATAAACTCAAGAACTTATCTTGACAATAAATTCGTCAGTATTATATAATTAACCCGTATCTGGTTAGTGTCAACTAACACCGAAGAAGCTAATGATTAAGCCGTTGTTTAATTATACAGCTCTACATGGATTTGCGAAAAATATTTTCTTATGTTTAATGCATTTCATAGGAATTGTTAAAAAAATGTATGAAGCAGGAAGTCCATTTTTTTAGACAATGAGCAGTTCACATTTAGAGGTTTTTAAGGTCTTAAAAACAAGGGGGAATATAAATTATGTTAAACAAATCAAGATTCAGTGTAAAAGATTTAGTAAATGCCGGCATGTTTTCGGCATTGATTATAGGAGTATTCTGGTGTTGCGGTATGATAGGATTTATCCCTGTACTTATGCCGTTTGTACCGTTTTTAGGGGCTTTTTGTTCGGCACCTGTATTTATGCTCTACACCTCAAGGATAGATAAGCCGGGTATGATAGGCATACTTGGATGTTTATTTATGCTTGTATTTTCGCTTTCCGGTCATGGGCTTTTTGTTATACCTGTGGTGATAGTGCTTTCAATTATAAGCGAGATTATCCTGTATACAGGCAAGTATAAGAGTATAATACATGCAAGGCTGGCTTATACAGTATTTATGGCAAGTTCGGCAGGACCGCTTGTTCCGATATATATATCAAGGGAATCTTACAGGCAGTATCTTATTGCAAGTAATTACGGTGCGGATTTCGCCGATAAAATGCTGGCGGTTATGCCTATGTGGTCATTTTTTCCGATAGTGCTTGCAGGCTGTTTGGGTGCTTATTTGGGAACCGGATTGGGAGTAAAATGTTTAAATAAACATTTTAAGAAAGCGGGAATGATTTGAGCGAGCGAGAGTTTGTAAATAAAAATTTTAAAAATATTATTAATATTGATTTCAGGACAAAGCTGCTTATGACTATGTTTTTGTCATTGACAGTTCTGTCGGGGAAAGTACAGTATAGATATCCTATATTCTTATTTGCAATATCCGTGGTTCCCTACCTGCTTCTTTTAGATATAAGGGAATATGGCAAATGTATAAAGGGTTTGGTATTAACATCTGCAGCATGGGCTGTATCGGAATTTCTTCCTAAAAATACGGATAGTTTTTTACAGGGAATATTATATATGGCTGCGGCTATTGTTATACGTATGCTTCCCGGAATTATGGCAGGATACTATACATTTATTTCCACAAGTATGTCCGATATGACACAGTCTTTAAGGAGGATGCACATGCCGGATGCTTTTATAATACCGGTTTCTGTAATGTTCAGGTTTTTTTATTCAATAAGAGAAGATTATAAAAATATAAATGAGGCGATGAAAATGCACGGTCTGACATTTATTAAAAATATTACCGATCCTGCAAGGATACTTGAGTATAAGCTTGTGCCGCTTCTTGTATGTTCGATGAGGACTGCCGATGATGTTGCCGTATGTGCTATGACAAGGGGGATGGTTCCGGGCAGTAAAAGAAGCAGTATTTCAAATGCGAGACTTAAGGTACTTGATTATATAATTATGTTTTTGTTTGCAGGCATATTTATTTATTTTGTTATTTTTAACTGACAAAGTATTGATTTGTAGGTAAAATACGGTTTCATTATAATATACTGTATAAAAATAAAGGAAGGAGCTGTGCCTTTGCTGCCGGCATAAATATATGATATGCTTGAATTAAAAGGAATTAGCCTCAGTTATGAGAAGGTTTGCATATTATCAGGTATAAATGCGGAGTTTAAACATGGAGAGGTAAATGTAATTACAGGAAATTCAGGCTGCGGCAAAAGCAGCCTTATAAAGCTCATAAACGGTATAGTTCCGTATATTGATAAAGCTGAGGTTTCAGGAGATATAATTCTTGAGGGTATATCCCTGCAGGATAAAAATATAGTTGACAGGAGTAGACATATATCAAGTGTTTTTCAAAATCCGAAGACACAGTTTTATGCACTGGATACTACTGATGAGATGGCATTTGCACTTGAAAACAGGGGGGTTTTCAAAGAGGAGATATTTAATAAAATTATGTTTTACAGCGGGCTTTTAGGTACCCGAAATCTTATGGGAAGAAATATATTCAGGCTTTCAGGCGGAGAGAAACAGATGGTTGCAATAACTGCCGTCTCATGCATGGAACAGCAGGTCTATCTGTTTGATGAACCGTCATCATCACTTGATATTAAAGCAATGGAAAATCTCAAAGAGGCAATACTTAAATTAAAGGAGCTTGATAAGATAATCATTATTGCAGAACACAGACTGTCGTATCTTAGAAATATAATTGATAATCTCTTTATAATAAAAGACGGGAATATGGTAAAGTTCGAATCAGGCGGTATAAATGATGATATATGTGCCGAATACGGCTTAAGAATGTTAAAAAAAGTAAAAAAGGAAGAATTATCAAAAGAATCGACTTCAGTAGCAGATCTGTTTGCTAATGAAAGTAAAAATATATCAGCCGGCTATGATAAAAATCTGTGTAATGACACGGATGTTTTATATTGCAGAGATTTTAAGTACAGATACGGAGATCATGAAGTATTTAATTTTGATATATATTTTAAAAAGGGAGTACACTTTATAATAGGTTCAAACGGTGTGGGAAAGACAAGCTTTATACGTTGTTTATGCGGTTTATCAAGAGGTTTTAAGGGAAAGATTTATTATGGGAGGCATAGAGTAAGGAGACCCCCTGATATAATATCACTTGTTATGCAGGATGTTAATTACCAGCTTTTTACGGAAAGTGTATGGGATGAAATTTCAATTGTGTCTGACGATGATGTAAAAAAAGAAAGCATACTTAAGGATTTCGGTCTTTCAGATAAAAAAGATCTCCATCCGCAAAGTCTTTCAGGAGGTGAAAAACAGCGTCTTGCGATCGCACTCTGTGCCGCCTCAAAAAAGCCGGTGGTTATACTTGACGAGCCGACAAGCGGACTATGCAGAAACAGTATGTACAAAACCGCAGATTTTATAAATGCTATGAGAGATGACGGAAAAACGGTTATAGTTATATCTCATGATTATGAGTTTATAAAATACTGCCGGGGAAATATAGTTGAATTTAAAGGCAGAGAAACAAAAGCTCTCTAAAAGTATATCTGATAAAGCTTAGATACATTTTAGGGAGCTTTTGTTTTTTAGCCTTTATTTTGAGTATTTGTTTTTGAACCTCTGTTTTTTGAGCTTCCGGTTTTTGAGCTTTTATAATTTTATTTAAGCTATTTAAGCAGTTGTATATTCGGGAAATATCTTAAAACCACTTTTGCGATTATTTTGTCTTTATGAACATAAGTATTTATCCACCGCCTTGCATCTTTTGAGCTGTTTCTATTGTCTCCCAGACAGAAATACCCGCCGTCAGGCACTTCAAAATGCATAGGTGCTTCAGGCAGCATGGCTTCTTTTATATAAGGCTCATCAAGCGGAGTTTTTGAGTTATTTAGATATACCTTGCCGTTAATTATATCCACGGTATCACCCGGTATGCCTATAATCCTCTTTACATAATAAACTTTCTCATCATCGGGGAATTTAAATATAACTATATCTCCTCTTTGAGGGTCTGAAAACAGGTAAGCCATCCTAAGTCCTATAATCCTGTCATTGGTCATTATAGTATTTTCCATGGAAGCTGAAGGGACTCTTGAATTTGCAATTATAAAATTATTAAGTACAAGAGCTATAATAGCCGCTATGACTATAACGCTTATCCAGCTTAAAATCTCTGACAACAAGTTAAAATCCTTCTTTCCGGAATTCTGAGAAAAATTTACAGAATTGAAATCATTCTGATTTGGAATATTTTGTTCTTTATAATCCATTATAATACACTACCCCTTTTTCTATTCTATAATTTAATTTTTAAATGTTGATTCCGACGACACTTCTAAGTTATCTCTATGTATTAATGCAGTACAGTATATAGTATATAAAAACATTATAATTAAATCTGCTTATGTAAAGACATAAATATCAGCCGGATTTAACTGATACTGTTCTGTATCTAAAAATATCAACGCTACCTAGTTTAAGCCAGATAGGCAATATGTGCAATAGGAATTTTCAATATTTATGAAAATTATTAGCTTTTTAATCCGAAAAATGTTAGAATTATATGTAATCTTTTATAAGTGGTTATACACAACTTAAGACTTTATAAATAAATACTTAAACTTAAGGATATGTATACAAATTTATATAAAGCGTTCCGGGTAATCCGGTACCAAGTATTCAGGAGGAAGACATGGAGAATTTATTGTACAAACTTATAGACTGGGCGGCGATTGAGGATATAGAATACTCTGAATCATCAGATCCGCATGACGTTCTCGGGGCACATCAGACAGAAGCCGGATTACTTATACAGGCATTTATACCGGATGCCGAATCTGTTGAGGTTGAATTTATTGCCGTCAAAAGCACTTATGATATGGAAAAGCTCAATGATAAAGGTTTTTTTGCAGTGCTTATTGATCGAAAGGATATTCCGGAATATAAATTTAATATAGTATATAAAGACGGTAATACGCAGAGTATATATGATGCTTACAGATATACCGGTATTTATACCGAAGATGATCTTTCAAGATTTGAAAGAGGTGTGCATTATGATATATATGAAAAGATGGGAGCACACTGTATCACTATAGAGGGTGTTGAAGGAGTATACTTTTCAGTATGGGCACCCGGAGCTATGAGAGTATCGGTTGTAGGTGATTTTAACTGCTGGGACGGCAGGCGGCATCAGATGCGGCGAATAGGAGATTCAGGGATATATGAGATATTTATACCTGAGGTACAGGAGGGATTTATATATAAGTATGAGATAAAAACCAGGCGTGGTGAGCCTATGCTTAAATCAGATCCTTATGCAAATTATTCACAGCTTAGACCTGAAAGTGCAAGCATTGTAGTAAATATAAACGGATATAACTGGACCGATGAGGACTGGATGGATTCACGTGATATTTACCAGAGCAACGGCAAAAATTATGACGGTAATCCTATGAATATATATGAGGTTCATCTGGGTTCATGGATAAGAAAGGAACCTCAGATTGATGATGACGGAAAGCCTGTGCCGGGCAGCGAGTTTTATAATTACAGAGATCTTGCACCGAGACTTGCGGAATATGTAAAAGATATGAATTATACACATATAGAGCTTATGCCTGTTATGGAGCATCCGCTTGATGAAAGCTGGGGATATCAGGTTACGGGTTATTACGCACCTACTTCAAGATACGGCAATCCTCAGGACTTTATGTATTTTATGAATTATATGCACAATGAGGGTATAGGTGTGATACTTGATTGGGTACCGGCACATTTCCCTAAAGATCTCCACGGTCTTGGAGCATTTGACGGAACACATGTATATGAGCATGCGGATCCGAGGCAGGGAGAACATCCTCATTGGGGTACTTATATATATAATTACGGAAGACCTCAGGTAACTAATTTTCTTATAGCAAATGCACTTTTTTGGGCAAAATGTTACCATGCCGACGGTATAAGAGCTGATGCTGTGGCTTCAATGCTTTATCTTGATTACGGCAAAAATGATGGGGAATGGGTTGCAAATAAGTACGGAGGACATGAAAATCTTGAGGCGATTGAATTTTTAAAACATTTAAATTCAATAATGAAGATAAGACATAATGATGTACTTATGATTGCTGAGGAGTCCACTTCATGGCCCAAGATAAGCGGTGATTTAAGAGATGGGGGGCTCGGCTTTGACTTTAAGTGGAATATGGGATGGATGAATGATTTCCTGCATTATATGCAGGTGGATCCATATTTTAAGAGTCATCATTACGGGGCATTAACTTTTTCAATGCTGTACCAATACAGTGAAAACTTTATACTGGTACTGAGTCATGATGAGGTCGTACACGGAAAAGGTACACTTGCAGGCAAGATGCCGGGAAAGACGCAGGAGGAGAAAAACGCAAATTTAAGAGTCGCATATGGCTATATGATGACACATCCGGGAAAAAAATTGATTTTTATGGGACAGGAATTTGCACCTTTAAATGAATGGAATGAGATGCATGAGCTTCCGTGGGGCATACTGAAATATCCGGTACATAAATATATGCAGGAATATGTTAAACAGCTTAATTTATTTTATGTAGAACATGAAGCACTTTGGAAGCTTGACTGCGAGCCTGAAGGATTTGAGTGGATGACATGCAATTCTTATAAGGAAAATGTAGTAGCCTTTGTAAGACACAGTGAATATTATCAGGATGACATACTTGTAGTATGTAATTTTACACCGCAGTCATATCCAAGCTTTGATATAGATGTTCCGTACCACGGTATATATACTGAGGAGTTTAATTCGGATTATGAAGGTTTTGGAGGCGGAGGAATGTTAAATACAAAAGCCCTCATTTCAAAAGCAAGGCAGCATAATAAAAATCAAAAAAATGATAAAGGCACGGATATAAATACAGGTGATAGAGATAAAGATACGGGATTATCTGTAAAAGATGACGAATTTGATAAATCTGAGGCTGCACAGGAGAGGGAAATTATAAGCATACAGCTGCCTCCTTTAAGTATGGTGGCTTTTTCAGTAAAAAAGGTTGATTCCAAAAAGGGAAAAAAGGATGTAAAAAACAGTGCTAAAAAGGCAGCTGTAAAAATACATAAAAAGGAACAATCAAGGCTTGAAGACGAGGGAATGCCAAAAAAAACTTCAAAAAAAAGAAATATAACAATTGTTAAATCTGATGCCGGAGATAATATATGATAAATATACCGCATTTAATGCAGCATTTAAGTAATGCGGGTTTTACCTGCTTTCAGGCGGCAGGCTCCGAAACTATTGCGACTGATGTGCAGGAGGCGGTAAATAAGGATCTGGAAAAAATGCAGCCTGATGTTGTAGCGGATACTCTAAAAAATATGACACCTGTATTTTTGGGATTTTTATACCAGCTGCTTGTGATAATAATTATAGCCTTAGCAGGGAAAAAGCTGATATCAATATTATGCAGTATGCTTAAACATTCGCTTAACAGACTAAACATGGAAGAGGGGGCGAAAAAATTTATAATTTCGCTTGTAAAAGCTCTTTTGCATCTTGTTGTAGTGTTTATAATTGCGGAAAGACTTGGTATAAGTTCAAGTTCACTTGCTGCCATACTCGGCTCTGCCGGCATAGCGATAGGGCTTGCGCTTCAGGGAAGTTTAAGCAATTTTGCCGGAGGCATGGTTGTGCTTTTTATGAAACCGTTTAAAGTCGGTGATTATATAAGCGGTGCAGGCGTTGAGGGCAGTGTGAGTATGATAGGGATTATCTATACAACAATTATAACTGCCGATAATAAAAAAATAACAGTTCCGAATGCAAGTTTGTCAAATGCGGTAGTAACGAATATTACTGCATTTGACAGGCGCCGCCTTGATATAAGCATAGGTATAAGCTATGAATCGGATTTGCAAACTGCAAAAAACTGCATAAAGGATATATATGCAAATGATAAACGTATATATAACGAACCTGAGGTTTTGGTATTTGTAGAATCCTTTGAAAGTTCATGTATAATGCTCGGAAGCAGGGCGTGGTGTCAAACTTCCGAATATCTTGAGGTAAGATGGCATATACTTGAGCAGATAAAAAATAAATTTGATGAAAACGGTATTGAGATACCATATAATAAGATTGATGTAAAGGTTATATGATGATACAGAAGTAAATGCCTGTTACAGAATATCTGATAGAAATTTTATTAAAGGCAGAGATTGTATCCCTCAGATAAAGTACTGCCCTCTTTTTAAAATCAAAAAATTGAGAAGAGCTAATTTCATTTAGG